>Ga0208824_1002365_pt1 | contig 14592 bp, 10 predicted proteins | sample AD_JPNTR3_MetaG_FD_184447 | JGI IMG/M metagenome (GOLD analysis project Ga0208824, IMG submission 184447) | Active sludge microbial communities of municipal wastewater-treating anaerobic digesters from Japan - AD_JPNTR3_MetaG (SPAdes) (version 2) | ecosystem: Engineered > Bioreactor > Anaerobic...
TGCACACTCGTTCGATCTCAGGACCCAAGGCTGCCCCGCTGGTGTTGAGAGGGAAGGTCTCCACGGATGGTTTGCCTGTGGGTGTATCCTGCGACGGACAGAGAAGCCATCTATAGCATTCCCGAGCGACACGTGGCAAAACATCTTCCGCAGACTTCAGTTCTTTTCTGGCTTGCTCAGCCTGGAGATTATCCAGCACCAGACGCATCGCTGCAACATCTTCTACAATAGATCCCCAAGCCAGCGCCACGCGAATGCAATCGCGCAATCGCGCAAGGGCTCCGTGATCGGGTGCCACGAAGATCAAGCGATTTCCGCGATACCGTGGTTTTGTACCGTTGTTCCGCACATAATCCAGTACGCCGTCGACGGCCAATTGCGGTTCTTCTCGCGAATAAAACTGTTCTGGTGCCAGCATTACTAAACGCAATGCGCTATCATCGGGTACATCGCTGTGGGGAGTGAAGATATGCGTACCGTCAAAGAATGTTGCGCCAACAGCGAGCTTTTTAACGACATCCGCCATCCGTCCTCGAACTTCATTTTTATCATCGAACCGTTTCTTCCGCTCTTCCATCTCCCGTCGCAGATTGGCACGGGTATCAAACCAATAGCGGGTCGAGTCCTGTGTCTTGTCGCCTGACGAGTTCAGGTAGTGGAGTTGATCGGCCAATCGATTCAGCGCATCGGAGTAGAGAGAGGATGTTTGGCCGGGCTGGAGACAACCCAACTGGCATGCTCCCCGAAATTTGATCCAAGTTGGTTGAGAGGATAGCCGACAGAAGCAGTCTGAATAGGACTGATTTTGAAAGGTTATCGGACAATGGCAAAACAATGCAGCGGAACAGAGATTGTTGGAAAATTGCGTCAGGCGGATGTGCAGTTGGCCCAGGGCAAGACGGTGCCGGAGGTCTGCCGCGAGCTGGGGATCAGCCAGCAGACGTACTATCGCTGGCGGAACAAATACGGCGGGATGAGCCCGGACATGATCAAGCAGCTGCGTGTCCTGCAGAAGGAAAACGCTCGGCTGCGTAAAGTGGTCTCGGACCAGGCGATTGACATCGCGATTCTCAAGGAGGTGGCCCAGGGAAACTTCTAAGCCCGGCTCAGAAGCGTCAGGCCGTGGAGACGGCCTGTGATGAGCTGGGCGTTTCACAGCGAAAGGCGTGTCAGGCCCTGCGGCAATCGCGGAGTACCCAACGTTACGATCTGCGGCTGCCGATCAAGGATGCGGCAATCATCGCAGCGATTCAAAAGCAGATGGAAAAGCGTCCGCGATTCGGATACCGCCGGATTACGGTGGAACTGCGCAAGGACGGCTGGGTGGTTAATTTCAAGCGGGTCTACCGGATCTGGCGCGATCACGACTGGTCTGTCCCGAAGAAAAAGACCCGTAAAAAACGCGGCGGCGACGGCGGCTCCGAAAACGCCTGCCATAAGAAAAAGCCCGAGCATATCAACCACGTCTGGAGCTATGATTTTATGAGCCAGACGCTGGAGAACGGCCGCAAAGCGAGGATCCTGTGCGTGTTGGATGAATATACGCGGGAGTGCCTGACGATTGATGTCGGCAAACGCATCACGGCTCAGGATGTGATCGATGTGCTGCGATATCTGTTCCTGGTACGGGGTGAGCCGGCGTTTATCCGCAGCGACAACGGGCCGGAGTTTACGGCCAAAAAGGTCAAAAAGTGGCTCAAGGCTATGGGCGTTAAAACGCTCTATATCGAGCCGGGTTCGCCGTGGGAAAACGGGTATATGGAATCGTTCAACGGGCACATGCGGGATGAGTGCCTGGATCGGGAGATATTTGTCGGGATGGAAGAGTTGCGTTATATGTGTGAAAAGTACCGTCTGGATTACAACCATCACCGGCCGCATCAGAGTCTGGGGTATTTGACACCGGCTCAATATGCGGCCACGGCTGGAATACCGGGGGCTCTGCCCCCGATCCCCCGGAATTTATCGCTGAATGGATCAGAGCATCTTATTAAAGAAGCAGGCCGCTCGAAAGCGGCCGATGCTCCGATCCTCGCAGCCTGCTCCGGTTGCATTCCTGCAGAGCCGTATCCTTGCCGCGATAGGGAAAGCATACGATGTAAAACCAACGAACACAACATGGCGGCAGAAAACAGATTGAAATGAGCCAGAGGCACTTGTATAATCAAGCATCTTTAATGGCGTGTTCAGGCGTTCTGAACACCACAGGAGAAGACTGCAAATGTCGAAAACCCTCTCACCGAACCTGGCACAAAGAAACGGGGCAGGTCATGTGCCATTGGCATTTCCATAGATACTTAATTTTTGGACTTTTTCACCGGTCTTGTTCAATCCCTGCCAGTTTGTTTGGGATGTTTCAAAAGCATAATCCGGGTGATAGGTCAACTCTGTTGCAATATAGTTGCTATCCTCGACATAAACCTGCTGTTCAAGCAAGTCGCCATAATTGCTATAATCATTCCATGTATAGCGTTCATAGCCGTCAAAATACTCGTAAGTATCTGTTGGCTTAAGAGGATTGTCTAAATCTTCATAATCACTGTCAGTATTAGTTACAGCGGAATCATCCGAAGTGATTGTTTCCTGCTGAATCACGGCTCCATCGTCATTCTGAACGGTAATGTTGTCCTGCCAATCAGTGGACTGGATGGTCACTAAATTATCACCACTTCCGGGAACATTGGGGTCATCAAAGATATAGGTAAATTCAGTCTCTAAATAATTAGCTGATTCAATATAATCTTTTCGAGTTTGGACTCTCCCGTAGCCATCATAATCAACTTCAATAAGCGTTTCATCCTGGCTGGAATTGTTTACATTGACGACTTTTCGGAGATTATGACCGCTATCGTATTCATATTTGGTAACGTATTCTTTGTCGGTAACGCCATTATACACACCCTGTTCGTTGACACCTTTTCCTTTTTTCGTAACAGAGTGAATCGAAGTACCGTCATAAATATCTTCATTGTCAAACTCCACAGTTCGGTAAACTGTCGAGCCAATTTTCAACTCTGCTTTGGTGTATCGGTCGTCGTTGTCAAAAGTAAATAGTATCTGCTTTCCCGCCCCGGATATACTCGATACGGCGACGGGTTTGCCGCTGACCTTTCTCCAGCTATAACTAAGGGTATTACCGAAACGGTCACTCATGGTGGAAATACCCATTTCAACTTTCCAGCCGACGAATCCGCCATCCAGCGAATAGATGTCAAGACTGTTGTCGATGCTGTAAAAATACAGTTCAGTTCCGTCCCGCTGGTACAGGGTGTAATAAACATCAAATTTCTCATCCAACAGGTCAACATAGCTGGTTCGTTTAATGTACTCACCATTATCATTGTGGTAAGGTTTGTAGGTTATCGTTTCATATCTGGCCTGAACATTTTCCATTTCACAGGTAAACAACTGCCTGCTGCCGTCCGGCATTTCCAGCCAGATATAGCCCATTCCTAACTGATCCGCATCATAATCAGGAACCGGCCAAGCTGTTGTATCCAAGTTCCAGTCATAGCGGGTATCTTCAATCAGCTTAATTTGACTGTTATGTGTCCAGCCGTTGTAAAGCGGTTTGGTGTAGAATTTACGATTGTTGTTAAATGTTCGTTTGAACTCAAACGGAAATGTTCCCGCCCACGGAACAGATATATCCGGTTCTTCTTCATGATAAAAAGTATTGCTTTTCAACTCACCGACAACAGGGAAATATCCAAGATCATCATAGACAACCGTTCCGCCGATTGAAAGAGTTTTATAAATCCACGAACCGCCATAAGTATTTACCCAACTGCCTGTGTAGGTATCCCAAACGTCATAATCAGGACACACATCTAACCGAAGATAATAATATCCGTTGGGGATTCTATCTGTGTTCCAATGACCTAAAACATCATTATCAACAACACAATCACCTCTGGCAACTTCAACCCAATTTTCTTTATCCGTGTAGTCAAGGTCATAAGGGCAACAGGAAATCACATAATCACCAAGCGACTCCCACCATACAGAGCCGACGACAGGGACTTTACCTTTTAACGGATCGTCCGTATCACAAGCACAGGGCGAGGTGATATTGATTGTACCACTTTCGCCGAATGTACCGCCCGAAGTGGAGTAATCGGTAATTGAGAGTTTATCGACGGCACTGAACAGGTTAGCCGTATGGTATTCAACTCGATTGATGGTGCTGTAACTGCCATCAAAGTCGATGTCGTTACCAATTTGCACATAGGACTCACTTCCCCAGTCGTAATAATAAACATCGTAGTTGTTGGAGCTATAATTCATGACAAACATCAGATCAATCCAATATTCCGCTTGCCATGTAGAGGATGTACTGGAGTAACTGCCGTTATCATAGACTTCATAATGATTGTTGCTGCCGAACTTCAAACCTGCAACAATACTGTTGCTATCATTCATTAGAAGGATTTCAGCACCCTGATTGGAAACGATGCTGGTCCTGATATACGTGTCGTCTGTTTCATTGCTGATGAAGTCTTTGGTAATAACCGTATTGGGATCGACCCACACATAATTGTAGAAGATAAGGTATTGACCGGAAGGATAATAAGTCTCATATAATTCGGCAATCCCCGACGGAACCTGCCAGCCTTCTTGATAATCAAGTGATACGGGATTATTGGGGTCGGTGGTACTGACAAAGCCCTGTGATGGCTCAAATGAACACTGATAAGGCAGAGGGTCGGAGTAATATTCCGGGCAATCAACCGGTGTCAGCCAATAATCACAAAAATGTATCAGGTCATTGACATCGACCGTACCATCCTCGTCAAAATCGCCCGCTAATTCACTTCCTGTTTCGAGCCAGTTTCCAGCAAAAATAGCATAGTCAACGAAATTCACAAAATCGTCATTATCGAGGTCTGGACATTCGGCTGGATTATCGAACCAGACAGGTTCTTCTGTCTGATAACCCATCGACATCATCATAGATTCACCGCCAAAATCCAGTGATTCAAGAGAATTGGCCTCAAGGGATTCATTGGTTGTTTTCTCTTCAACAGGCGGCACATACGAAAGCGAGTCATAGTTGATACCAAAGACAACAACTTTGTCATCATCCATATCAAATAAAACAAGCTGAAAAACTTCAGTACCGGCGGGAACAGCTTGATTGTTTATCGTAAGAGCCTGTAAACTTTCGCACTTTTTAGGCGATTAATTTTAATGGATTATCAACAAAAACATATCGACCATCCGATGTCTTTATTGGATTCACGATTAAGACTGGGAGGTCGATATGTACAGTATTACTTCGACATGGACGGAACTTCTTCAACAGTTTTTTCCGATTTTTACCGCCCCGGGAGCCGACATTTTCGTTCGGCTGATAACCGGCTGGGTGCTGTGCACGACGCGGCGAACCGTGACGGGAATGCTCCCATTTGCCGATCCGCTGGGGTTGCGGGCCCACGACGCGTATCATCGTTTTCTGCCGGATGCACGATGGGACATGCAGCGTCTGTGGCAGATGCTGGCCCGGATGATGGTTCAAACGTTCTGCCGCAAGGGCGTCATTATCCTGGCGCTGGACGATACCCTGTTTCATCGCAGCGGCCGCAAAGTCGATGGGGCCGGCTATTGGCGGGATGCTGTTCGCTCCACGCAAAAGCACATTGTCTATGCCTGGGGTCTGAATCTGGTGGTACTGACGCTGCAAATCCAGCCGCCGTGGGGCGGCGAACCGCTGGGGCTGCCGATCAACATGAGGTTGCACCGAAAGAAAGAACTGACCCTGATCGAATTGGCCGAACAGATGATCAACCAAGTGGTTCAATGGTTTCCCGACAGGCGGTTTCGTGTGGTCGGAGATGGGTTTTATGCCACGCTGGCCGGAAAATCGCTGGAGAAAACCACGATTATTTCGCGGATAAGACGCGATGCCAATTTGTACGATCTGCCGCCCAAGCGGCGAAAGAAACAACGCGGCAGGCCCCGCACCAAAGGCAAAAAACTGGCCAAACCCGAAACCATGGCCAACCGAGTGAAAAACTGGCAGACCGTGACCTTTCGTCAACGCAGCAAAACCGTCACGCGTCAGGTCTATACCCGAATCGTGCTGTGGTATGCCGTCCGCCGTACGCCGGTTCTGCTGGTGATCTGCCGGGACCCCGAAGGCAAAGAAAAGGACGACTTTTTCTTTACGACCGATCTGAGCATGACGGCCCAGGAGGTCCTGGAATGCTACAACGACCGATGGGCCATCGAGGACACTTTCAAGAACACCAAGCAACTGCTCGGCGGCCAGCAGCCGCAGACGTTCAAGGGCAACGGCCCCGAACGGGCGGCGGGATTGAGCTTGTGGCTCTACTCGGTGGTGTGGCTGTGGTATCTCAGTCGGAAATCCGAGAACCGCTATTTCATCGTCCAGCCGTGGTACGCTCAGAAAGCAACGCCCAGCTTCGCCGATGCAATCGCGTGTCTGCGTCGCCATCTTTGGCGGGAAAGAATAAAATCGATGTTCGGAAATTCTGCCGTACATGATAAAAAATTCGAATTCTTGCTGGAAGCGTTAGCTCCAGCCGCATAAAACGTTATTAAAAATGCGAAAGTTTACTGTAACAGGCACTCTCGAAAATGCTGAAAATTTTTCATCCCCTGAGAAATTATCGCAGCGCATTTCATCACCCTGTGCCTTACCACAAAAAAAAGAGGTCCCACCGCTTGCGCGATGAAACCTCTGGATTGTTTTGCCTTTAAGGGCTTAGCTGCGTTTTCTTCCCAGCAGCATCGCTCCGATTCCCAGCAGCACCATCGTCGCCGGTTCGGGAATGGCGGCAAACATATTACCGACATAGCCGTTCACAGGCGTGCCGTCTTTTGAAAGTTGGGCGCCGAAGTACATGGTAAGTCCCTCGTTCAGCCCGTTTGGCGCAGTGTTGCAGCCATAGACATAATTATTGGGGTTGCCCCACCACATGTCTTCTGTATCAAACTTCATCGTGACGGTAAAGACCTGACTGGCCAGTTCGGTCGAATCCAGCGCCAGTCCTGCGGTGTCGGTTGTCCATGTTTTAGTCGCAGCCGAAAAAACCCAGCCGTCCGGACCGGTTCCGCCGACCCACTCAAACGGCTTGTAGTCTTCACCCCACTGACCGGAATTGCCGTTGTTGCCTGACAGCCAGAATGTATCCAGTACGCGCCCGTCAGTAACAGCCTGATCCCAGATAGTGTTAAATCTGGTGGCCCAGGCACCGGTTGCACCAAGATAGGTAGCGCCGCCCTCATACGAGAACTCTAATCCCGGATAAATGCTGCGCATGCCTTCATACGCCTTAAGGGAGCCATCGCTGTGGCGATAGGAGCCAAACACGTTGTTAATCAGGTCGGCGCCTGTAAATGCATACGTCCGCTCTACCAAAGCGGCCTGGGCGACGCTGCCGACTACAGAAATCGTAGACGCAACCAATAGAACTGCCATTACTCTTTTCATTTTGCTTTCCTTTCCTCTCTGCAATGTACTGTAGCATTTAATCATCGGAGTCATTCACTTGCTGATCTTCGTTTACTTCTCGTCCTCACTTGTTTTTGATTTGTTTCTGAATAACTTTCTCTGGCCACTGAAGAATCTCATCGTCTTTCGGTTTCTATCTTTTTGTCGGAAAACTTGGGCCGGCCCAAAATCGGCCAGTGATCCTGCAACCGGCCCCTTTATTTCTATTAAGTTTATGCTTTCCTGAACTTGCGGCACAGCAGACCGCCCAGCGCCAGCATCACCAGCGTCGCCGGTTCCGGCACAAACTGCACACCAGTTATAACCGAACCAACCGTAACCGCACTGCTGACCGTTACGGACCCGCCTATCAGACAGCCGTTCAGGGTGCCGCTCATGGTGATATCTTGGCCCTGTACCGCCAGAATTGTGCCGTCGATTTGGCCTTTTACCTTGGATGCGCTGCCTAATACGTTGATGAGAATTCTATCGGCAGGCCCCACAATCTTGCTGCCGTTATGATCTGAAAAACTGCCGATGATATTCAGGATAAAAACGTCGTCCGGGCCGCCGGCCAGGGTCAGTGTCTGTTTATTGCCCAAGCTAAGGCTGCCGATATTCACCACGTTAAGGCCGCCGGATCCGCTAATAGTGTGCGAAGACGTTATATCAATAGCAGGTTGCGCGCTCAGAGCGGCGGCCGCTGCGGAAGCTGCTATCGCGGCACTGGTAGCACCGCTTAAATTCTGATTTTCATAGATCGTGTTGTACGAGATGAGGCTGCTGCTGCCAAGTATCTTAGTCACATCGGAACCCAGATGAATATCCCCGTCAACTACGCCGTTGCTGAAATTGAACACACCGCCGGCACCGACGCCGACATTACCAGTGACATAGGCGTTGGCGCTTTGAAGCGTTACCGCAGTAGTCTCTAATCCGAGTACGGCAAAATTGCGAGCTTCGCCCAGGTTCGGAACCAGACCCGCCGGCAGCAGGGATACACACAAGCTGACCAATAACACAACGAAAAACTTCTTCATCTTTCCTGCTCCAAAAAAGTTAAAACACATAAACCGATATTCTGCATATGTGAAGAGAGGACACCGGATATGAACTCCCCGCCTTTCCTTTCACACCTGCTCCAAATCACCTTTCAGCTAAATACTTTAACGTGTACTCCTGAAAATGCAAGTAATAAATATTGTGATATTTCAGGCTACTTTATTACCTGATTCTATAAGCCATTATTGCAGCAGTTGTTATAAAAGAGACGGTGCCGAAATTTTTTTTTAGGCAGGCAAGAAAAAAACAGACCGGCAGCGGTTACAACCCGCAGCGTTTCAGCCGCAGCCTCAGTACACGATGGACCGGGCCTGTCCGCCGCCAGAGCGGTAATTGATAAAGAAGTACCGCAGGGCGTCAACGGCATGGTCGTGTTCGCCGTCCTTTTCAGGCACTTCCGGCAGTGTTTTGGAAGTGGCCGCAGCGAAATGATAGCACGTCAGCGACTTGATGAGCACCGCGCACCTGGGGTCGATGACCATGTGGCTTTTGCCGTCGCCGCTTTTGAGGGCGGCGCGAATTTGTTCGATACCGTCCATGATTTTGCTGGTCCTGAACCTGACGTGAATGCCGGCCTTTCGCAGTTCTTCGGTCGAGCTGCTGCCGGAGGTCTCCTCTTTAGAGACGCCCGCCGGGTCGCAAAAGGTCGCCTCCACGCTTGCTTCGCCCCCGGGCGTCCTGACCTTGATCGCGGCCGCATGTTCGATGGTCCGTTTGCCGCGGACCGCGTATTCATCAATAACGCGAAAGACCCTGTCGCCGCCGACCTGTATCCACAGGCACACAAACGGATTGCGAATGCCGAAATCGATCGTGCGGTACAGCGACAGCATGGGGTCGTAGCCGACGGCGGCAACATGCACCGCCGGGTCAAAGTCGGCAAAGACCGCGTGTTCCATATTCGGCCGGATGCAAAGCACCTCGCTCTCAAACCCGACCTTGCTGCTGCGCCGCATCTGGGCAATCGCGTCATCGATGGAAAGATAACCGTCGCCGTCGCGGGCCTTGCCGGCGCAATAGCTGTTCAGCGCGCAGCGGCTGCACGAGCGGTCCGGCGTGCACTGCTCAATGGTCTCCCACAGGCACCAGCGAAACACCGGCACGCCGCTTTCGGCAGCGTTATCGACCAGCTTCTGCATCAGCCCGTAGGGGCGGTGCATCGTGCTGAGCATCTCCATCGCCGCCAGCTTGCCGTCGCGTGTGTGCGTGATATACTTGGCCGCGTTGAAGACCTCCTCGTCGAAAAGCTCGATCTCATCGCACCGCAATTTGTGAATATGCCGCCCGCGGACCGCCATCATCGACTGCGGCAGCACCTGTACGCTCGTGCCGTTGCTGAACCGGCACTCGCCCTTGAGCATAGGCCGGGCAAGAAATGCACCAAACGCCTCCTGCACAAACCCGCACAGGTATTCGTACGTGCGGCGCGACTGGTCCAGCGACCCGGCCAAAATCCGCGTATCGCAGCCCGGCTTAAACAGTCCCTCCAGCAGCGTCGCGACTGCCGCGAGCTGCGTCTTGCCCCCGCCGCGATTGGCCCAAACAATGCAATCGCCGTTCGTCCCCGAAGCGCAAGCGTCGCGCCCGCCGTCAATGACATGCGCATCCTGCCTGTGACCCTGTCGGGTGGCACAGTCAAGCTCCGCTTGGCCGTGGTTTTTTTTAGTTGAATTTTGAATTTGTTCAGGATTTCCCGGTGCGATATCACACCGGTAAGCATGCCACAAATAATCCATCGGCGCACAATGCACTGCGCAAACCCGCTTCATCGGCACATAAAAACCCAAAAACTCATGCACATACCCCCTTAGCTCCTCCGCATTTCGCGGCGGCCGCCGCTTGAGCCCCTCCCGCTGGCTAGCCGTCAAGTCCTCTTCACGACACCTCTTCTCCCCCATACTGCCCCCTTTTTCCAATTCATTTCACGCTGATAACTGATAAACGATGACTGCAATTTACCTTGACACACCCGGCCCCGATTTGCTATAATCCGCCAATCCAAATTGCGGAGAGGGTGATGAGAAACAATCATCACCTTTGACATACGGGCCGTGCGGCGACCCCGCCCGGCCTTTTTTATTGCCTTTTTTCCCGTTTCTGATAGTCTATAAATGTAAACTTTCGCACTTTTTAGGCGATTAATTTTAATGGATTATCAACAAAAACATATCGACCATCCGATGTCTTTATTGGATTCACGATTAAGACTGGGAGGTCGATATGTACAGTATTACTTCGACATGGACGGAACTTCTTCAACAGTTTTTTCCGATTTTTACCGCCCCGGGAGCCGACATTTTCGTTCGGCTGATAACCGGCTGGGTGCTGTGCACGACGCGGCGAACCGTGACGGGAATGCTCCCATTTGCCGATCCGCTGGGGTTGCGGGCCCACGACGCGTATCATCGTTTTCTGCCGGATGCACGATGGGACATGCAGCGTCTGTGGCAGATGCTGGCCCGGATGATGGTTCAAACGTTCTGCCGCAAGGGCGTCATTATCCTGGCGCTGGACGATACCCTGTTTCATCGCAGCGGCCGCAAAGTCGATGGGGCCGGCTATTGGCGGGATGCTGTTCGCTCCACGCAAAAGCACATTGTCTATGCCTGGGGTCTGAATCTGGTGGTACTGACGCTGCAAATCCAGCCGCCGTGGGGCGGCGAACCGCTGGGGCTGCCGATCAACATGAGGTTGCACCGAAAGAAAGAACTGACCCTGATCGAATTGGCCGAACAGATGATCAACCAAGTGGTTCAATGGTTTCCCGACAGGCGGTTTCGTGTGGTCGGAGATGGGTTTTATGCCACGCTGGCCGGAAAATCGCTGGAGAAAACCACGATTATTTCGCGGATAAGACGCGATGCCAATTTGTACGATCTGCCGCCCAAGCGGCGAAAGAAACAACGCGGCAGGCCCCGCACCAAAGGCAAAAAACTGGCCAAACCCGAAACCATGGCCAACCGAGTGAAAAACTGGCAGACCGTGACCTTTCGTCAACGCAGCAAAACCGTCACGCGTCAGGTCTATACCCGAATCGTGCTGTGGTATGCCGTCCGCCGTACGCCGGTTCTGCTGGTGATCTGCCGGGACCCCGAAGGCAAAGAAAAGGACGACTTTTTCTTTACGACCGATCTGAGCATGACGGCCCAGGAGGTCCTGGAATGCTACAACGACCGATGGGCCATCGAGGACACTTTCAAGAACACCAAGCAACTGCTCGGCGGCCAGCAGCCGCAGACGTTCAAGGGCAACGGCCCCGAACGGGCGGCGGGATTGAGCTTGTGGCTCTACTCGGTGGTGTGGCTGTGGTATCTCAGTCGGAAATCCGAGAACCGCTATTTCATCGTCCAGCCGTGGTACGCTCAGAAAGCAACGCCCAGCTTCGCCGATGCAATCGCGTGTCTGCGTCGCCATCTTTGGCGGGAAAGAATAAAATCGATGTTCGGAAATTCTGCCGTACATGATAAAAAATTCGAATTCTTGCTGGAAGCGTTAGCTCCAGCCGCATAAAACGTTATTAAAAATGCGAAAGTTTACAGCCTGATTAGTCGTCAAGCTAACGATTGCCACACCGGGATCATACTGAAATTCAAAATAAATTTTACCGATATTGCTGAGGTCGGAAGTTTGAATGTCGACTGTTTCATTTTGAAGAAGTGTTGATGAAGCGACCGATTTACTGGTCGGGCCTTCACACAAAAAAACACCGCCAGTAGCTGACAGTGTTAAATCATAACTCGTTTCCGTCGAATCGGAATCGATCACGCCGATTTCCAATGATTTGCTGGCCTTCAGTTCCAGCGGTGAAACGACCGGATCGTCTCCGTTGACGGTTAAACCAATACTTCCATGAGCAATTGAACAAATAATAAGCCAGAAGAAAATGGCCAGGAAAAGTATTGCTCTCTTCGTCACGTTCTCTCCAAAGGATTTGGTGCTGTTAGTTAATGCCTTCATAGTTACCTCCGATTTCCTGGTTTTGATGTAAAACTCCAGTTAAAAACCGATCTTATGCTTATTTTTATGCCCGTCAAGCTATTTTTTTTGTTAGCTATTGTTCCAAATAATCCGGGCCGGAAAGCCCTCTACCATATTATCTTCCTCGCCCGGCACACGCCAGAAATCAATGAAAGATAGTTTTTGTCCAAGCACGGCAAGGCTTAACCGCAACACATAAGCAGCGCTCCGGTTTGGAGCACTGAATTCTGTGTTTGCGGTAACAATTTTGCCGGTTTTGGAACGAAACACCAAAGTCCAGTGGACTTTCAATTTTCATTGGTAATCACATGAAACTCCCTATTGTCGGTCAATGAAAATCTGTTTTCTATGATTTCAAACCATCAAAAACAACGATTTTATCCACAACCATTTTATTCGAATAGGGTTACACTTCAGTCTCGAAAAATAAAACAGTTCTCTCGGACCAAAATCAGTCCCTATATATATAAGAGCGTTTCTCAAAGCCAAAATTTGATTATAAAATTGGAAAAATTTAAAAATATTTTCAATGTCCGTATTTACCACGTGATTTTGGCACATATTACCACCAAAATCCTGCATGAAATTTATCATTTCCCGGTTGACAATTTCCCGGCTCTGGATTAAATTCCATTCTGTAGTAAGGTTCAGGGTGGAACCGAGATCTGGGTTATCCATCTCCCTCCGAAGCCCTCCTAAACAATTTCGTTTAACTCCTTTGAAAGGAATGGGTTATGTCATTTTTGGACAACGGCGTTTTTCATCGCATCAAATCGTTTTCGATTCTTGGTGGTTTCCTGGATGGTTTAGTCCTTAATTTTAACACTGGATTGAACTGCCTTATCGGTCACCGCGGTACAGGCAAAACAACCGTTTTGGAGTTTGTGCGATATGCCCTGGACTCCTTCCCCAACGGTGAAAAAGGCATCACCTCCAGAAAACGTGTCGAATCCCTGGTTAAAAACAATCTGGGGGATGGACGCATCCGTCTGACTATCGAGACGAAAGACGGTCTGGAGTATATCATCGACCGGACCGCCAGTGGCGATCCGATGGTCCTCAATGCAGATGGAACACCCACTGATATTTCAATCAACACTGGCGGGATTTTCAATGCGGATATTTTCAGCCAAAACGAGGTCGAAAACATAGCCGACAATCCTCAATCTCAATTATCCCTGATTGATAATTTCCGAGCGGCTGAGATTTCCGAGATTAATGCTCAAATCGCCATGCTGAAATCCCAATTACAGGCCAATGCCAATGAAATCATTCCTCTCCAAAAGAATCTGACGGGACTGGCTGAGGAACTCAATACGCTGCCAGGCATCGAAGCCAAAATCGCAGCATTGGCAGGCCCTAAGGATGAAAATACTGCTCATGTCAATAAGGCTCATACGGATCGTGCTTTACGGGAACGCGAGCAGCAAACGTTGACAGAACTCTCAGAGCTATTGGGTAAATACACGGATTGGTTCGGCAGCAATGGAGGGAAGTTTACCCGTCAAGTCAACAATATAATTACTCAGGACATTATGCAGGGTTCCAACGGACAGATATTCCAAGATATTCAGGTGGAATTGGTCGCTCTCGGCGACCATTTGGATGCTCTTTATAATCAGGTAACATCCGCGATCCAATCTCAACAGCATTCCCTGGAAGAAAACCGTCAAAAACTGTCTCAAATCCATGATCAACAAGAACTTGCATTCCGAGACTTAATTACCAAGCACACTCAAGCTCAAGGAGTCGCCACGGAACGTGCCAACTGGGAAAAGAAACGCAACGACCTGCTCGTCAAAAAACGCAAATCCCAACAATTTCAGGAACAGTTACAGCAACTGCAAACAAAACGCACAGAGTTAATGGGACAGTTGCAAGCAATGTATAATCAGCGTTTTGACATACGTAAAGTGGTTGCCCAGTGGATTACTGAGAATGTGTCGTCGCCGATTCGCGTTCAGGTAGATCAATTTGGTGATCGGTCGGAATACCAGAATCTGCTTCGCGATTCCCTGAAAAATATTGGTGTCCAGCAAGGCGTGGTTGCCAAGAAAATCGCCGATCTATTGCCGCCAAGTGAACTGGTCTCCATT
>Ga0208824_1002371_pt1 | contig 14562 bp, 16 predicted proteins | sample AD_JPNTR3_MetaG_FD_184447 | JGI IMG/M metagenome (GOLD analysis project Ga0208824, IMG submission 184447) | Active sludge microbial communities of municipal wastewater-treating anaerobic digesters from Japan - AD_JPNTR3_MetaG (SPAdes) (version 2) | ecosystem: Engineered > Bioreactor > Anaerobic...
TGACAGACGTCCTGGGAGGCGATGACGTTGGGGGAGCCGAAGAGATTGGCCAGACGGATCTGGAAGAAGTGATCCAGACCCTTGGGCATGCCCACGCCGAAGGCGACGGCCCGGGCGCCATGCTTTTTCATGCGCAAGGCCCGCCGAGTATCTTCTCTGGGAGAACTCCTGGGCATGGAAGGCACCGCGGCCCGGATCTATTTCCAGCACTTACTGGCCCATGCCGGGAATGGAAAAGATGCTTTCGATGATGACGCTGCCCCCGAACATGGCCGGCAGCAGAAAGGCCAATAGGGTGACGATGGGAAGCAGCGCGTTTCGAAACGCGTGTTTGAAGATCACCACCCGTTCACTCAAGCCCTTGGCTCGCGCCGTGCGCACATAGTCTTCGCGGATGACCTCCAGGAGTTCGGCCCGGGTGAGGCGCGAAAGATACGCAAATCCGCCGTAGGTCAGGCAGGTGACCGGCAAGGCCAGGTGCCACAGCCGGTCAAGAATTTGGCGCCACAGCGGCCAGCTTTCCGCATTGATGGAAGAGATGCCGTAGACGGGAAAGACGTCCCAAAAGTCGCCCCCGCCGAAGAGCATAATGAGGAGCACGGCGACCCAGAAGTTGGGCAGGGAGTAAAGGAAGAAAAAGAGCAGGGTGAGGGTTCTGTCGGACAGGGTGTCCGGATGGGTGGCGGAATACACTCCGAAAGGAATGGCGATAAGATAAACGAGGAATATGGAAAGGACATTGATTTGGATTGTTACGGGCAGGCGTTCGGCGATTTTGTCCAGTACCCTGCGGTGGTCCTTGAAGGATGTGCCGAAATCCAGGGTAAAGACGCGCTTGACCCAGAGCGCATACTGGACGGGAAGGGGCTTGTCCAGGCCGTAGAGTTTCTTGGTCTGTTCGATGATTTGCTTGGCATAGGCCGTATCGGCCATTTCGCCTTGGGATGCCATCTGGAGTTTCAGCATGGCGGGATTGCCCGGCGCCAGCTGGATGATGCAAAAGGTGATGAACGTGATCCCAAGAAGCGTGGGGATCATCTGAAGCAATCGTTTTAAGAGATACGCCCGCATGGCCGCCCTCTCACTGCGAGTCCCACGCCGAGGAATGATCAATGGTACCGTTGCTTTTCCAACGGCACCCACCATTCCCGCGGCTCCAGCCCCATGGGATAGACATTCACGTTTTCAAAGCGTCGGTCCACGGCCACCATGGCTTCCAGGGTGAAAAGGAACGTGTAAGGCTGTTCTTCATGGAGGATTTCATGGAACCGGTGATACAAAGCGCGGCGCTTCACGGGATCGAATTCGCGCCGCGCCTCTTCGATGAGCCGATCCGCTTCGGCGTTTTCAAAACCCACGAAATTGGATCCCTTGTCGGCCTGGGAAGAATGCCACAATTGGTAAGGGTCCGTTTCCCAGCCCAAGCTCCAGCCCAGAGTGCACGCGTCGAATTCGTGGGATTGGACCTTTTGGATGAAGACCGCCCATTCCAGCTTCCGAATGGTCACGACGATTCCCACGTTTTTCAGGTTCTGTTGAAGGATGGTGGCCAGCTGTTCGGCGAAAAGAGACCCGGCCGATATGAGGAACTCGAACCGGAACGGAATGCCGTCCCGATCCAGGATGCCGTCCCCGTCGTGGTCCTCCCAGCCGGCTTCCCTGAGGAGCGCTCGGGCCCGCTCGGGATCGTACGGGTAGGGGGTGACGGCCTTGTTGTATTCCGGGCTGTTGACGTAAAAGGTGCCGCTCACCACGGTTCCCAAACCGAAAAGCAACCGCTGCAGGATCATCTCCCGGTCCAGGAGCATGGTCATGGCTTGCCGCACCCGCCGGTCGTCGAAGTAGGGTTTCCTCATGTTCCAGCCGATGTAGGTGTAACTGGGAAGGTAATACTTGAGCTTTTGAAACCGTTCCTGGAACCGGGCGCTGCCGGTCTGCTTCACCCATTGGATGGGCCTCAGGCTCATGAGATCCAGGCCGCCCTTTTTGAGCACGTGCAAGGCGACGGTATTGTCCGTGATAATTTTAAAGACAATCCGCTTGATGTGCGGCTTGGTCCCCCAGTAGGCTTCGTTGCGTTCCAAAACGATTTCCTTGCCCGTGTCCCAGCGCACGAAACGATACGGCCCCGTGCCCAAAGGGCTTCGGCCGATGGGGTGCTGGTTGAAATCGTCTCCGTCCTTAAAAAGATGGGCCGGGACGATGGGAATGCCTCCGCAGAATTCCAGGGCCCGGAAATAAGGAATGCGGTACCGGTAGCGCAGGGTGTGGTCGTCCAGGATTTCCAGTTTTTCGATGTCCCGGTAGTAATTGCGAAGATGGGCGGCATCCACGGCGGGGTCGTTGATCCGTTCGAAAGAATAAAGCACGTCCCTGGCCGTAAAGGGCGTGCCGTCCTGCCAGCGGACATCCTTTCGAAGATGAAACGTATAGGTCAGGCGGTCTTCGCTGATTTCCCACGATTCGGCCAGCACGGGGACGAGTTCCAGGGTTTTGGGCTCACGCCTCAAGAGCGATTCGTAGACGTAGTCGTTCACCCGGCCGGAATAGGCGTCCGTCGCCGTGATGGGGTTGAGCGTTCCCGGTTCGGCTCCAAGGTGCACAATGAGCCAATCGCCGTCCACGGGCTCCGAAGCGGGGGCGTTGCCCACCCAGGCGGCGCACAAACCGAGGACGATGAGGCCGAAAACCAGTGCCCTTCCCACGATCCATCGCTCCCGATTGTCCAGGGTCTGGGGGAGTCCCGTGCGGTTCCCCGGGGTGTTGCGGTTCGCTTCCCTCAGCCGACCCGACGGCGGTGGACTCCTCCAGCCTTCCGGAAGACCCCGTAAGGGCCGAAGATCCTAGCCCGGGCCAAGCCCCGGGGACACGGCCGCCCCTGCCCCTCACGCCCCGAAGGAACAAAACCCATCACCCCTTCGGCGGCCGAGCCGCCCCATGCCGCTTGGACCCATAATGGATCAGGGCGAACCCGCCCACCAAAAGCACGGCGAACACCACGGACAACCAATTCAGGGACTCCTTGACGAATTCTCCGATGGGTTCCCCGAAGAAATAGAAAAGCGCGGCCACGAGAAAAAACCGGCCGCCTCGACCCACCAAGGATGCCAGGGTGAACCGCTTGAAGTCCAGCAAGAAGGTTCCGGCACTCACGGTGAACACCTTGTACGGAATGGGTGTAAACCCGGCGATTCCAACAGCCCACACGTCGTAGCGCTGGTAATAGCGTTCCACTGCCTGGATCTTGGAAGCGCTCATGAACCGCTCCAATATGGGCCGGCCCCCGTATCGACCGATGCCGTAACCGAACATCCCTCCAAGCACCGACGATCCGGTGCACAGCGCCGCATAGGCGAAGGAATGGCCGGGGTCTATGAGGCACAACGAAATCAGGAGCACATCGGGCGGAATGGGAAAGAAACTTGATTCGGCGAAGGCCACGACGGCCAAGGCCGCCGAAGCATACGGGGTATGCGCCCAGGCCACCACCCAGTTCACAAGATCATGAAGCATCGCGGACATGGTTGTCATCACCGAAAGAAGGTCATGGCTAGGCAAGTGATTCCCAAGGCCCAGCAATAGGGCGCAAACACGTGAAACCGCCCGTGCCGCACAACCGCCAGAAGAAGTCTCAGCGCCACGTAACCTGTCACGGCCGCCGCCGCCGTGCCCCATACGAGAGGCCACAAAGGATCGGGCAAACCCCGGAGCTTCAAAAGTTCCAGAGTGATGGCCCCCATGACGGCGGGAATAAAAAGCAGGAACGAAAACCGCCCAGCCCATTCCCTCTGGAACCCGAGGAACAGCGCCACGGCGATGGTCGTCCCGGAACGGGAAATGCCCGGTGTGATGGCCAGACCTTGGGCGAGGCCCACGATCACGGCGTGACGGAACCGGATGTCGAACGGGCCCCGTTCGCGGAAGGAGGCTGCGTGCCGGGTGAGCCACAAGAGCGTTCCGGTGATGAGGAGGCCGAAACCCACGGCAAGCACGGAAGAAAACAAGGTCTCGAAAAGGTCTTTGAACGCAAAGCCGATGATGACGGTCGGAATGGTGCCGAAAAGGACAAGTTCAAACAGCCGCCGGGATTCATCTCGATCGTAAGGATTACCCCCCAGGGGACGACGCAGCCAACGAAGGCCGCCTTGGACGAGCAGGGCGACATCGCGGCGAAACACGACGGCGACGGCCAAAAAAGTTCCCACATGCAAGCACACGTCGAAGAACAGGTTGGGTTCCTGCCAGCCTAGAAGGTGTTGTCCGATGACGAGATGGCCGGAACTGCTCACAGGAAGAAATTCCGTCAGGCCTTGCACGATGCCGAGGCCGACGGCCGAAAGCGTGTCCATGAGTCTTCACTCCGAAATCAGCGCTAATGCGGGTATCCCACCCAAAAAAGTCGGTCAGGCCGTCGAGTCCGCCCCATGCGATCCCCCGCGCTTCTACCACAGGAGCTTCCCGGCAACAAGGTCGGAGAGCGGGCTCGAAAAAAAGCCCCTGCCGCCCGACATGGACGGAGGGGCATGAACGCACCGAAGCGGGATGGCCGACATCTTAGAGGGTGTTGACGTCGATGCTCCGAATGAACTGTTTGATGGCATCCATGCTTCGGTCGATTTTTTCCTGGAGTTTCTTGTCCCGGAGATCGTTTTCCGCATGAGCCGGCGCCTCACTTTCCACAGGTCGAGGATTGGGCGTGGACGCATCGATCACGCCGGACGAGGACAGCCCCTCCTTGGAGATGTCGCTTCCCTTCAGGAAATCGAATTCCGCCGAGAGCACTTTATCTTTCACCATGGTCGCCTCCTTGGGATGAATTGTCTTTTGCACCCAAACAATAAGAATGCCCGACCGTTTCGTAAAGAGAGGGTGTGTTCGGGCCGCAGCGTTCTCACGGTGGGCTTTCGGCCTCTTGATGGAAGGATCGGCACACGAGGCCCCAAACTTCAAACAAATATCACCTCGACCTGTTGGCCACGCTTCGCGGAAAACCGTTCCGCCGCGTTTCCTTGGTTGACGGCGATTTCCATATGGTCCGAACTGCCCATGAGAGCCAGAGCGTGGCCGGGAGGGACATCGGCGTAGGTTCGGCCGAAACGCGGGATCCGATGGGAGCCCAAAACCACATGTACCGTGCTGCCGTGCCCCAGGTGGGTGAGGTGTTCCCGTTCAATGTCCGTCACGATGTTGCCGAAACGATCCCAGCCGAGAACCGTCCCCGAAATGCCGCCGGGGGTCGGCTTTGGAACGGGCCATGGAGGATCAAGGGGTTTCACCTCCGGGCCCAAAGAAGCAAAAGGAAAACCAGCGGCCAGATGACCGGCGGCGGGCGCAAAAATGTCCCGGCCGTGAAAGGTGGCGCTCACGTTGGGCCTTCGGGCGGCCGGATTTTCAAGAACCCGGGCTTCATAGGTTTTTTCCAGGGCGAGCGCGGAGGAAAAAAGACCGTTGTCCGGCCCGATAAAGACGAAGCGGGGCGTCTTGACGGCCAAAGGCCGTCGTTCCGTCCCGACGCCGGGATCGACGACGGCCGTGTGGATGGTTCCCGGAGGAAAATCGGCGTAGCAGCTTTTCAAAATGTAGGCGCCCCAGCGGATATCTTGCGGGGGGACGGCGTGGGTGATGTCCACGAGCACCGCATCGGGGCAAATGGAGAGGATGACTCCCTTCATGGCGGCCACGTAGCCGTCTTCCAGCCCAAAGTCCGTCATCAGCGTGACGATCCGGCCCATGAAGATGCCCTCACGATGAAGAATTTTCTGGGTTTGAAAGCCTCGAGCGCACAAGCTCCGGCGTGGCATCGTCAAATTCCCGACGGATCTGGAGCAAAATGACGGCGGCGATGACCAGAAGGCCGCCGGCGATTTGGAGGCTTTCCAGGGTTTCTTCTAAGAAGATGTAGGATAGGAAGCCCGCCGTGATGGGTTCCAGGGTGGCGGTGATGCTCGCGCGGGTGGATCGGATGAGATTGATGCCGTGGAGGTAGAGCCCGAAGGGAATGAGGGTTCCGAAGACGGCGATGTAGAGGATCCAGACCCATTCCATGGGAGTGTAGTCGTGGCGGAAGGATTCCAAAGGCGGATGGGCCATGTTCCAAAAGACGGCGGCGAAAAAGAAGGCGTAAAAGAGCACGGTCCAGGGGCTGTAGCGGCGCATGCCGTGTTCGCCGTGCACCGAATACCATGCGAAGCTCAGTGCCGAGGCCAGGCCGCTCAAAAGCCCCGCCTTGTTCATGGCGAAAAGGTCCAGGTTGTAGCCGCCCACCACCAGGTAACAGCCCAGGGTAGCGGCGGTAACGGCCACTGCGGTGGGCCAGGTGAGTCTTTCCCGGGCGATGGTCACGGAATAGATGGCGATAAGCACCGGGGCCAGGTATTCCAGCAAAATGGCGGCGGCCACCTTGATCTTGCTGATGGTGTAAAAGTAGGTAAACTGCACCATGGCAAGGCCCGTCACCCCCAGGATCATGAAATAGACGATGTCCCGCGGGGCGATGCGGAGCTTTTGCCGATCCCGGACGGCGAGCCACAGGAAAAGGAGGCCGGCGGCCAGGGTGACCCGCATCTGCACCACCTGATAGGGGGTGACCCCGTGGTTGAAGAGATACTTTCCCGCCGATCCGGAAACGGCCCAGAACACGGCCGCGGCGATCACATAAAGGTATCCCCGTCGTGGAACGGGTGCGGCATGAGAGGTCATGAAAGGGGCTCCATCTTGAAGGCGACATTCGCGCACGCTCCTAACACAGCCTTTCCGCGGAGTCAAAGCCATCTCCAGGGAAAAGGCGCGAGAGGGGCCGGCAGGCGCCGCGCCGGCCTGGCCCGCTTCCTGCTATGGCCGATAAGCGGCGTCACCCGGCACGGTGGTGCCCGTGACCCCCTGGACCGTAAAATGGTCAAAGCATAAAATCGCCATCAAGGCATGAGATCGTAGGTTGGGCTGAGCGCAGCAAACCCCAACGCTCACCCCATGGCTCGAAAAGGAGCACTCCCTTTGGAACGAGGCGCGGACGTTTCCGTAGTCATCCCGGCCTACTGCGAAGAAGCGGCCATTGCGGCTACCATCGGCAAGATCCATGAGATCCTTCCTGATGCGGAAGTGATCGTGGTGGACGACGGCTCCCGGGACCGCACGGCCGAAGAGGCGCGCCGTGCCGGGGCCTACGTGTGGTCCCATCCGTACAACATGGGAAACGGGGCCGCCGTGAAAACCGGCATCCGCATGGCCTCCCGCGACAAGGTGGTGCTCATGGACGGCGACGGGCAGCACGACCCTGAAGACCTTCCCCGACTTTTGGAAGCCGCCCGAACCTACGACATGGTGGTGGGCGCCCGGGATCCCAAAACTCACGCCAACGCCTTCCGGCGTCTGGCCAACGCGGCCTACAACTGGCTGGCCCGCTACGCCACCAAATTCCCCGTCAAGGATCTGACGTCCGGCTACCGTGTGGTGGACAGAGAAACCGTACTCCGCTACCTCTACCTTCTCCCCAACACCTTTTCCTATCCCACGACGCTCACTCTGGCCTTTTTGCGGAGCGGCCGGTCGGTGTGCTACGTTCCCATCCACGCAAAGCGGCGGCACGGCACGAGCAAGATCAAGCCCCTTCGGGACGGCGTCCGCTTTTTTCTCATCATTCTCAAAATCACCACGCTCTTTTCGCCCCTTCGCATCTTTCTTCCCGTGAGCGGCGCCTTTTTCCTCATGGGCTTGGCCAACTATGCCTACACCTACTGGGCGTTCCACCGCTTCACCAACATGTCGGCGCTTCTCCTCATCACGTCCGTGCTCCTTTTCATGCTGGGCCTCATCAGCGAACAGATCACCCAGCTCCGTTACGACCGCGTCGAAAACGGTGGATAGATGGGACGGGCTCAAAGGTTTTCCGGCGTCAAGAAGCCAAAGAGGTCAAATGAGTCTTTCTGGGTTTGCTGAAAAAGGCTCAAGACGTTATTGAGAAAGAGGTTTAGCTGAATTGTCCCGCAGGGCCCTGGTCATAACCCGCAATCTGCCTCCATTGGTGGGGGGGATGGAGCGTCTCGGCTGGCACATTGTCAACGCACTTTCCGAGTCTTTCAATGTGCTTGTGGTCGGGCCAGCGGGATGCCGCAAGCACCTGCCCCGCGAGGTGGCCTGCATCGAAGTTCCCGTAAGGCCTCTGGGTGCCTTTGTGGCAAAAGCAGCAGTTAACGCACTCTGGGAGGCGGTCAAATTCAAGCCTGCGGTCATCCTGGCGGGGAGCGCCTTGACGGCACCGATGGCGTGGGCTGCTGCCCGCCTGGCAAGGGCAAGATCTTACGCGTATGTCCACGGACTGGATCTGGTTGCCCCCCATGCGGTGTACCGTTCAATTTGGTTGCCTTGCGTTCGCATGTTGGACGGCATTATAGCCAACAGTCGCGCCACATCAGCAATGGCCCAGCAGGTAGGGGTCGGTTCCGAGCATGTCCAAGTGGTGCATCCAGGGGTGACGATACCCGGGCCGCAACCTGGAGCAGGCGTCTGGTTCCGCTCGACCTATGGGGTGGGAGAGCGGCCAATGCTGCTTTCCGTGGGACGCCTCACCCGCCGAAAGGGACTCTTGCACTTTGTGAGTCGGGTGCTCCCGCGAATTGTCAGAGAGAAGCCGGCGGCCTGTTTGTACATTGTCGGCGACCTACCGAAAGGGGCCCTGATGGCTGAGGCCGAGGAACCGGAAAAAATCTTAGATGCTGCTCGCCTGGCAGGCGTTTCCCAAAATGTTCGATGGCTTGGATATCTGCCGGATGAAGTCCTGCAGAAGGCCTACGCGGCTTCCGACGTCCATGTTTTTCCTGTGCAGAACCTCCCAAATGACCCCGAGGGTTTCGGCATGGTCGCCTTGGAGGCCGCCGCATGGGGGACTCCGACCGTGGCCTATGCCGTGGGAGGAGTTGTGGACGCCGTGGCCGATGGTGTTTCCGGTTTCCTGGTGCCCCCGGGAGATAGCGAGGCTTTTGCCGAAGCCGTTCTCGGCTTGATTGAAAGGCCCATGGATAGGCGGAAGATTCGCAAGTTTGCAGAAAGCTTCGCCTGGCCTCGGTTCAACAAAGCAATCGTGCATGCGGTGGGAGATGGTTGATGGATCGCTGCGCCCATGCCGTTGGTGACCTTTCTTCCCGTTACCTGAAGGCGCAGAAGATCGAAAGGCTCCTGGGCCTTCCTCTGCATTGGAGGCCGATCCGGCTTCTCGATATCGGGGCTGGTTCCGGCGGGATTGCCCACTATTTTGCCACCAAGGCATGTTGAGAATACGAAGTAACCGCTGTGGACGTGGTGGATGTACGCGTTGTAAGGGATGGCTATTCATTTTACCTTATTCCTGATACGAATTTGCCTTTTCCGGAAGACCGGTTTGATGTGGTTCTATCCAACCACGTGATCGAGCATGTGGGTAGAACTGACGAGCAGGAAAACCATCTCAGAGAGATATTGCGAGTCTTGGCACCGGACGGCGTTGCTTATTTGGCAGCGCCGAACCGCTGGATGTTGGTGGAACCCCATTACCGTCTGCCCTTCTTGAGTTGGCTGCCGCGTTCCATGCGCGACGGCTACGTCCGTGCGACGAAACGAGGAAGCTGGTACGACTGCGAACCACTCTCACTGCAATGCCTCGAGAAGTTGCTTTCTCGGGTGGGATTTCATTATGAAAATCTATGTGTTGGGGCACTGAGAGAGATGCTCCGCCTTGAGAGAAAGACCGATCCCCTGGTGCGTGTTCTACGTTTGACCCCTAATTCGGTGTTGAATCGCCTAAGGTCTTTCATGCCCACGTTGGTCTACAGGCTCAGAATTGCCGGCAAATGACTCGGCAGCATGCTTTGTTGTCAACGGTCAATAATGATGGGGTAGGATATAACTACCATGCTTGGCACGGTTACGGTGACATATTATCCGGATATAGATATCCTCAGGAAGCAGCTAGCTTCTCTTCCCGGATACGCTTATAAAGTCATCGTAGATAATGGATCTCCGCAATCAGTATTGCAATCTCTGCGGAACATGACAGAAAATCGAAAAGATGTTTTCGTTCAGCCGATTATGAAAAACATAGGCTTGGCGGCGGCTGTAAACAGAGGCGTTCGGACACTTTGTGAGCGAGCCCCCGGCGTAGATTTGATCTTGTTGCTTGATCAGGATTCGGAGCCTGAATCAGGATGTGTTCAGTGCCTGGTGGAGGCGTATCGGACCCTGGTCAGTCGTGGGCAACGTGTGGGGGCTGTGGGGCCGCAGCTGAGAGATGCAGAAACCGGCCTCATGCACGGCTTTCATCGTATGACATCCTGGAGGTGGAGGAGAACCTTCCCGTCTTCGGGGGAGAAGGAGCCTCTGGAGATAGCAAACATCAACGGCAGCGGCACGCTCATGAGTGTCGGGGTATTTGAGGAGCTGGGGGGCCTGGAGGAAGCCTTCTTCATTGATCACGTGGATACCGAATGGGCCTTCCGCCTGCTTTCAGCCGATTACTCCTTGTGGGGGGTGCCTCAGGCGGTCCTGACGCATCGCATGGGCCGCCGGAGCGTTCGATTTTGGCTGTTTGGGTGGCGACTGTGGCCGGTGCGTCCTCCCGAACGGCATCGTTCGCTTTTCAGGAACACCTTGTGGCTTATGAAAAGGCCCTACGTACCTCGAGTCTGGAAGATCTGGGCGGGACTGAAGCTCTTCCTGACAGTCATGGTGCATGCGATCTTCGATTCGGATCGACGAACTCAATTGAGGGCCATGGCCCAGGGGGTGATGGAGGGAATGAAGACGCAAGGTGAAGCGAAATGACACCGCCCGTTGTCGGTTTGACTCTAAATTACCGGGACGCCTTTCGAACGCAGCGCTGCGTATCCAGCCTTCTTTCGGACGGGGCTGAGCATGTGCTCGTTTGGGATAACTCGGAGGATGGCGGAAAAAGTGCTGCGGAGCTTCACGATCGACTGGGTTGTGATTGTCGGGTGAGCATTGAGGTCAGTCCTGTCAACTTGGGCTTTGCAGCGGGGGTCAACCGCGGCATAGACTGGATTCGAGCGAACCGTCCGGATTCCTGGATACTCATTTTAAATAACGATGCCATCCTGTTTCCGGGCGGCTTATCCGCCCTGCGTTGTTGTCTCGCCGGACATCCGGAAGCCATCCTCGTTTATCCCGCCATCGACCATGGGGGGCGCGTGCTGGGCACGGTCTGGTATCAGCGCTGGTTCGGACTGATCACGCCCAAGCCCCTGCCCGGAAGCTTCCCTTATCCCAGCGGATGCGCGATCCTTTTTGCTCCGGAACGTTGGGAAACCCCCTTGTTCGACGAAGATTTCTTTATGTACGGTGAAGACATCTGCTTGGGCTGGGTCCACCGCGGCACCGGCCGTCTCCTGCATCTCCCCAAGGTGTGCGTTTGGCATGAGGGTTCGGCATCCAGCGGTATGGGGACAGATTTTTATGAAGAAAGATTACTAAATACTCACTTTGAACTTGCCCGTAAAATGGCTCATGATGAATCCCAGTATGTGATGTTTATATTAGGTCGGATTGGTTTTTTGTCCTGTCGAAGTATTTTTCGGGCTCTTAAGTACAGGACAAGTATTCCCATGAAATGTATAATTAAATATTATAGTGTTCTCTAAGCGTTGCCAGTGTTGAATGAATCTTCGCCAATATGTATAGTTGGGGGCATCTTAAAATCAATTTGGTCATCAAAAGCGAAAATTTGGATACGTCAAAACCGAGGCGCAATCCTTGGCGCTTAATGTAAAGCCAAGTGGAGAGGGCTGTTTGTCTAGAATTTTCAATCCTCTGCGTTTGCCCAGAGTGAATCCGAATTTGCGCAACGGGGTCTGCTACGTACGCGAGATTCCCACGTGAAAGCAGATGCATTGCAAGGCAAACGTCTCCAATCCCAAAACAGAGGCGCCCAAATAAAGACATCACGTTTGGTTCTTTGATCAATAAGGCATCTCTGCGTCTGAACATCATGGATGTGGGTTCGCCCAAATGGTTCTTCACTCCGGAGAGGACCAGCTCGATCATTCTTGTCCCGTCTAAACGGCAGGACGTCCGCGCAAGCGGCCTATCTAATAGACCACGTGGTACCAGGTTGCCTTGTTCATCGATTTTCTGAGTGGCTCCGACAGCCAAGGTACACTCTGGGTGGCTCCTGAATGCGTCAACCAGCCATTGCAGAGCTTGTGGGTGCAACTTATCATCGTCGTGCAGGGGCTTTATGAAATACCCGTTAGCAAGATGAATTCCTTGTGTAAAATTGTCTGCTTCCCCAAGGGAAATATTGTTGCGGTGGTATATAATTTGGGGTAGATTTTTATAATGTCTCGAAATTATACTGTGTATTGTAAAGCATCGACTGTCGTCAAGTATAAGTACTTCGAAATGCTTGTAGGTTTGAGAAAGTGCGCTATCAATACATTGTTTGAAAAAGTCTGGGCGGTAAGCTGGGATAACAATAGTGATGAGAGGTTCTTGCGGTATAGTTATTGTTGTCTTGATAAATTCTATTACCAGAGTGGATTCCGCTCGGGTTTCAAGGTTTAGGAACCTAACTTCTGAGCTATATCCGGGTTTGCAGCGCTCATATTGATCAAAACCCGCCCATAAGGCCAGTCGTACTAGCTCCTCCTCATTCACAACCCATAAGTGATCCCATTCGCGTAGGGAGACATTCAGGTACTCCGCTCGATTGCAAATCCATTCGTATCCGTATTTGAGAAGCCACGGTTGCCTCCATGTGTTGGTATAATAATGTCGGACGATTTCGTCTAAATCGGGTGTGGCAATGCGGATCCGCCCACCGGGTTTGAGGACACGTCGGCACTCCCTTAAGAATCGAATGATTTCTGTTTGAGTCAAATGCTCAATAAAATGCTCACTATATATACCGTCAACTGTGTTATCTTCGTAAGGCAGCCCATGTCTGACATCTAGGGTAACATCAGCATCGCGATTGACGTCAATGTTAATAAATCCATGAATCTTGGCTTTTCCGCAGCCAACGTTAAGAAAACGTTCCTCTCGCATGATTTCTATCTCGTGTCCCATTATGGCTTTTCTAGGGCTAGCTGAGTTTCAAGGTCAAGAAGTTTGCGGCTACGTTGCTTGATGCGTCGCGCGGGAATGCCAGCATAAATGAAGAACGACTCGCAATCACGGGTGACAAGGCTAAGGGAGCCAATGGCTGCACCGTTTCCAATAGTCACGCCAGGTAAGATAACGCTTCCGCTGCCTATGATGACGTGTTTTCCAACTCGAACAGGAGCGTGAGTAACATTCTTATATCGGCTTGGGACAGTAGGGTTGGTTAGGGTTTCACCAGAATAGTCGTCGCTGCTTGAATATATTGATACGCGAGATGATAGGCCGCTAAAGTCATCTAAAAATATTTCGCTATGCCCAATCAGCGAGGAATATGCAGCGATATGAACAAAGTTACCTATTCGAATGCCGCCTTCTCCAGCAGACAAAATACAAAAGTCGTCTATTCGCACGTTATCACCGATTGAAATGCGGCCTGCACCGTAGAATTTTGCATTCTCCGAAATTAATACGTTGCAGCCTAGAGAGGCAAATCCAATTCGTTTAAGCGAATCATAATCAAGCATGCCAATATCCTCCTCTTTGAGCTACATAGATATAATATCGACTATTTTTTGGATCGTTAAATCGTCAATGTTGTGGTGGATGGGAAGGCATAAAATCTTTTCCGCGATCTCCATGGCTACAGGTAGGTTATCGCGCCGTGCTGATGGTAAAGCGCGATACATGGGAAAATCCGAAATGAGAGGGTAAAAATACCGTCTTGGGTAATACCCATGGCTTTTCAGTTTGTGATACAATTCGTCTCTGGAGAGGGGATAGTCAGGTTCAACGAGAATTGGAAAGTAACCGTAATTAGAAGTGGCATTAACGCACTTGGCAAGGCATCGGATTCCTCGAACATTATAGAGGAAACGGCGATAAAGACTATCTATTTCTGCTCGACGAGATATTACCTGTTGGAAGTATTTTAGTTGAAGAAGTCCCAGTGCTGCATTGAATTCGCTCATTTTCCCGTTGATGCCAGGGGCTATAACGGTTGTCTCGTTGGCAAAGCCGAAATTTTTGAGATAATCTATGCGCCGTTTCATCTTTTTGTCTGGACACACGATAGCTCCACCTTCAAAAGTTGTAAATGTTTTGGTGGCATGGAAACTTAGAACCGATAGGTCCCCATGGCGGGCAACACTACCGCCGGAATCTTCAACTCCGAATGCGTGGGCTGCATCATAGATCACCTTTAGATTGTATTGATATTGATATTGAATTGATATTGAATTGATATTGAATTGATAAGAACTTGCTTTTCGTTGTCGGCAGGATAGGAGACACGGACTTGTATGTCAAGAAAATCTTGACCACAAGATGTGGGTTGTTGCGCAGATGACCGCGTTGAAGGCACATTCCGACATCTATCCTTCCGAGAAACCCGTTCACCTTCTGGTCGTTTCACCCGCAAAACTGGCATTATCGCCGGAATTCAGACAGACTTCACCGTCACGCATTTTTATGTGATGC
>Ga0208824_1002381_pt1 | contig 14533 bp, 19 predicted proteins | sample AD_JPNTR3_MetaG_FD_184447 | JGI IMG/M metagenome (GOLD analysis project Ga0208824, IMG submission 184447) | Active sludge microbial communities of municipal wastewater-treating anaerobic digesters from Japan - AD_JPNTR3_MetaG (SPAdes) (version 2) | ecosystem: Engineered > Bioreactor > Anaerobic...
TTGCGCTTTTCGTCGAGCATGCGCGCTTTCTGGCGGCGGGAGCGGCGTCGTTTTTGGCGGCGGATTTTTTCAGCGGCCTGACGGCGCGCTGAAAGCTCGCTTTTCGCGCGCTCTAAAATCTTCTCGGCCAGTTCGCGGCGCGCGAGCCAGCGGTTCGCCTCGCGCGAACGGCTGCGACCATACTTGATCGTCATGCCGCTGGGCGCGTGATAGAGGCGGACGGTCGATGAGGTTTTGTTGGTCTTTTGCCCACCGGGGCCTGAACCCAGAATAAACGACTCCTGAAGGTCCTCCTCGAAGACCGAGGCCAGGGCCATGCGCGCTTTGATTTTGTCTATCGTTTCCGGGCTAAGCAAAAAGACTCCTGACGCCGCAACCGGGTGTGGCACGGGCATCTTGCCCGTGTTTCATGGGCGGGACGCCCATGCCACGAGGCGGTGTGGCACGGGCATCTTGCCCGTGTTTCATGGGCGAGACGCCCATGCCACAGATGGTGCGGATCACGGTAAAAAAATTGAAACCGTGATCTCGATAGTAGCAGAAGCAGCGATGGCCATCAAGTCGTTGCTGAGGGCGGCGTAGATTTGCCGGCCGCTTTACGGGCGGCCTTGTTGCGTCGTCGCGCTTCGTACGACCGGCTGGCCAGAGCAGCATAGTCGGTGTTGCGGCTACTTTGCTACGCAGGCCGTGATCGCGGCCTCAATCTCCGCAATGCTCGGGCGGTTGAGTTTCTGGTCGCACATTATCGATCCGTCGGCATTCCATCGCGTTATCCGGACGATAGGGGCGTTCCCGCCTCCGGTCCAGTCCAGTGCGCTGTTTTCAGCCCACGGAGCGGATTCGCTAACGAAGATAATGTCGCTCCTGGTCGACAAAGTCGAGGCGGCGACCGCCTCGTTGAATTTTGTGCAGTACGAACACGCAGGATTCCCTGCCACGACGATCAGCGTTTTGTTCGCCGCCTTAGCCTCTGCAACCTTGCCGCTTAAAACAACTGATGTAGTCCGCTGCGCAGGTGCCGATACGCTATCCGTTGAACTGTCCGTCATGGTGGATGCGGCGGGCGTGCCGACGCCAACCCTGTATTGCTGTCCGTTGGCCATGAACTGCGCCATGATGCTCATGAGCGACCCGAGTGCGTTGATGGTGCCGTCTACTCCCGACGACTGCTGGCTGGCAGACGTGCTCCGAACACCCGCCCCGAAGTCATCGAGCGATCCATCGGCAAACATGCCGTCGGCCGCGACCTGCGATGCTTTGTCGCCGGTGCCGATAACACGCATTTCGCACTCGCGCACTCCGTCCGGATGCACCCTTGAGAATGCGACCGCTTTTGTGTAGCAACCCGCCGTTACCCCGGACACCGCAACCAGTGCCAGCGCAACCAGCCAATTCGTGAACCGTTTTATCATGATGGTATCCCTCCTGATTACGCCCAATGCAACCCCGACAGGCGGATCGCCTTGACTCGGCTAACAGCCACCATGCCGTCGCCGTCCGGAGAAGCCTTGAACCATGTGATTTTTACCCGTGCCGATTTGTTGTCGGACCTCCGAATAAATTCTGCTTTGCCCTTGTCGTCAGGCGATGTGATCTGATCGTATTTTTCCACGCTTAGCCTCCGATAATGCGTTTTAGTTGCGTGACCAGTTCATTCCGCACCGCAGCGATCTCTGCCTCGGTCGGAGGACGGCCCTCGAACAGTTCGTATTGGTCGGCGAACTCGGCCAGCGATTTATCCATGATCCCGCGTATCGCGGCCGATCCTTCGCCGCCTTCTTGCATCACCTCACGCGCGGCCGCAATGAATGCCGCGATGATCGGCTGCGCGTAGCACCACACGTATTCGAGCAGCGATCCGCGCGTCTTGCTCTTCAGCCATTGCGCCAGAGCGTTGAGCGCTAGCACGATCAGCGTGATGAGCGCAGTCTGGACCTGCACGTTGTTCAGTAGTTCGTTCATGTGTTTCTCCTGTTGGCCACGGCATCGCGCCGTGGATGAAATCGTCGTTACTCGTTGCTGCGCCGACAGTGATTTATCGCAGATTGCACCTGCTCCATCGCGCGGCAAGTTTCCGCGATCACTCTGGTGTTCGCTTCGATGATCGTGTCAAATTTACTGAACTGTAGCTTGATCAAATAGGCTGTCGTTCCTAAGCTCAGAATGAACCCGAATGCGAGTATGCCGGTGGCGCTCAGTTTTTCGATACGCTCGGCCGCTGTGAACGGATCGGGCATCTCCGTGGCCACCACCAGCGAGACGGCGAAAAGCGAAGCAATCAGCATGACGGCAAAAATGCGTATCGTCCCGTACCGCACTTCTTCTTTGAACGATTTTACAACCATGAAAAAACTCCTCTATAATGGCCGAAAAGTTACATCGCGCGGTGGAACTCCGAAGGAACCGCGCGATGCCGGCCGACACCGTGTCCGCCGGAAAATCACCAAGAGCACCAAGAGCACCAAGGTCGATGCAAGAAACACTGCATAGCCGCACTGCCCGTGTACGCGCTCAAATATGGCCGGATGGCGCAAACAGAGTGCGACAAGCGTGAAACATCTAAGCCAGCTCATCGCCGTGCCGGCGGCCAGCGCAGCGGGGAACGGCCACGCCTGCCGCAGCCCGGCTGACGCGACCAGGCCGACCAGGCCGACCAGGCCGACGGCCCGGGCTGCGAGGCACCCCGGCTGTACTTGCACGGCCGTTCCGCCGCAGACGATCACGTTCCCGAACGCCTGCATGTCCCAGCCGACACCGGACAAGACGGCGGCGACAGTCCAAGCGTAGATCCTGCAAACAAGCTCCATCATTTGATCGTCCTCATGTTGTCGAGCGGAGGCATGGCCAGTTTCAGCCTCGGCACATCCGGTTCCTCTGCTACCACATCAGGAATGAGATCACGTGCTGTCAACGCGCCCGTACCTCCCGCCGATTTCGCCATCGGTTCAGGATCACCGCCCTCGCCCTGCGTCGCGACCTTCGGTTCCATCTTGAACACGCCGCCTTTGATCTGCACCGGTCGGCCATCGATGATGTAGTCTCCGGTGATGCCCTCATACATCTTGCCGCTCACTGGATCGACCAGCACGACGCCCTCGATCTGGCAACCGTTCGGACCTCCAAGCAGAATCTCATCCGCAGCCGCTATGTACCCGTCCACGCCGACGGGTGGACGGAACGTGTAAGTGTACGCATTGACGGATGTGTTGCTGGGGTAGCTCGTACTTTCGTGCTCTACCCACCATGTCGCGCCGTCGCGCCGCCGACGCAGGTACATCATGACGGCGGGTTCGTCTGTGATCTCTCGCGATGCCTGCACCTCAACCGTCCACGTTCCATCGCCGTTGTTGGTCAGATTTTTCGGCCGCAGTTTGATGTTCTGATTGTTCGGGTTGTTGAGCAGGTTTGGCCGCAACTGCATTACCGGCGGTTTCCGCGCCGGCCGTTTCACCGCGTTCGTGATCGCGATGATTTCGGTATCTATCACCTCGACGCGCTCACGGACGAACGTTATGCCGGAAAGCATTTCCAGCCACGACGCTTTCACCGCCTGCGTCCATTTAAGCCATTCTTTCCGGACTCTCATGTAGCGGTACACCTGCGGTGGCACAGGCTTTCCTCTTTCGCCGTCGGCCAGTGCGAACGCCGCCGCGCACAAACCACCGATCAACACAACGCCCATGGTCGGTAGCGGGTGCCAGCGGCGACGCCGTATCAGCCACCGCGCCGCGAGACAGAGCGGTACGGCCGCGAGCACAAACAGCCACGCGGCGAGTTCAAGCTGGCACTGTTCGTGGATTGTCATCGTTACGGTTCCATCATCATGATCACGAGCGGGTTGTTGGTATCCACCGCGAACCCGCCGCGGATGTTCAAAACGACGTTGGTCAAGCCCACCGCGTCGAGTGCGACTATGTCGTGATGCGCGCCTCCAGCTACGCCGCGCACGATGGGCAGCGCGTTACCCCGGATCACGAATCCGGTTGCGAGCAGTTTGAAGAAACACTGCCCCCAAGACAACGGGACGGTCGCCGTCACGCGGTAGCAGGCGCCGCCCGTTTTCCCGTAGTCTGCCGGTGTCCCGATTTGATTCGGGAACGTGTTCGTCACCGTGATTTCCTCGAACCCGTTTTCGAGCAGGTTGGTCGTGTGCGTGGCGACAAAATCAGGCATCTGCGGAGGAACCTCGGCGAACCACTGGATGATGTGGCACTGCCGCCCGTCCGCCGTGTCCTCGACGCTGAACCCGACCGTCTCGCTGGCGATGTCGTCCGCCGCGCCGACTCCCCGCAGAGCGCTCATGGTAAAAGCGATCTCCCACACGCCGTTCGACGTGAGATCCGCCACGTCGTGCCACGCGGTCGCCGCCCGGTTGCTCGACGCCACCGCGATCGCGAGCGCCTGCGTGGCCACGGCGTCGGCCTGGATGATCGCCGCCTCTGCCTCGCGAAATTCCTGCATCGTGGGCACCACGCCGAGAGGGTGTATTGTGCCCGACACGAGATTGCTGCCGCCGTCGCCGAACACCGCGTCGTGAACGGTCAAGTCAAACCACCCGCCGCTGATCTGCCCCTGTGCCGCGCCCGCCGCGATCAACGCCGCTATCATGAAAATGATTCGCCTCATTGCACCGGCTCCCATGCTGTCGTGAGTAGGTTCGTGTCCCAGTACTGCCGGTATGTCACTCCATCGATTATCAGCATCGGCGCGGACATGTTCAGAATCGAATTGTCAACGTACACCTTCGTCGCCAGCGGGTCGGTGAACTCCGGCATGTCCTCTCTGCGAATAACTGTGTCTGGATTGCCGGGCGCAAAACTGTACGTCCACATATGACCAGACGGAGGAGATATAGTGCTTATCGCAAATCTTAAACGCATCGTGTCTAGTGCCACGCTACGACGCAAGTTAGAGTTGCTCGTGTCGATCAGATTAAGACTCGGACTAGACCTCAACGACAACGACGATCCGCCCGGGACGCTCACCATCCAGTCGCCGGCCACATCGACGCGCCCCGTCCGGAGCATGTAGCATGCGTCCGATTCCTCTCGTTGCATATAGCTCTCAGCCAGCAGTGCTTCGAGCTCATCCACCCGCTGCGTGGTCGCCGCGGCGGATGCGGCCGCGAGCGCCTGCGTCGCGATCACATACGAGAGGTCGCCGTACGACCATTCGGCGGGGAGCGACGTGCGCGCCGGGTTCAGCCGCACCACGGCCGCGCCGCGCCCCCACTCTTCGATCCGCCCGTCCTGTGCCCCTAGGACAATCGCGTCGTATCTGCCGTTGGTCGGCGTCGATGCCGCCGCGAGCTCCCATGTCATGCGTCCGTGGACGGCCGTGCCGTTGGTCAGCGTCATGCCGCCGCCGTCGCCGCCACGGTCGCCGATCCACAGGAGTCCTGTCCAGCCGGTCGGGTCAAACTCCGCTCCGGCCGACAGCAGGTTCGCGCGGACGGTTACGTCCGTCGCCTCGGTGACCGTCAGCGCGAACGGACGCGCCGGGCGTTCGAGGTCGAGCGTGATCTGCTCGACGCGCCCGGCGATGGCACATGCCGTCATGGCGCATGTCAGGAAAATTGCAATGGCTCTCATGCTATTGGCCGCGCGGTCAAACGGAGTTCGTTTTTTTCGTAACCCCTAGCGCGGCCGCCCGCATCGCAATGTGTCTGCGAGCCCCGGCCACCCAACATGTCTTGTCGTCCGTAAAAAGCTTACGGTGATACCTGTCGAGCAATCTGTTCAGCTCAGCGTTGCCGCTCGCGCGTATGGCCTCGGTCAAAGCTATCCACTCGCGGACCTTCATGCTCATGATCCCCACAGCACACTACTGATGTTGATCATGGTTATCTCGTGATGCAGAGGTCCGCTGTCGAACTCAATGAAATTTGGTGTTATTGTGAAATCTCCGTTGAACGAAAGCGATCCGGTTGCCCAATATACAGTGCCATCTGGATCTTGGACTACCGCAATATCAAATTCCTTCGGCGACAAATCTTCGCGGACGCTTTCTACATAATCTCTATCGAAGCTATACTCGGAAATCACCGGCCCCGCTACACCAGCACGCACAATCTCGCGTTGAGTCCACGAACACTTGTAGCTCTTCGTTTCAGGAGGATCGGGAGGCGTACCGCCGCCAGATGGGCATTGCGATAGCAACGCCCCCGTCACGGCGTTCCTGAGCAGGGCACCCGCCTGATTCCGTCTCAGCCCTCCGCATGGGGCACTTGAACCGCCCGGCTCTGCCATTTACAACGTCCCCCTATTCGTCGCACGGTTCAACATCGACAACCTTTACCGTTTCGCCCTGCGTGAAAGTCAGGCTTACGAGCTCGTCATAAGAGTTGAATTCCGGCGTCACGCTCCAGCCCTCTTCTGCTTCCGTGTTTGGTAACGGAATTATCGCGAATGGATCGGATGGCGTCGTGCAGAGGACACAGACGCGCCTGAACGCCAGCGCGTTGCGCCCGTCGCCGGTCGTCGTCTGATCGACTATGGTGACATGCCTGAACTGGAACGAGCCGTCTCCCAGGTTGATCTGCAGTCCGCCGTTTTTGCCGCGCTTTACTGTTACGCCATCGCCGCCCTCCGCACCGTTCACAAAGTCTGCGACCTCGTTGTAGTCGCGCGACCCCCAGGCCGTCGCCAGAAACTCTCCGCGCTTTACCTTCTTGATCATTCACGATCTCCCGAAGTTACCCCGCCGGCGGCGGATTATAGTCCATCCATTGCCCACGGGTGACAGTCACCGTGGTTTCGATTTTCACAACCTTCCATCCGTCGGCATCGTTCATTTTTTGTGATGTATAATAGGTCGACGACCATTCCTCTGTTCCGGCGTTTATTTGTCCGCTTTCTTGTCCGTAGCTTTGAGCCGCAGCCCGCGTCAACCCGACAGCCTCTGACACCGTTGTTTCCGTCACCGTTTTCACCCACCGCCGCTGCTCTTGCTCATACGGGACCCAGACGGTATAAGTTCTCTCTTGTTGGACGCCGTTGATGTAGTAATGGCGCGTTTCGCCGCGCACACGGGGGTCCTGCCGACTCTGGAACGATAGCGACGGGATTTTGCTGTGCTCGACGATGCTGAATGAAACCTGGTCGATCCATCCCATTACTTAGCCCTCATGATTTCGTCGAGCTTGTCGGAAAGCCCCCTGGTGTTCGCCGCGATCTCTTTCAGCTCGTTGCGCGCATTTTCCTGTTCCTCGCGTGCGAGCGCGACACGCTTGATCGCCTCGCTTTCGCCCCTCAATTCTGCTGTCCTCCAGTCCTGTTCGCCCCATTTGCCGTAGCGCTGTTTTTTGAGCCACTCGAAGTCGCGCTGGAACTGCGCCTCCGCGTCGGCGTCCTCGCGTTCTCTTTTTAGCTGCGCCTTGAACGCTTCAGGGTCTTTGTACCACTCGAATGCCTGCTCTGCCGCCGCGTTCGCCCGCGACAGCCGGTCGGCCGTTTTGTCAAATTGTTTGCTGTACGCGGCCTCGACTTCCTTTGCCCGTTTCGCCGCGCCGCTGTCACCGGCTTTTTGCGCCTTGGCCAAATCTGCCGCGATACGCTCGTCGAGGCTTTGCGGTTTCTTCGCCTCTTCCTTTCCACCGGACGTCGCCTTTTTCAGGTCTTCTTCCTGTTTCGCTTTTTCCGTAGCTCGTTTGCGTATCTCGGTTTCTCGCTCGGCCTGGTTCGCCGCTTCTTTCGCGTTTTTGGCCAGCCCGCCCAATGGATCGCCGAGAGCCTCGCGAAGTTTGCCGCCCCAGTACCCCTCTGCCTTTCCGCTGCCGTACGCCGCGACCGCCTCCCTCCATCCACCGCCGCCTGCCAGTGTCCCCGCGCCGCGAGCGATGCCCTTGACGGTGCCTAAGGTGTCCGACAAGCCAGAACGCGTGTAGAGCCACGACAACGCCTTTCCTGCCGCTTTTGCGCTTTCCGCGACCGTTTCTATCGCCTTGACTGCGCGATCTGCCCATACTGCAATGTCGCCGTTTTCCTGCAGCTCGCCGAGTTTGTCGATCAACGTCTGGATGTGTGTTTTCGCTGCGACCTGGAATGCGTCGCCGAATGTGCGTACCGCCGCCGTCCAGTCGTCCTCTAACGTCGCCAGCAAGCCGTCGCCGGTTTTGCTGAGCTGCTCCATGCCGCCCGTGAATTCGCGCAGTCGCTCAGCCAACACCTGCCACACCTCGACGTTCGACGCGCCAGCCTCTTGCAGCTCTTCCATTCTCCGGCGGACTTCCGGAGTCATGATCCCCATTTCCTGAAGTCGCATCGCCGCTTCGCCGAACGGCTGTCCACCCTTGATCATCGAGTAGGCGCGTCCGATCCAGAACGCGACATCCTTGAGCGGCTGTCCAACGGCTGCCGCCGCGTCGCCGACGAGCATGAGGCTGTCTGCCGCTCCCATCGCGCCGCCCGTGAACACATGCAGTTGCCGCGATGCGACGACAGCCTCCTCCATTCCGAACGGGGTTTTTGCGGCGAAGTCGGCAAGCTCGGCCATGCGCGCTTTGGCCTTGTCCATGCTGCCCATCAGCACGGAAAACTGGGTCGTCAGCGTCTCGAATTTGAACGACTCTTTCAGCGTTTTCCACAACGCGCCGCCGACCGCCCGGATGCCTGCAGCAGCCATCTCGAAACCCGACTGGATGTGTGCGAGGTTTTTAGCGATGGCCTTTGCCTCACGCGCGATCCGGGTTCTGGCGCTCTTTAGCCCGGACTTGGTCATGTCGCGTGCGCGGATGATGTATTCGAGGACTTTATTGCTCACTGCCGGTTCCCTCATGCGCCTTGATGATCGCGGCCTTGGCCTGCGCCAGATCTTGGAGCGCAGTGTTTAGCGGATCGAGGATGCCGGCGCCGGAACCCCTGCCGGACCTCGCGAGCAGCACGGCCTTGCTCCGCTCCCACGCACGGATCGTCGCGTCGCGGGAGACTTCCCACAGCCAGTGGTCAGCAGGGATGCCGGTCGCCGCCTCGATCTCGCCGACGATACGCTCCCAGTCGATCTTCGCGGGTCGGCTGTCGGCGGGGGTGTCGCCTTCCTTCGGGTCGCGGTGGCGCGGAGGCAGGACAACGTCGATCGCCGCGTCGAGTTCCTCGCGGGTGCAGGTCAGCGTTTTCGCCCATGCCGTGATCGCCGCCTCTGCCTCGCGCCTGCCTGCCGCGATCGCCCGCATCGCCTCTCTGTCGCGCCCGTTCGCCAGCGCGTACGCCAGCGCGAAATACAGCTTGCTGTCGCGCCTGCCCCACCAGGCGCTGGCGTAGTCCTGGAACCACACCGACGCGCCCACGGTCATCGGCCAGATGTATGTCGAACTGATGCCGCAACGAACCGGATAGCCGCACAGGTCGGAGCGCTCGCCCTCGAACGGGCAGAGAACGCGATCGCAGAGCTGCACGATCCACATCGCCTCTTCGATGGTCGGGTCGCCGCCGATGCGGTCGCGCAGCTCGGCCAGATGCCGCGCCGCCAACGGGTGTAGTTCCGGCTTGGCGAGCATGTTTAGGCTCCCCCGCTTCCGCCTTCGGGCTCTTCAGCGTCGGCGGCGATGTGGCGCGTGATGGACAGCGTCCGCGCGTTGACCGCCGTGTTGCCCTCGGTCTGCCCGTCGGACATGCGGCTCCATCCCGCGCCGATGGTCAGGTCTGCTGTATCGTTCGGGACGCCGGTGAACTCGGCGTCGATGGTTTCCACGCCGTCGTGGTTTTCTCCGGCCAGCCAGTTGCCCGCGCTTCCCTGCTCGTCGACGTGGGTGCAGGCGAGGCTGAACGACAGCGAGCGCATGCCGATCCCCGCGACAGACATCGCGAACATGACCGTCGCTGTCCCGTCGCTGATCGAGGACGGCACTCCGAACTGGGCGGGGAACACAAGGTCGGTCGTGTATGTCCGGCAGGAATCGGCCGCGTGCGTCGCGCCGTCGTCGTGCTTGTGGGCGGTCACGGTCAGCGTCGGCCAGTCGGTCGGCGAATAGGCCAGAGCGACGCTGTCGATGTGGTAGCCGCCTGAAATAGTGCCTGCGGAGGGGAGCGACAGGTTCCCTGTCGCCGAAAAGCATTTGTAGGTCAGCGAGACGGACTTGCGCTTGTTGTATTCTTCTTTCGCGACCTCATCGCCGTCGGCGCCGAGCCCGGACGCGCGGTCTTTCTGTGTGCTGGGTCCGGCGGTCTGGATGACCCACTTCGGGTCGGTTTCGCCGAGCCCCAGCAGCGTGTTGATGTCGATTGCGTCGGTGGGACTGAAAAAAGTTGGGGTTGTGGCCATAGGTTTTCTCCTTTCCTATGGCCGCGCCGTCAAGCCGTGGCCGTGACGGCGTTCTGCTTGCCGCCGGTAGCGAACACGAGATCGAACGTCAAGCGCAGGCCCCACACGTCAACCGGCTGCTTCTCGTTCGGCACGTCCACGGTGATATGGTCGATCCCGCCGATCCCGTTGATCCGGAACAAGGCGATGTTCGACATTTCATCCTGCACCAGCGGCAGTCCGGCGATCACGCGCATCGCCCACTCCTGGCAGCGGTCGCGGTTCAGGTACGCGCACTCGGCGTAGTAGGGGATGCCGAGGGACGGGAGGTCGCGGGCGAGCAGCACGCTCTCGCCGATGTTGGTCACGTCGAGGCTCGTAAAATGCCAGGCGTTCAGGATGCCGGGGTTGCGCCCGAGAAATGCGTCGCGGTTTTCAGTGCCGCCTGCGGCTGCAATAAGCACCTCGAACGCGCGCCGCTCCGCCTCTGTCCATGCCGTCTCGAATGATGCCGGGTCAATCATAGGTCCACCTTCCGCATTTCTTCCGCCATGATCGCGTCGATCTTCGGGCGGTTATCTTCAAGCGCACGGGAGATGAACAGTTCGTCTGCTCGCGGACCCTTGGCGATTGTTCCCGGGCCTCTGTTCTGCCACGAAGCCCCCTTTTCATCGTGGATACGCTTGGCGTACTTTCCGGCCTCCGCGTTCCGAGCCACGAACACCGCACCCGCGATTGCGGATGCGTTCACGTCCATCGAAATTGAGCGTTCCAGACCGCCCGGTTTCGCGCGTGTGTGCGCCGTTGCCTTTCGTCTTGCCGATGTGTCGCGGCGCGTCTTGCGCGTGAATCTGGCCTTCTGCGCCGCCGTCGGCGATCTCGGCGCGTTCTTCACCGATTCGCGCCACACGAGCGTAGTGGCTCGCGTGATTCCGCGTACGGCCGCAGCCCGGGCTGTCGCAGGCAACTTGTCTAATGCGGCGAGCAGTTCCTCTGTCCCTGTTACGATCACGTCCATAGCTATGGCCATACGGTAAAACAAAAACCTCCCCCGCCTGTGGTCAGACGGGGGAGGCTAGTGAAGGAATCAACACGACATGCGAGTGTCGGCGTGTACAGTGTGCAACTATGGCCGGCGCGTCAAAATCAAGGGGGCGGAACGCGGGGCGGAATTTGTCAAAATCAGCGGTTGACACAAAGGCCGGATAAATGCTATCTTAACACTGCTACGGGAAAGTCTCCGACTACCCGTAAGGGGCGATCCGGTAGCCGTGCCAGGCTGCGACCGGATGTTGCTGGGGGGGGGCGGCACAGTCCCCCGTGTCCATGGAAGGGGGCGCGAGTCTAACCTTCAGGCGGGACCTTGAAAGGGGGCCCGCCATTTTTTTACCTGACGTAGACCAGCGTCCCTTTTCTCCAATGGTTCAGGCTGCGCTCGTTCGTGTGCCAGCTATAGATATGCCTGCCCTTGTGATCCACGACATTGACGACTATGTTGCCGCCGCTGCCCTTGACGAAACGGATGTACTTCTTGCGCCCCGTCTTCGGGTCTTTCCAGATTTCATGCGGAGCCGCCACCGTCGCCTTCGCTTGATCCATCTCGGCCAAACGTTTCTGGACATCGCTTGGCTTCCTGTCTGATTTCAGCAAGTGCTTGAGCGTCACGGTGTCAAACGCCAACGTTTCCCCGATCGGATTCTCGACACTCTCACCGGCGGCGATGCGCGCTCTGGCATCTTTTGCCGATACGAGCGGCTCGCGGTTGTCGGCCTTCATGGACTCCCCTTTTTCGAGTCCCAACGATTTCCAGTCGCCGATCTTCCCCTCCAGGCGTTTCAGGCTTGGAGGGGGTTTCGGTGTCGGCTTCGGAGATGTGTCGCCCCCGCTCTTGGGCAGCCCGAGCACCCGCAAAATGTCGTCGGCGTTTGGGTTGCGCGGTGTCAAAAGCCGGCCTTGAAATTTTGTCCCCGGCTGCTCGTTGTTTCGCGCCTGTTCAAACTTCGGGATGCCGCGCTCTCTGATCATGTCGATCTGCTCCGGCGAAAGCATGCGTGCTGCCTCTGCTGCTGCGTCGGAAAATGTCCCGCTTCTGATTGCCTTCTCCAGCCGGTCGGCGGTCACGGCGCGTCTGGCGTCCTCTTCCGTCAATCCTGTGGCCATGTATCGCGCCTCGTCGATCTGGTCGTGCTGCGCCTGCATGAACTCCGGGTCTGCCATTTGGTCGGCCGTCGGCTTGGTGATCCGCCCCTGCTGCTCGATCTCGTCTGCGTCCACCAGGCTGTCCACGGGAAGCAGCCGATGGACGCAGTTGGGATGGAACATGCCCGCCGCGCGCGCCTCGGCATACGTCGGCCAGCGTTTCGATTTTCCGGCCATCTGGATGATACGCCCTTCCCACGCTGCGCAGATCGGGCATTCGCCGTCGCCGCCTCGACTGATCTGCGCCAACTCGTAGCCGTTGGCCGTAAAAGTGTCGATGCTGCTCTCGATGGCCACGCGCTGCGCTGTTGTGCGCGTCACCATCTGCAGGTATCGCGCGCCCTCCCACCGGCGCCCCGCGCGATCAACAAACCGGAACGGGTCTTCGCTGCCGGCGAGCGCGTCCCATTTGTCGCGGATCGCCCGCTGCATCTCGTTGGCGGACAGGCCCTCGATCGCGCCGCGCCGGAACGCATCAACAACGGCGAACCGTAACGATTCGACCGTCCGCCTGCTCATCTGGTCGGTGAACACGGCTGCCAGATTTTGCGCGTTAGACGGGTGGACGAGCTGGAAATAACGCTCGGCGCGTTCCGGGTCGTAAGCTGTTATTTTCGCGCGATCCGCAATGTCCGCCAACGCCGTGTCATGTCCCGCCTTCGCCGCAATGCCGGTCAGTTTTCTGATCTGCGCATCAATGTTTTCGGCCAGCTCCCTGTACTTCTCTTCGATCTCCGCGTACAGTTCCTCGCGTTCCTTCGCGCTCGATGCTGCCTTTGCCTTCGCCGCGGCCAGCGCGATCGCAGCACGTACCTCTTTGCGGGCGCGTTTCAGTTCGCGCATGAGATCGGCCATCGTGCGCGTCTGGTACGCGCGTAGCTTCCGGAGAGGTGTCGGGAGGTTAGACGGCATCGATCTCTTCCTCTGTCAGGCATTTTGTTTCGCGGTTACCGTTGAACCAATAGGTCACGTCATACCGGATTACATTGCCGCGACTGATCAGCACGTTTTCGATGAATCCCTGGACATTCAGAGCCAAGACAACAACCGTCTGACCGGGCGTGAATCTAACGCTGATGCTCGTCACGTCTCACCCCCTGATCACCGCGCCGCCTGTCATGCCTAGCCATCGCAATGCCTCGGGCGCGTACACCGATGCGCTTGTGCTGCGCACGTCTTCCGTGTCCGGGCGTCCGGTCAAGACCGGCACAGGGTCGTTTCCGTCGGCGTCGGCCACCTGCCCGTTCTCCAGCATCCACAACGCCTGTTCGTACACGGCGTACTCGTCGCGCGTCCTGTCGCCCTCTTTGTAGGCAGGTTCGTTTTCATCCATCGAGCGGCCGAGCCCGCGCGACAACACGCGCCGCGCCGCCGCGATCGCGCCTGTCCTGTGCGCCTGTCCGAACGCCGACCACACGGCCGCCTTGTGGTGGTTCTCTGCTCCGAAGTAGGTTTGCGCTCTGTCGAAAGAAATCATGGTGCCTCACAAAAAAGCCGCCCCGTCACGGGGGGTCCCATGCCGGAGCGGCGCGTTCATTGGGGGGTTAATTTGGTTACCCGCGCTTCTTGCCCGTCGGCGCAGGCTTCGGCGCAGGCTTCGGCGCGTCGGCGGATTTGTCCGCGTCCGGGTCAGGGTTCGTTTTATCCCCGCCGGGCGGGGGGATGGGTGGCTTGTCGCCGTCGGCAGCGAGCTGCTTCGGCAGAACGGCGGCAACGGCTTTCGCAAGCGCCGCGTCTGCCCGGTTGCGCGCCGCCTGGCAGTGCGACCGGTAGAGTGAGAGTGTGTCGTTGGGTTTCTTCTCAGCCATGGAAGCCTCCTATTTTCGAGATCCGTACAGTTCGCCGACCACCTGCAAAGCGCCGTTGGTCGCCGTGCTGAAAATCACGCTCACCGGTTCGCCGGGGTAGCAGTACTGCGTGAACAGCGACGCGAGGTTCGTGCTCACCGCTCCGGACGTGAGCGAGATCGCGCCGGCCGTGTTGGTCTGCACCGTGCCGTCGGCACGGTGGTGCAACCAGCGGACGGTCACCGTCCCGTTGTCGGGATAGGCCGCGTCCACGTTCAGCCAGATCGGGCGCGAGGTGTACCGTTGCGACA
>Ga0208824_1002396_pt1 | contig 14481 bp, 12 predicted proteins | sample AD_JPNTR3_MetaG_FD_184447 | JGI IMG/M metagenome (GOLD analysis project Ga0208824, IMG submission 184447) | Active sludge microbial communities of municipal wastewater-treating anaerobic digesters from Japan - AD_JPNTR3_MetaG (SPAdes) (version 2) | ecosystem: Engineered > Bioreactor > Anaerobic...
TTCAGAAAGGCGGATAATCTCTGGGCGCGTCCCGAGTATGGTCATCAGCTTGAGTTTATCCTTCATTCAAACCTCCAGCCGATAGGTGTCCGGATGCGCTGGATCCATGATCTCGTTTGCCCAAAAAAGCACGATACAGTCTTCAGTCCCTGTATTCTCAATGGAATGAGTGTAGCCGGGAGGGATATCGACAACCTGTATGGTGTGCTCATCGACCTCGAAGTCGTAGCGTTCTATGCTATCGACCTTCCGCAAGGATATCCTGGCCTTGCCTTTGATAAGGCAGAATTTCTCCACTTTTGTGTCGTGATAGTGGTTGCCTCGCTTTTTGCCTGGCTTTGTGGTGGAGATGAAAATCTGTCCCGCTTTTTCTGACTTTATGAGCTCAAATAGCCAGCCGCGCTCATCGCGTTTTAGTTCCGGCGCTGTGGCAAGGCTTGGAATATCGACATAGCTCAGGTATGTTGTCGCAAGCTCTTTATAGAAAGAATCCGAATAATCTCCGATAAAGCCTTTTTGGCGTTTCTCGTGGATATCTTGAATCATCGCGGCAACCTTGCCCACGGTTGACGCATAGACTGGCTCGGCATTGACATAGGAAAATCCCTGTAGCTCTGAAGTAAGCTCACGAACAATGGCATCTACCACATCGTCGATATAGACAAGTCGTAAAGGCGCTTCTGGATCATGAATCGTAAGAGGAAGGCCATGCGCAGTATTAAAACAAAAGGTTGCTACTGCTGAATTGTAGTTTGGCTTACACCATTTGCCAAAGATATTGGCAAAACGGAAGATTCGCACCGCAGCGCCGGTTCTTTCGCTATAAAGTTTTAATCGCTCTTCTGCTGCGCGCTTACTTTTGCCATAGTCGTTCTCGAGCTCAGCCTGAATTGATGAAGAAAAAATTAGAGGGACTTGCCGCTGCATTTTCTCAAGCGCATCTGCAATGGTCAAAGTGAGCCCCAGATTGCCAGCCATGAACTCTGAAGGATGTGGCGGCCTATTGATCCCCGCCAGGTGCACAATTCGATCAGCTTTGGCTAAAAACTCAAAAAGCTCAGATTCTGTATTGGCTACGTCAAAAGGAAGGACGGTGCAATCTTTCTCTCTCGACAAGCGGATACGCAGATTCTGCCCCACAAAACCTGCCGCACCGGTTACGAGGACATTCATTCTAAGCCCCGCTCTTTGCGTGCCTCATGCACACAATCGAGCGTTAAAAGAAGCTCTTTCATTTCTTCAACATTGAGCCTGCGCGTGTTGTGCGACGTATATTCGGCCACTGTCTTTAGTTTTTCATCACCATTACTGAAGTACTTATCGTAGTTAAGATCGCGGGTATCCGCAGGAATGCGATAGTAGTCTCCGCAATCGATGGCCTTGGCCATCTCTTCGCGATTGACTAAGGTCTCGTAGACCTTCTCTCCGTGTCGAGTGCCGATTATACGCACTTCATTATCGGCATCGAGGAGCTCTTTGAGCGCCTCGGCAAGATCGGCTAAGGTACATGCAGGCGCTTTTTTAACAAAGATATCGCCATTATGCGCATGGCTAAACGCATACTCCACAAGCTCAACCGCCTCATCGAGGTGGAGCATGAAGCGCGTCATCTCCGGATCGGTGACCGTGATGGGCTTACCGCTCATAATCTGATCGATAAAAAGCGGAATCACCGAACCCCGCGAGGCCATGACATTGCCGTATCGGGTACCACAGATGATCTGTGTTTTCTCATCGAGCCCGCGAGACTTGGCGATCATCACCTTTTCCATGAGCGCCTTGGACATGCCCATCGCATTGATCGGATAGACAGCCTTATCGGTGCTGAGCACCACAACCCGTGCTGCCCCTGCCTCAACCGCCGCAGTGAGCACATTGTCAGCCCCAAGCACATTTGTCTTGACCGCTTCCACAGGATAGAACTCACACGACGGCACCTGCTTGAGCGCGGCCGCATGGAACACATAATCCACGCCTCGCATCGCTGCCTTGACACTCTGTAGATCCCGCACATCACCAATGTAGTACTTAATTTTCTCTGATTTGTAGAGATGCCGCATATCATCCTGTTTCTTTTCATCGCGGCTGAAGATGCGGATCTCCTGAAAATCATCGCGATTTAAGTATTTTTTGAGCACGGCGTTGCCGAAAGAGCCGGTACCGCCGGAGATAAATAATGTATTAGTTGTCATCTCTCTGACCTTTATTGTCCAGATTTGTTAAGTATTACTTGTTTGCCAGTAACTCTTCATATAGCTGAATATATTGTTCGTATTGATTACCCTTATTAGACATTTGTAGTGCTCTCCTCGTTTTCAGACCATTTATGCGACTAATTTATTCCTGACCTCAGCCGGCGTAGCATATCCAAGCGCCAAATGGGGTCACTGGAAATTGTAGTAATCAATCCAATCAGCGATTTTGTTGTATGCCTCATCAAACGAAACGAAATTATACTGCCAAGCACATTCCTCTTTGAAACTCCTAAAAAATCGCTCAATCATGCCGTTCTGTTCAGGAGTATACGGCGTTATATACTCTTGATGAAGCCGATATTTCGTCACTGTTTCATGAAATCGCTTCGAACCAAAGACAAATCCGTTGTCAGATCGAATCACCAGAGTCGATTACTGCCACTAGATGGCACCAGCCATCTTGTTTCGTACTAGATGCGTCATATCGATCGCCCAGCGACTATTGGCCTGTGGCGTGACGATTTTACTCCCCTGTACCCTTGGACGATTGCCATAGGAGCGCTTCCAGCGCTGCCAGCAGTGTTCCTTCACGATCCTATGGATCTTCTTGTGGTTGAAGGATTTCTGGTATCGTCTTCGCATTACGGCAGTGATTCTTCGCGTCCCATACTCAGGGAATTCCTCGATCAGTTTGCCCACTTCGTCCACAAACCATGTTTCAGCTGTCTTCTCGTGTTTCTTTCTCGGCTTTTCGGTGTAGTACACATTCGAGCGGTTAAAACCACGCACATCACAGATCTTCCGTATGCGTGCCCGAATCCCGTCTTCCATCAATTCGCCTTGCAGGGTCAGGATTCGGTCTCTTCCAAAGTCCCCCACAAGGCTTTTGATTTTTTTTAGTATAGCGTTCTCCACATACAATTCCCTAATTGTAGTTGTCTATTGAAGAATCTGCAGAATGATTTTTGCTTTTCGCTTCGCCGTCCATCGTTGTTTTTCTCCCATCTCTCCTCTCCTTGTTCATTATATATGGTCTGAACGAAGAGGGAGACACTATACTTGAGCCAAAGCTCAATTGCCTTGATCCGATCTTCCCGTAAATACACGAACAACCTCCTGATCATGATTTAAGTCCAGGATTTTGTCCGCACCCCCAAACCGGAAAATTTAAACCGACTGAACTGACCCCCTATTAGTGGACACGAAAGGGGTGTAGCATGAAGTACCGAAAAACAGAGCGAGGGAGTATGAAATATCCTCTGGAACTCAAGCAGAAGGTACTCAAGGATTATTTCGAAGGCAACGATGGCATACGAGGCTTGGAGCGAACCTATGGGGTATCGCATCAGCTCATTCTCGCCTGGATCAAAACATGTCAAAAGCCTTCGTCTCGCATGCGACAAGGCAAAGTTCTGAAAGAAGCAGCCTTGCATCTTAACGAACCGCCAGTATTTGAAGATCCGAAAAAGGAGCTTGAATATCTGCGAGCTGAGAATGCGTATTTAAGGGTTCCTGAAGAACTCGCTTTCTGGTTTTTCAAGCAGCTATAAGCTGCCAAATTTGCTTCCCAAACGCTCTTCTAAGCCTCTCAACTAGGATATCAAATAGAACCACAAAGAAGGACTTCGCCTTCCTGCGGTATAGCACCATGAGGTTCATCACCAAGAACACAAGGTGAATGGCACTCTCACTCGTTGCTCGCAGTTTCGTCCCTATCCTATCAAGCGTATAGCGTCGTTTCCCTTCACCAAACTTCCCTTCAACCGCGATCCTCGTACTCTCATCCTCACGCTCTATTCTTCTCCGCTCTCGCAGGAGCGCTCTATTCTTCTGGCTCTCTTTGAATGGTCGGCCTAGCTTCGGCCCCGATAATCGTATCCCATACTCTTGGCAGTACCGCAGGTTCTCTCGTGTCCTATAGATCTTGTCGGCACACACCACTTCTGGATACCTGCCATATCTCTGCCTATACGATTCGATTTGTCCTTTCAAATCCTGACTCTCGTTGTACGGTTCCCATGATAGCCTATGCACTTCGGTGAGCCCATCCACAAGACTCACCGACAACTTCGCCCCAAACTCATACAACATGCGCGCCTTGCCCCGCGCAATCGGCCGCACATGCGGCTTTGAGATACTCACGATCCTCCCCTCAATCGAGTGGCTCTTGTGTGTGTATAATTCTCGCTGTTGCCGCACCAGCTCACTGATCACCACAAGATCTCTATACTGCTTCCCCGACAGCCCTTTGAATCCGACAATCCTCTTGTAATCACCAATGATTCTCACGTTCCGCTCGACATACTGTAGCTGCTTCCTTAACGCTTTCCGTATCGTTCGTTCCCGTGGCTTACGGTTCCGTATGAAGGTCAAAAACTCCTTTCTCGCCTTCTTCCGGTACGTCCTCGGCTTCTCATATCCCTCGGGAGCTCTTTCATGCAGCGTATCGATTATCTTTTCCGTCTTCCGTCTCGCCTCATCCAAGAGCGTCACATCGTGCGGAAACCGCATATCCTCAGGTGCGCAGGTTGCATCTACGATCAGGGTACCCTTATTCTCCACTTCCCTTGTTTCACCGTCTCCCGATCCATTCCCCTTATCGTCATCATCGTGGCGTTCATCGTTGGTTGTGGTATTCTCGATGATCAACGCGTTTATTTCTTTCAGAATATTCCCCGATAGCCTCTTTCTAAAATGCACCATCATGCTCGGATCAAAGGGTAGCTCATCCTTGTACCCTTCGTACCCTAAGAAGTACTGCAGGTACGGACTCTCCCTTATATACTCCACAAGCTCTTCATCCGGCAATTTCGATTTCTCTTTTATGATGAGTGCGCCTAATGCAACGCGCACCGGCAGTGCTGGTCGCCCATTATTCGTCACAAAGAGCTTTGAATACTTCGCTTCGACTTCGTCCCACGGAATGAGATCCGCCAAAATCACCCATCGATTCTGACGGTTGAGCTTCCCTCCAAACACCATATCGAATTTCTCAAACTCAGGCACTTTTTCTGGTACTCGGTACATCATTCCCCTTTCAAGTGCACACCTTTTGAGCCTTTTCCTTCGTTTTTCGTGCACTTTATAGGTTTATTATATCATGTATTATCATATTATACAATATTTTAGTTATTATTCAGGAACCCCTATTTACGCGAGATGCTCACGCTGAACGGAGTTCGCAAGAATGGACGCAAAAAAAAAGCTTTGAGGCTATTGAGCGACTCAGCACACGAGGCTACTCCGTGAAACTGCTCTGCTGTATCGCTCAGGTATCCAGAAGCGGCTACTACCGCTACCTGCAAGCCGCTCAGAAACTCAATAGGGACGCCCTGCTGGTGGAGAAGATGCGGCAAGTCCAGGAAGAAGTAGGCTACAGCTACGGTGCCAAGAGAATGGCCCATGCGCTTTCCAGACAAACCCAGGAGCCGATCAATCACAAACGGATTGCCAGGATCATGCGAGAGTACCTCTTGGGAGCACGGATTCGTTTGCGCCGTCATCCTGCATACTGGTATCGGCAGCGCCATAGCGTACGGCTGTCTGATCGTCAGTGTGCGCCAAATATCCTCAACAGGGACTTTCTTGCTGCCTGTCCGTTCAAGAAACTGGTCACCGATGTCACATGGATCAGCTGTGCTGATGGTACACTCTACCTGAGCGCGGTCATGGACCTGTTCAATCACCAGATCGTGAGCTATACGCTGAGCCGCAGGAACACCACGACAACGGCACTCAACCCAATTCTTGCGCTTGCATGCTCACATAACTTGCAAGGAAGCCTTGTCCATTGTGACAGGGGGCCTGCCTATCGTTCGGAAGCATATCAGGCATTGCTGCGAACCCACGGCATCGTCGCGAGCTATTCGAGAGCAGGCAATTGCTGGGACAATGCGCTCATGGAGTGTTTCTTTGGACATATGAAATGTGAACTTGGCTTTATCACTGGTAGCCAAAGGAAACAGCGGCTCCAGCAAGTTTCACAAAAGATTCATGAATATATAGCTTTCTACAACACAACAAGGATTCAAAAAAACCTTGGCTGGGTGAGCCCAATGGACTATACAATGCGGTATACTAATTCTATAGAATCTAAAAATGTGTCTACTTAAATGGGGTCAGTTCAGACCTTGACAGAGAACGGTGTAGAATTGACGGTTACGTATATTCTCGAATATTTTATAGAACCAGACAATTATATTTAAGAGTAAATTATCTTTTATCAAAAGGTAATGAGATTAGACCTGCCAAAGAGCCTAAACCATAAGAAATATGCAATAAAAAAAATGAGAGCAATAGATATATAATCCGCCAAGGTCTACGCCATGTTATGGCAAGGCAAACCCCAAATAGCATCAATAAGTAAATCGAAAATGACAACACTGAAATCCACAAAAAATTAATATTTATAAGAGCCAATAATAAAGGAAGAACAAGTGATAAAACAAAAATCAAAGGGACAAAATGCCGTGCTGATAAAGAAGAAAAGGTTTTCGTATAATAAACGGTCAGTATATTCCAATAGCCGTTTTTGTAATTATTCTTGAAAAGCCCCGAAAAAGTATCACGGGCAAAATAAATGCACGTAATTTCCGGAGTCAAAAGAATTTTCCCGCCTCCTCTTTTTATGCGTTTGTTGAGTTCAATATCCTGATTACGTTCTAACCTTTCATCATACAATCCGAATCGATCAAATACTTCACGCTTGAAACATCCAAAAGGCACTGTGTCTACAATCTGAGGTTCTGCTGCTCCAACTCTGAATGTTGAATTGCCTACTCCAAATCTATGACTCAATGCTGTTTTAATGGCCCATGATTTTAATGTTCTGGTTTTTGTTTCAGTTATACATAATCCTCCAATGTTATCGGTATTATATTTTATTGAGTTTTCAATTAAGGTGGAAAAGTAGTTTTGTGGATACTTTGCATGAGCGTCTAGACGTATGATATAATCGCCTTTCGCTTGTTTTATTCCCATGTTTAATGCAATAGGAACAATTTTATTCGGATTGTCCAATAAAATGACATTCGGGAAATTTTGGCGAATAATTTCCACAGTCTTATCCGTGCTATGCCCATCTATAACAATCACCTCCATTTTATCTTTTGGGTAATCCTGGTTATAAACAGAATTTAAACAGTCTGCAATAAACCCTTCTTCATTGTAGGTCGGTATTATGATCGTTATTTGTTTCATAATCCTACATTCTGTACAAAATCTTTTAACTTGCCATTCATTGCATGTAACTTTTCTCCATATTTAATATCAAAAACAATATCGTTTCTGAAATAGGCATTCAATTGTTCTTTTATCAATCTATCAAGAAATTCGTCATACGGCTGTTCTATGCGTATTAGTACTTCCCCTTTTTCGTTTTGTATGGCCTGATAATTCGCAATCATGCCTGTTTTAAGTGCAATATTTTTAAAGACATAGTAAAAAGTTAATGAGGGATACGAATCTGATTTTCCTATGACAGGTTTGCCAACCCTGCCTTGTATATCAAAAATTACCGGATGATATCTACCGCATGGACATTTATAGTTACCGGGAGCTAAAACCACGGCATCTCCGAGTTTATATCGAATAATCGGAAAAGAATGGGACAACAAATTGGTTACGATTATCTCTCCGTTTTCTACTTCTACCACTACATTCTCCATTGCAATATGCATATTTCCACCCTCAGGACATTCATATGCAATTATTCCAGACTCCATTGAACCATATTCTGATATTATTTTCATTCCAAATGCTTTTTGCACTTCCTCCTGATATGCAGGAAAAATTTTTTCGCTTGTACCTTTAATCATTTTTAAACGAGGAAATTGTCGGGAAAGTCCCAGAGAATTAATTATTTTTGCAACTTCATAGATCATCGATGAATAGCCAGAAAGAAAAGTAGCTTTTTTCAATTTCTTGCAGAAGTTTTCGATTTCTTCTTCCGAATAGGAAAATAATCTAAAACGATTTTGAAGACTATCAAGGAACTTAATTTTTCTAGCTTCCTTCGGATCAATATTATAACCCCAAAGATAGCCGTTGCGATCCCACGGATTTACCTTATACCACTGATATCCTCTAAACATTGCAGCTCGCGTGCCCGAATCCCACTCTTCTGAACGATAAATGCTTAATGGCTGTCCGGTTGTTCCTGAAGTTTCCGAAAGGCGAAGCCTTTTAAAGTTTGCTCGACTTTGAATATCTTCCTTGTGAAGGATTAGTGTTGATTTCTCAATTGAGGGCAATTGTTTAAGATCTTTTATGCTTTGAACTTTTCGAGGATTAAAATTGCACTTATTAAAAAGAGCAGTGTAAAATGGAGAATGACTTTCTGCGAAAACCAATAACTCTTGTAATCTTTTCAATTGAAGGTTTTCTAATTGTTGATAAGACCAGTGATCCGATTCCAAAAGAGCTTCAAGTTGCGTCATGAGTGATGGGTAACGATCACGCATTCCCGCTTGATAGATTAGTTTAGAAATCATAATCTTCGTCTCCAAAAGTCCATTATTATTTCTTTAAAATCCCTAAACTCAAATCTGTTGATATTTTTCAAGAAAGCTCTCATGTTTTTTCTTCTATATTCTTTTATGGCTTTAAAAACCATTTCGTAATACACCTCATTTTCTTCATTGTTAGCCAATAGTCTATTCAGGGTAATGAAAGAATATTCAACCGGGATATCATTTTCTTTTATAATGCGAGGGAGATAATCAGCATGAATCCGAACATATTCATTTGAAACGCTTATAGGGTTAGCAGATAAATCTACGCTGACAATAGTGGAAATCTGGGAACTTATGGTGGGCATATTAAAAAGGAAGTTTCCCAGTGAATAAAATATCTGTGATCCTTTATATATTTCATAACCCTGCAAAACATGCGGATGAGTTCCAATAATTAAATCAAATCCTAAATCAACTAGCCAATGGGCAAAGTTTTTTTGATCCACATAAGGATACTGTATAAATTCATTTCCCCAATGTACATATGCAATACGAAAGTCAGTATTTCTTATGTTTTTATAAGCAATCTCAATATCTTTATATTCAGGGTAATACCAATATAATGGATTTTGTGAATATTTGTCATTTCTTTGAGAGAAAGCCATTATTCCCACACTTTTATTTTGATGTTCAAAAATGTGGGTTCGCTTTTCATTCCCTCCAACGGCTATTATTTGATTATTCTCAAAATATCTAATCATTTCCTTATATGCATTTTCGCCATGTTGCATTATATGATTATTTGCCACATTATAAATATCTAAATGTTTAATGTGTGATAAAGAAGAAGGGGAAATACGAAATTGATTACTGTAAATCCCTTTTTTATTTGACAAATCTGAAATTACACATTCACAATTGCCTATCCACATATCTTCGGAGCTGCGATTGATATATTCGAAAGGGTTCAAACCTTTCTTTATTCGACTTCCAACTCCAAAGCCTGTATCAAAAAACCCATCAGAAAAATTGATATCACCAACTATTTTCAGCATTAACTCAAACCCTTTATGAATTTTAGAGGACAAAATATCATTTTATTTCTCATTCTTATCATTGATTAGTTATAGATGGTAGTAACATTACAAGTCCCAACCCTTTTGTTACTAAAATATTTTGTTTCTTCATTTTCATAATCAATTTGTTTTTTTATTATAAAGCAAGTTTTGATTTGGTGTTTCTTTAATAATTTCAACATTGTTTTGGCGCATAGCTTGGAGTAATATTTTAAAAGTTTTGTTTAAGATTTCAGATGGAATTTATAATCTTTTTAAATTGAGATTGTACTGCTTCTATCGAATGATTCTGTTTCGCTATATTTAAACTTTTTAAAGCACAATTAATTCGTGCATCTTTATTAAAAATTAATTTTGATAATTTTATTTTTAATTCTTCTTTGTTTGATGCAAAACAATCTGGATTATATTTTAACATATATTGAGAACAAGCCAATGATTTTGGTGCATATAGAAAAAAACATCTTCCTGACATTAAAGAATCAGCTATTTTTGTGCTAAAACCATATTTGACATCTTCAAGATAAGATTCAGAAAAATTTTCCACATGCAATAATATATCACTTTCGTACAGTATATCTAGCACTTTATCATAAGGAACAAATCCTCTATAGTTTACTGCATCAGAATTTACTAGGGCTTCATAGATAGTAGATGAAGAACATTGTCCATATATATCTATTGATAGTTCTGGATTTAATTCTTTGATTATATTTGCAATTTCAATTAATGATTCATGTCTGCCCCATGTGAGATTACCTAAATAGCTTATTTTCAGTTGTTTATTATCTTTATGTTCATATTTTTCACTTTTAATTTTTGATGCTGTATAGATAACGGATGATGGTTTGTTAAATACGGCATCAAAATCATTTTTTAATTGTTCACAACTGTAAATAATATGTGAAGCGTAAGCCATAGTTTCTTCCAGATGTTTTCTATAGTTTTTCATAAATACTGGATATAAGCATTTTGATAACTTGCCTGAAGTCAAATAATTGTTTTTTATAAAATAGTGACCTTCAGAATTGTATATTATTAAAGGAATATTCCTTTCTATTGCAATATCTCTAGCAAGTTTAAGCATAAAAGTACAATCTCCTGCCTGTAATAGAACTATATCAGGATTAAATGAGTCAAGCCAATTATTAAAATCTTTACCCCTCCAGAATCTTAAATTCCATATTATATTGCGAATAATTAAGCTGAAGGGACTCTTAAATTTTTTTAATGACTTGTTTTTATGAGCTATTGAATTCGCATAGATAGGATTTTTTACTTTACCATTTACCGGTCCTATAAAGAGGGAAAATAATGCCTCTTTGTCAGTTACCTTAAAATAATTATGGCATATATCAAAATCCGGTAACTCATTGTGTATATAGAATTGGGCAATGCAATCTTTAGGCCATCCATATAGCATGTTTGCCAAAGTTCTACCATTTGAATTTTCCAATGAAAAACAATTGTTACTTATCACTAATATTTTTTTTTGCATAATTGCCGAGAATGTTATAAGAAATCAAATAAAGACTATAACGCCAAAAAACATATTCACATGTTTTGCAATTGATAAGTAAATATATCTATTTCTGTTAAAGTATTTAGAAAAAATACATGCCATATAAAATAATAGGCTCATCTCGCTATAGTGTGGGTTAAAGTGAGCCTCTTTGTCAATTGTCACAGTCGGTGATAATTTTCCGGCTTCTTGTGCATAGCCCGACGTTGCCAGGCAATAAAGCTGGGCCTCAGCCTCCGATATACTGGTGATGTTCGCAGACACTACGCGTATTGGATAGAACCCCATGGACAAGGAGCAATGTATGTTGGAAGCCCGAATCTTGCAAGCACAGGGCTACACGTGTGTAGTGTAAGCTAAAACTCCCCAGAAAGATCAAACTGGAATGGCCAAAAAAATCGTCAGAATTCCCCAGAAAAATCGTGGGGGAGATTTGACGGAGAAAGCCCTGTACCATAGGTACGGTACAGGGAGGAGGAAATGCTTACGATGAACCAGATTGATCAGATCAAGGAGTTGCAGCGCCAAGGGTATGGGCCAGGTGACATTGCCTCGAGGCTGGGCCTGGATCGGAAAACCGTACGCACCTACCTGCACAAGGAGGATTTCAACCAGCCACAGCGCGTGCCTGCGGTGCATCCCTCGAAGCTGGACCGCTGGAAGCCGCTCATCGACGAGTGGCTGGCTTTAGACCAGCGCATGCGCTTCAAGCAGCGCCACACCGCCAAGCGCATTCACCAGCGCCTGTGTGAAGAGCATGCCGGGGAGTATGACTGCTCCTATCCATTGGTTCAGCGCTATGTGAAGGCGAAAAAAGCCGCCCAGCTCAAGCAAGGAGGCTTTCTCGAGCTCGTGTGGGCAGCCGGTGAAGCCCAGGCAGACTTCGGTGAAGCGGAGCTGGTGGAAGCCGGCCTGCGCAAGACCGTCAAGTATCTGACCCTGACCTTTCCCTATAGCAATGCGGGCTTTACCCAGGTGTTCGGCGGGGAGACTGCCGAATGTGTTGCACAGGGCTTACAGGATATCTTCCGGTACATCGGTGGCGTGCCGGGCCGCATCGTGTTCGACAATGCCACCGGTGTCGGCCGCAAGATTCAGCAGCATATCGCCCTGAACCAGCTCTTTCTGCGCTTCAAGTGCCACTATGGGTATTCTGTCAGTTTCTGCAATCCCAATGCTGGCCATGAGAAAGGCAATGTGGAGAACAAAATCGGCTATACCCGGCGGAATTTCTTTGTGCCGCTGCCGGTAGTCGACCGGCTCGCCGACTGGAATGTGCACCTCCTCAAGAAGGCAACGCAGGACCATGAGCGGAAGCACTACAAGAAAGGCTGGACTATCGCGGCATTGTTTGCCGAAGAACAGACAGCCCTTAGCCCATTACCCCTGCGGCCGTTCAATGTCGAGCGGTACGAGCGGCTCCGGACTGATGGCTACGGCAAATTCTGTCTCGACGGCAGACACTGGTACTCGAGCGCTCCTGAGTATGCGTCAGGCGAACTCACGGTAGGGATCAAAGCCCATGAGATCATAGTATACCGGCCTGACGGCGAGGTTCTCTGTGTGCACCACAGGATCTATGGCGAGGAGCGGAGCGATTCCATTGACTGGCGCACCAGCATTACGGCGCTCATGCACAAGCCGGGCGCATGGCAGAATAGCCACTTCAGGGCGGCAACGAGCCCTTCCATACGCCAGGCACTGGATGAGCTTCCCCGCGACCGGCTGCGTGACGTACTCAAGGGCATTGTCCAAAGCAGCGAGCGTTTCGGGTTCGAGGCAGCCCTCGCCTCCCTCGAGGAAGCAGTCAGCGTGGGCAGACTGGATAGCTATAGCGTCCATGCTGTTGCCGCGCGCCTCGTCTACGACGGGCTGTACGGGATTCCTGCTTCCGGCCCCGACCTTGGCGTGTACGATCGCGCCTTTATCGGGGAAAAGGAGCGTGCCCAATGAGACGGACCAGGACAAACCGCGCACTCCTGCGGAACGAAATCTCGCAGCTTTTGAAGAAAATGGCGTTCAGCCAGACGGCGGTCCAGCTGTGCGAGGAGGAAGGCACCGCTCCTATGGAGCATTTCCTCCTGAAGGTTCTGCGCAGTGAGATGGCGAGCCGGGAGCAGGCTCGCCGGGCACGTTTTCTGCGGGAAGCGGCATTCCCTGTCTACAAGACACTCGATGGATTTGATTTTGCGAGCGTCACTCTGCCGCCTGCATTAAGTCAGCAAGAGCTGACAAGCATAGCCTTTGTTACCGACAAAACGAATCTTGTCATGTACGGACCGGTAGGGACCGGCAAGACGCATCTGGCTACGGCACTCGGCGTCGAAGCCTGCAACCGATCCCTTCGCACGAAGTTTTTCACCGCGGCAGAACTAGTCGTACGACTCTCGGAAGCCCTCAAGGAGGGAATGCTCGACAAACTGCTTGCGAGCGTGCTGAGAACAGATCTTTTGATCATCGATGAGTGGGGCTATGTTCCCGTTGACCGACAGGGCGCGCAGCTACTGTTCCGCGTCATTGCTGATTCGTATGAACAACGAAGCCTGATTCTCACCACGAATCTTGAGTTTTCGAAGTGGGGAAGTATTTTTACAGATGACCAGATGGCGGCGGCGATGATCGACCGGCTTGCGCACCATGGACACATTCTCTTGTTCGAAGGCGAGAGCTACCGCATGAAACATGCACTCATGCGGCAAAAGGACCAGGTAAAACTCCCCATGGCCTGATGGGGAAATTTGCACGATTTTTTTGGGGATTTTGGCTTGACGAAATACAGGCTACACGCAGATGCAGATTGCACAGGTGCTCGGCGTCACGGACAGGACCGTGAGAACATATCTCAAAGCACGACCGTGCGCACGAAAAAAGCCGGTACAACCCAGTAAGCTCGATCCCTTTAAAGCCTTTCTTGAACAGCAGCTTGAGAGGAACCCATCGTACAATGGCGAACTTTTGTACGAGCGGATCGTTGCCGGGCAGCGAAGCTTTCCACCCGGTACGATTTGCCTTCTATCACAAATTTCACTGCATGATGAACAAGGCGATCCATCGCTGCAGAGCTCATAAGAGGGTTAGAGAAGACTGTTGGCCACTCTCCAAAGTCTCGGTTTGAAGTAATGATGGTTGAGGCTCTTTCGTAACGTTCGCAGAGTACTTCATAGAGGTCGTTTTGCTCTTCTTCTGAGAGCGGTTGCAGGCCAAAGTCATCGAGAATGAGAAGAGGTACCGTCGTA
>Ga0208824_1002404_pt1 | contig 14465 bp, 10 predicted proteins | sample AD_JPNTR3_MetaG_FD_184447 | JGI IMG/M metagenome (GOLD analysis project Ga0208824, IMG submission 184447) | Active sludge microbial communities of municipal wastewater-treating anaerobic digesters from Japan - AD_JPNTR3_MetaG (SPAdes) (version 2) | ecosystem: Engineered > Bioreactor > Anaerobic...
GGTTTTTTTTGAAGCGCCCAGGACGCTTTTCGTGGGTGTTCGTAAGGTTGGCCCGTGATGGCGGGTTCCCGGGGTCAGGGATTCGTGCGGGAAATGATGAAGGACCCTTGTCGTCTCGCCTCGCCTTTGGCGGCATCGGCCCCGGTTAAAACCCCGCCCGAAGAGGAGTATCGGAGTTACGATACAGGTCGGCTATCTGATATCGTAGAGAAATTGCGACGTTGAAAAATATCCTGTCGTGGCGGGCCTTCCGGGATTTTGAGGGCCCGAAAACCCCGTCCGGCGAGGGTTTGCGGTCCGGAACTTTCCGGAATTACATACGTTTCCGCCGCAAGGTGGCGAGGGAGGGCGAAGACCCTTTTGAGCCCCTTTTGACCGGTGCCATTGCGCGGATGACCCCCTGGTCCCATGGCGGCGATCGGGAAGGGGCCGCATGGCGGCGATCACGGCATAGTTCTGTGGGGCCATCATGGACAAGGGTGGGATCGGTTATGGGGCAACGGCCCCGGCGGGTATGCCGGAGCTCCGGCATAGGTTAAATACTTGAGATTATTGAGTTATTGACGACGCACGAAAAATTTTGCCCCCGTTTTTCCGCCCCCGCCGGGGGGGCATTGCTGCCCTCCCGGAGGTCTTCCCGGGCCGCCGTGGAGGCGGTCTTTTCTTCATCCGTCCAGGCGGCGGGGTCGATGGCGCCGACCCTGGTGTTGGTCCTGGTCACCCCGTCGCTGAGCCCTTCCCCGGCGGCGTCCTTGGCCTGCTTTCCCTGTCTCGGCAAAGAGGCGGACGATGGGGGGATGTCCCAGACGGTGGTCCGGGAGAGGTTGATGACGCCGCGTAAGGGCTCATCGGTATATGCCCGGATAGTTGATCCCATTTTGACTCCCAATCACGGCTGTAAAAGCGTAACCTATTCCCTGAGAAGAAGGAGATAATTTCGGGATGCGTGACGAAATGCAATACGAAGCAGGTAAGATGGACGAATTCTTTAGGGAATTTCATGATTTCTTCGAGGAAAAGTACGTTGAATATCTTGGCGGAGAGATCCCCGAAGATGAAGAAGTTTCGATGTATTTGGAAATGATAGGTGATGATCTTCTCTTTAAGATATCACAGTTTTATTGTAACCTTGCCAGGGCGGGTGCACTGGCGACGAGTAAAACTTTGAAAGTGATATGCTTGGCGATGTGTTTGGCTATCTGGTACATGGATAATGAATTGATCAACGATCTATCAAATTCCGCGTGTGAATACGTAGAGCGAATCTTGGAAAAAGAAGGCCAAGAAAATGTCTATTTCAAATGGGGCGGAGAATAAAAATACCGAGGGAGGTGGAGTGTTTTGAATTCCCTTTTAGCGCAAAAGTCCAAGGATCTACTCGGATTTCTGATGGCCTCCGCCAATATGAGACGGAAGCGGGGTCATGATTACGGGCCGAGCAGCCGGATACTGTGGCTGAAGGACATACCGCGGGACCTCCCTCAATTACGCTCCGCTTTCTTCTCCGACAAGCCCGGAGAGAATCCCGATCTCTGGCTTGAGGTTCGCAAGACGCGCATGCCGGCACGACCGGTTGAGCCTCCGATCTGCAGTGAGTGGGTTCGTGCCCAAGAGCTTGAACAGCCGTTTAAGGAGCCCGAGCTTCTGACGAAGATCACGGTTCTGGTCGAGAAGAAGGTCCCCGTTAACGAAGAGGCGGACGGCGGCGCGCGGATGCGCGTAGAAAAGGTAGCGGAGGAGCGGCGTCTGGAGGATCACCCCGAGGTCCAGGACGCCTGGCTGGAATACTTGATCAATAAGTGGGAACCCTGGGCAAAAGAAAAGCGCCGCTGGCAGGAGAATCAACGGATCTACGAAGAAGTGGACTTTATGCGCTGGCGCCTCGAGGAGGCGGAGGAGAGTTTCGAACTTGTCTTATGCCTGGGCTTTGCCGTCTGGCGGGATCCGACGGGCGTGACCGTCCGGCGTCACTTCCTCACCGGTGCCGCCGAGATCAACCTGGATGCCGCGCGCGGTATCCTCACGGTGGGGCCCGCCGCCACCTTCGACCTCTTTCGCATAGAGCTGGACATGCTGGAGACACAGCACCGGCCGCTGTTGATCGATACGGATCTTGACGATCAGATCCAGTCTCTCGATGTCCAGGGGTGGGATAGAGCCAAAGTCGGGGAAATCCTGCGTGTGATCGCCAACAAAACGCGCCCGGACGCCCAGGTCGAGGAAGACTCGTTTACAGTGCCCGAACGGGCGGACGGTACCCTCCGGGTGTTTTACGCCCCCGCTCTCGTTCTCCGGGAACGGCGTCCGACTGCCTACGAGGAGCTCATCACCCGCCTTCGCGATAACACCGAAACGAACAGCCGACGGCTTCATTTGACATTACCCTGGGCGCATTTCCTCATGGAAGGCCAGGCAGGGGGCGACAAAGACGATACGACAACGGCGGACCCAGAGGGTTATTCGGCGGCCGCCGATACTCGTCTTTATTTTCCTCTCCAGACGAACGAAGAACAGCGAAAGATAGCTCAACGCCTGCAATCCCGCCCTTTCGTGCTCGTCAAGGGTCCCCCGGGGACGGGGAAAAGCCACACCATTGCCAACCTGATCTGCCATCTCCTGGCTTCGGGAGAGCGGGTCTTGGTCACCGCGCAGGCGTCGAAGGCCTTGGTCGTTCTGAAGGAGAAGCTCCCGGCCGAGATCCGTAATTTATGCGTGACCTCCCTCGGGTCCACCAGGGAGGATCAAAAGCTTCTCGAGGACAGCGTTCGCGGGATCCTGTCCCGCAAAAACTATTGGATGGGGAACGAAAGGGCCCAAGAGCGGATAAAGACCCTCGAAAGGGAGTTGCGTCACCTGGAGGACAGATCCGCCCAATTGACGCGCCAATTGAGGGAATACCACGAATCCCAGAACCACGAACACTCCCTCTACGGTGGTTACCAGGGCACTGCCGCCCGGATCGCGAGGGCCGTTGAAGAAAAGGCACAAAAATTCTCCTGGTTCCCCGCGCTGACGGACGAAGACAGCCGCTGCCCGATCGGAGCGGAAGAAATCGGCTTGCTCGCCGAAATCCATCGCCGTCTCACCAGCGAAAAGATTGAAGAGCTCCGTCTAAGCATAGGCGGCGGGTCTCTTCCCGATCCCGAGGAATTCGAGCTGGCCTTGAGCAAACTGAAAGACGCCGAGCAAGCCGCGGAAACGGCCTTCAGGGGGATAGACAGAGACAGGCTCCAAGAGCTGGCGTCAATGAGAGATAACGAGCTGATCGCCGCTGCGGATTTTCTGACAGCCCTCGAGGACCATGCCGCGCGAGCCTCCCGGGTTCTCGGCGAGAGGGTCTCCGACATTTTCATGGACCACCTGGTCGGTCACCGGGAACGATGGCTCCGACTTGCTGAAGAAGCTGAAAATCTGGTTGATGCGCTTCGTCAGGCGAAGGAAACCTTGGGGAACGCCCGCGTTGATGTATCCGCTGGGGATATCGACGAAAAACGCGCTCTGGCCGACGCCAGGAGACGTCTCGCCCACTTCGAAAGCGGGGGGTGGCGAGGCTTAGGGATATTGGCCCCCCACGTCGTGCGAGAGACCCGTCACGTGGAGATGTCGTTCCTGATCGATGGGAGGACATGCAGACAATCCCCTCAGTTGAAGACCCTCATCGCCTTTCTCGAGCTCAGACAGGGGATGTCCGATTTTCTTCGCGTCTGGCCCTTTGAAGTCCCGACGGTCAATCCCGATCCCGGGATGATGGTGGCCTTAGTAGAGGAACGGGTTGAGGAGTTGAAAAAGCTCCTCGCGTTCTTTCAAAGCGAATCCTCCGATGTTCTGTCACTGTTTACGGCAAGCAGGAGGGTCGATTTTGCCGACGTCGACGAACGTCTGAAATGGCTCGCTCTGATAAGGGCCGAGGCGGCCCGTCGCCGCCTCGAGCGGGCCCGCAAGCCTCTCGAGAGCTGGGTGACCACGTTGCGTCAGCTCGTTGCTTCGGGAAACGCTCATCCCTGCCTGCAACAGATGGTTTCAGCAGTCGAGGGGCGGGACGCCGAGATGTGGAAAAGAGCCTGGGAGACGAGAGAGCTTTTCAAGGAAGAAAAAAAGCGTGTCCGGTCCTATGAAAGCTTGATCCGTCGGCTTGGCGAGGCCTGCCCGGGCCTGGGGGCTCTCCTGAAAGAGACCCAGGGCCGCGCGGAGTGGGAAAGCCGCCTCCTTGACCTCCAGGAGGCCTGGGCGTGGGCCGCGGCGAAAGCATGGCTACGCAGGGTGGCCGACCCGTCAGCGAACCAACGGCTCGAAGGGGAGAATCAGCGGCTACAGGACAGAATCGAGAAAAAAATCGCGGAACTGTCAGCCCTCAAGGCATGGCGGGCATTTTTCGGGCGTCTGGACGATCGCACGGAACAATTGCTCACAGCCTGGAACAAGGCCGTTTCCCGCGTCGGCAAGGGTACGGGGAAATACGCTTATCGGCACCGAAAAGCCGCGCGCGTTTACTTGACGCAATGTATCCCCAAGATCCCGGCATGGGTGATGCCCCTTCATAAGCTTTGGGAGACGACGGAGACGGAAACGGGTGTCTTCGACACCGTCATCATCGATGAGGCTTCGCAGGCCGGAATCGACGCCCTCGTCCTCCTTTTGCTTGCCAAGCGGATCGTCGTGGTCGGCGATGACAAACAGAACAGCCCCGAGGCTGTGGGTGTCCAAGAGGAGGACATAGCACGCCTGGCCCGCGAACATCTTCGTCTGTTTCACTTCCACCGTGAGTTTCGGCCCGACACAAGCCTCTACGACCACGCCGAGCGGGCCTTTGGAAACACGATCTCCCTGCGCGAGCACTTCCGTTGCGTGCCCGAGATCATCCGCTTCAGCAACGAACTTTGTTACACCGATGCCCCCCTGATCCCCCTGCGCCAGCCCCCTCCCCAAAGGATTCCGCCCCTGAAAGCCACGTTCGTGAAAGGGGGGGCTTGCGAGGGAGAAGGGCAACGCGTCATCAACCGGGCCGAGGCGGACGAGGTCGTTGCCGCTATCGTAGCCTGTATCAAAGACAAAGCCTACGAGGACAAGACCATGGGCGTCATCGTCCTCCAGGGGCACGCCCAGGCCGAGCTGATCGAAAAGAAACTGGCCGAAGTTCTCGAACCTCGGGTACGCCAGGAGAGGAAACTGCGTTGCGGGCGACCTTCAACCTTTCAGGGCGACGAGCGGGACGTGATTTTCTTGTCGCTGGTCATGGCTCCTAATCGACACTTTCGGGCGTTGACCGGTTTAGACGATCAACGACGCTTCAATGTGGCCATGAGCCGGGCCCGTGATCAGGTGTGGCTGTTCCATTCCTTGCGCCAGCACGATCTCAGCCGTGAGGATTTACGCTGGCGTCTTTTGCAGTATTTCTACGGACCCAAACCGTTCGAAGAACACTACGAGGAACTGGAACGCCTGGAACGCGAGGCGAGACGCAGAAACCGGCAGCACGGTCAACAGCCCGATCCCTACGAAAGCTGGTTCGAGGTCGACGTGGCCCTCGAGCTCCTGAGAAGGATGTATCGAGTGCGGCCGCAGATGGAGGTTGCCGGCTACCGGATCGATCTCGTTGTGGAGGGCCTTCAGAGTAGACTTGCCGTTGAGTGCGACGGCGACGTTTGGCACGGGCCGGAGAGGTACGATCACGACACGGCCAGGCAGAGGCAGCTTGAGCGTGTGGGGTGGACCTTCGTGCGCATCGGGGAGGCGGAGTTTTACACCGACCGCGAAGCGGCGGTCGGCAGGATCCTGGAGGCCTGCGAGTCTCTTGGTATCCGCCCCGTCGGTCAGGAAGAGCCTGATGGCAACGACGAAGAGACAGCCGCCGAAGAGGCGGAGGTCAACGCCCTGGTCGATGAAGTCGAAATTCAAGACACGGAGGAAAAGGACTCCGCGTATGTCACCCCGCAGGAGGATTTATGGAAGCCGGGTTTCCCTGACCCCCGTGACGCTTCTCCCGCGAACGTCAGGGCGGCGTTGCATCAGATCATAGAAAAAGAGGGTCCCATCACGAAACGGTTGACGTTCCGGCGCTACGCCGACGGCTGTCTTACCCTAAACCGCATGACCAGCAACGTTAAGGCTATTCTGAATAGAATTCTGTCCGCCATGTTAAGGGCGAAAGAGATTGAGATGGAAGACGAGCTTGGCGACAGATCGTTGGAGGGGCAAGTTTTAAGGATTAGCGGCACGCCCAGGGTCAGGGAAAGAGCCGCCGAAGGCCGTGATCTCCTGGAGATCCCGCCGTCGGAATTGCTTCTGGTTATCGACCGCCTGCGGTCCTCTTCAAAAGAAAACGCCCGGGATGACGAAGGTATCGCTCGCGCCTTGCTGGCCCATTACGGGTTCGTCCGTTTGACGGAGGTGAAGAAAAAGCACATCGTCAAGATTTTGGGCGTATACCGGCGAACTAAACTGTGACACTAACGTTACGTGGCAGCCCGTGGCCGTCTTTTCATATCGCCGTGGATCGCCGCCGCCGACACAGGTGTGCGACCCTCCCGGAGGAGTATCGGAGTTACGATACAGGTCGGCTGTCTGATATCGTAGAGAAATTGCGACGTTGAAAAATTTCCTGTCGTGGCGGGCCTTGCGGGATTTTGAGTGCCCGGAAACTGCGTCAGACAAGGGTTTGCGGACCGGGACTTTCCGGGATTCCGTGCGTTTCCGCCCTAGGTGTCAAGGGAGGGCCGAAGACCCTTTTGAGCCCCTTTTGACCTGCTTCATTGCTCCTATGACCCCCGGGTCACATTGCGGCGATCAGGAGGTGGCCCCATTGCGGCGATCAGGAGGTGGCCCCATTGCGGCGATCAGGAGGTGGCCCCATTGCGGCGATCGCGGCATGGTTCTATGGGGCCATCATGGACAGAGTTTCCGAGCGAGTAGAGGGGGCCCATGAAAACATATGTTGCGGTAATCGAGCGATGTCCTGATACTGGTTTGTACGTTGGTTACGTGCCGGGATTTCCCGGCGCCCATACCCAGGCCGAAACATTGGATGAGCTGCAGCACAACTTGCGTGAAGTGATTCAGATGCTCCTGGAGAATGGCGCGCCTACCTTGGAAGCAGAGTTCGTTGGCACCCAGATGACAAGCGACATTGAATTTTGACCCCTTTTGGTCATCGAAAAATGACCCCCATCTGTTCATGCCTGTTCGATCTCCGGTTCCCGGATGAGGCCGGCCTTGATCTTTTCCTTGAGCCGGTAAGAGTTTCCCTTGATGTTGATGGTTGTCGAGTGGTGAAGTATCCGATCGAGGATGGCCAGGATGAACCGAAGGGCTCGATGGTACAGACCTTCACATGGTAGCTCTTACGACCGTTCTTCTGCGGGTTGTACCCCTCCGCGGCACCCTTGTCAAAGATCAGAAAAACAACCTAAGCAAGGAGGTCAACTCGCCTGATTGAAAGGGAGGACCGAAGACCCTTTTTCAACCCTTTTCACTTGCTTCATTACGGCTAAAACGGTGGCTCCATTATGCCGGTCATTGACAAAACCCGGACCGCCATAATGCACACAGCTTCATGCCCAGTGCGTGGAAAGACGTTCGGATGCACCATAATCGGCTCTGTCCTATAATTTCCCAATTATTACATAACTTTTGCATTAAGTAGTATGCCCCCGATTAACATAGTACATTGTGGTTGACTTTTCTCAAATAAAATAATAAATATCCAAGCAACTCTAAAAATATTATGTCAGGAGCGATTACCTCACATAGAAAAGCACAAATCATTTGATTTATCACTAATTCAGATTACAGCTATTAGTTAAGATAATAATTTAGTTTCGCTCAAATTCCGTCACAGTCTAATGGCTAATTTCATATAGAACAAAAAAATCGTTATTGATGTAAACGAGTGTATGATGCTGCATTATGGTGACCAAACTATACACGTATGGTGTATTATTTGATTGAGATTCGACTATAGCATGGAAAAGATCATGAAAACTAAATTTCGTGGCGGGAGGATCATAACCATGAGACGAGGCATCATATTATTTTTGTTGGCGTGTGTCATTGTAAGTGCTTGCGGTCAAAGAGAATCTGCAAGTAGCAAAAATAAGCAAAATAAGCCGCTCGGAGATTGCTTATTCGCAGCGATAAATTATTATGCGACTGGTGGGGATAATTTTAAGGATGAAGGATGTAACGTGTCAACTAAAATATTTAACGGTGTTTGTGTTCAGAAAAGCCTATATACTTTTGGCTTCAATCAGAATATGCCGGGAGAAAAATGTGTGTCTATTGTTGTAGAAGACGTTTTTAACAATTTCAACAGAAGCATTACGGCGACATTTCCGGCATCGTGGTTGACAACTGACAAAGAAAAATTATCAATTCTACTGGAAGAATTCAATTATTTACTAGTATGTTTAGAACCACCATCCGATGATGAAAAATCAAAAAATCCGCTTTTAAAAGAAGAAGATGAGATAAGAAGAAAACATTGTAACAGTTATTTTCTGAAAGTTAATGACATACCTGGCACAGGTATAGAGTCAAATAAGGCGCCACATTTATTGTTCGAAGCATTAAGAAGAGTAATTTAAACCTGAATCCAGAGCGAACGTTCACCTCACAAGGTGCCGTTGGCTTTTTGGGCTAAAAAAGCCTCAATGGGCAGATAGTCCGAGGGCTAAAATCCGAAGATTATCGTGCCCGGATTATGTAATGGCCCCTAAAAAGGGAAAAATTGGCGAAATTGGACACACCTCAAGGGGTCGGCTGTTTCTGAATTCATGTCTCAAAAGCGGGATTGAATTGCCCTCCGCTGACCAATGAAGGGCCGAGACCGGGGCGTGTCAATGGAAAGAGACCCCTCCGTCGGCGGCGTCGACGCCGGTTTTGGGACCTCCCGGGGGGGGTGTATTGGAGTCCCGATACAGCGTAGCTATCTGATATCGTAGAGAAATAGGCGGAGTTGAAAAAATTTCCTGTCTTGGCGGGCCTTCCGGGATTTTGAGGGCCCGAAAACCCCGTCCGGCGAGGGTTTGCGGTCCGGAACTTTCCCGGATTCTGTCTATCTCCCGCCGCGAGTTGTCGAGTTAAAAACGGATGGCCTGCCCGTCCCCGGAGGTCCGGTCCGCCGTGTCGAGATCTCTTCTTCGGGCGACTGTCCCGCCGTCGCGTTTCCCCTGGCCCGGCGCCGGGGCACCGGGGGTCATTTCGGTCCCGCCCCCGGGAGGGGGAAAACGGCGGGAAAATTTTTTGCCCATCGCCGATTCCTAAATGAATTCAAATAGTTTACCTATGCCGGAGCTCCGGCATACCTTTGCGTCAGCCCGGTTTTGATCTAATATGGCACTTGTAATATGCTCATAATACGGAGCTTTCGTGCCGTTTTTAAGGGGGGGATTTTTGGGCCCAAACGGCCCGTTTTCCCAAAAACACCCCCCGGCGGGGGAAACTTTGGACCCGCCGGGAAAAACGAGTAAATAAGGGCTTTTCCCCGTAAAGCTCCTCCCAGGGTAAGGTCATCAATTACATTGGCAAAGAGGGGACCCGCACCCGGCCCCATCGCGGCGATCACAGAATGGCTCTATAGGGCCGATCATTGACAGAAGGTTTAGGCACAACGAGAGCAACGGTATCTCTCATCGGCCAGTTTGTACAGCTTACGGCACTTGCAACGGGGGCAATACCTCTGATGGTTCTTAAAGCATTTTCCCAGCAGATATTTTCGAGCCTTGCTCTCACTGCTAACCAAATCATAATAAGCGTTTAAGTCCATAAGGCACCCTTAACATAGGTGCCAAAATGGGATCAATTACCTAATATAATTAGATCAACATATTAGAGGTGTATTTTCGAGTGAAAACTTTAATATTTTATCAATGATGGTAAATGAGTATCAGCATGGGCGATACCCCATAAGCATACATACATTAAAACAAAACCCAAAGGAAGCTTTTTGAATTCTATGAAGTTGTTGCAGGAATCAAACAGCAAGAAAACGAAGGTCATGAAAATGTAAACGTGTATAAACCTTCCCCAATCTATGGCAATGATAAAAAGCGGGATCATCGAAATAAATCCGCTCAAAATTAACAGCAGCCTTTTTTTCCACCAATCCGTTAAAAAAACTGGAATCATAGACAATATAATCAGAATCGGATAAAAACGCAAATATTGAGGGAGTCGCTTGATTACTTCTGCTGACCCATAGCTGAGATCGTATTTCAACGAGTCAATAGAACCCTCACAGATATCTTGATTTAACCCAAGAATTTTGATGGATTCACAGATTGCATTGGATGTGTCGACAGTGCCAGGATATAAGACGGAAAAAGTGAGGCCACTCACGCCAGCGATGGAAAAACATATAAGGTAGAATCTTATTATACCTTTTTTGGTCGGGTCGAATGTTTTAGATTCAAACAACAGATAAAGAAAGAAAACGAGGCAAAATGCAGCAATTTCATGGGAGAATACGGCAATTATATATAATATTAATGATAGAACGAGATATCTTTGATTGAAATGCCCCTTCATCAACCCGACAGCAAGCAAGCAAAATGATAGAAAGACGATTATTTCTTTTCGAAAACCGCCCTGAAAGTCGTTGAAAGGGAAGAGAAAAATAAACGCTGGAGAAAAAATAATCGCGAGTGAGGAAACTTCCCTCTCCGCTGAGAAATATAATTTTAATACCAAATAGGCTATAAAAAAATATATCAAGCTCTGAAGGAAAAACGCAGACCATAGCAGGTTCACGCCCAACACCGCGGACAAATTATAGAGCCCCTGACCTATAAGGCCTCTGCGGACCCAACCTCCCTCGTAATTTATCAGCCAATCTCCAGTTTTCCAGCTATTTCCACCATTATGGATTTCTTGCGCGTATCTTAAAATGAAAAATATTAAAAAAAAATAGGCGATAATTTTTATGAAAACCCTGTATTTATTAATAACTTGGTTATTCAGGAATAGGATTCTAAAAATACTTAGCATTCCGTCACAGTTCGTGGTGAATTAAATTCGGATCATTTTCTGGATATTTGGCGTTGATGTATGTTTAACCGGTAGCATTGTCTTTTTTGAAAATGTTTCTGAAGAAACCATACAGATGTACCGAAAAATTATCCACCACAACGGCCAACCACGTGCCGTTATTGGATAAAGACAAATCTCTTATCTAGATGGAACTTTGTCCAGTAACCGAAGCACAGACCTATTAGGGCCCCGATGAACTTTGCATATTCAGAACGGAACAATGAATCGAATGCCAACTCCGTCCCCCAGAAGATCAATGTCGTGAAGACCCCCATGAAACTGTACAAGAGGAACTTCACCGTGTCCTTGGCGGCGGAATCTACCTGGAAGTAAAAAATATACTTTTTATCAAGAACATATTTCACAAAAAGGCCGGTCAAGGTGCCGACGGCCATGGCGATGTACAAGCTGAATCGGCCTCCGTAAATCAAAAGAGATACGTATTGAGACAGGATGTTGGTTAAAGTGGCGACGGAGGCGAAAAAAGAATATTTCAGGGCGATATTCACGACTTCGGTTTAGTAGATCAGTAAGCCGATCGTGACCAGCCAACCGATGACGGATATTTGTAGAAGGCGATCTTCCATTAGTATGTCGGACGGATCACAAGCTTTCTCCTCCACGATGGTCATTTGAAGATACCTCATAATGCCGAAGATAACGAACATAGAAGAAAGATACAGATGGTTCGTCTTGTACTTCGCGACGATATCCGGCGATAAGGTGTACATAAGATAGGCGACAATGACCACCGATGCCATGATGACCATGCTAACGTCTATGAAATTCACAGTGTAGCCATCGATAGATTTTCTCGTCTTTTGACCGGTATTCAAAAATACTGAAACTTCGTCCCGTCTTTTTCCAAGACCAAGAAATAGGGCCAGGAGAAAGGTCATGACCACGATCCAGGGATAGATCTGGACGCCCGCGGCGTATCCCCCGATGAAAATCCTGATGACAAAACCGATCGCAATGATAAAAACATCGATGATCGCTACGTGTTTCAGCTTAATCGTGTAAAGGTAATTTATGAGGAGGTATCCGAAGGATAAGAAAATTATTTTTTCCCCGAATTTCAGAAGCCCAGCCAAGGAGATCACCGTCAATACCAGAGACATCGTCAGGGCCTTCCGCGGTGACACCCGACCGGAGGCGAGGGGCCGATTTCTCTTGACAGGATGTTTTCTGTCCTCTTCGACGTCTCGGTAGTCGTTGTAGATATACTGGGCGCTGGCCAAGAGAGAGAAAAGTAAAAAAACTAAAAATACCTTCGCCAAAAGATGCGGGTCGAAGAAGCTCAACGAGAAGAACAGGGGCAAGAAGATGAAAAGGTTTTTGGTCCATTGGTGGATTCTCAATAATTCGATGTAGGGCCCCATGCTAAAAAATCCTGTAAAAGGCCTTGTCCGCTTCCCCCATCAAGGCCTTGTCTCCCCTGCTGTCTCCGTAAACAAGAAGAAGGTACGAGTTCCGCCGGGGATAGATCTCTAAAAATCTTTTTCTTTTTTCTTCGCCATAACAGTTTTTCGTCTTGAACCTTCCCGTCAATATCCCTTCCCTTACCTCGGGCTCGGTGGCGATTACCATCTCGAAACCGTATTGTTCGGCCCAGGGTGCGATCCATTCCTTTATAGAGGCACTTATGAGGACTAAGGTGTGCTTATGCACAAGATGCCATTTAATCCTGGAGATTGCTTCCGGACGAATTATTTCGTTTACTCTATTGAGCGAGTAATCTGAACACAAATTTTCGAAATCCTTGTGGGCATAGTCCTTGAAGATGCTACAGAAAATATGCTCTTTCGCCTTATGGTTCGAGGCCAAGCCGAAATAATAACACAAGAGAATGAAGAAATTGTCGAAAAATAGCCTTTTGAAAACGTATTTAGCTCCGAAGGTATAAAGAAGAAAGTCGAGAAAGCTGTCTTTTCGCGTAATGGTCCCATCAAAATCGAACGCCGCAATGGTATCCATAGATTACTTTCGTTAATCGACCAGTTAATCAAAAGAAAATCTTTGCAAACTTGAGGATGCCCTGTTTCCATGGCACGCGATGGGAAACGCCGACCTGGCCCTCAATTTTGTCTATGTTCTCGAGGTACCACTGGTAGTTGCGGATGAGGGCCTCCCGGTTTGAGTATTTCGGTTTGAAACCGAGGAAGCGTTCGGCCTTTTCGATGGAGACGAAGGAATCTTTCGACGCCGTCTCGTAGACCCATTTGTAGAGGGGTGAAAGCTTTAGGGCCTCGAGTATTTTGAGGGCGACAATAACCGGCGCGGCGGGGAAGGGGACGATTTTTTTTCCATAACCGGCATAATCCAACACCGCCTGGTAGTCCTCGGCCATCGTCCCAAACTCCTTGGCGCCGATGTTGAAGGTGTCGTTGACGATTTTTCGGTCGAGGGTCATACAGAGGTATATTGCCTCGCAGAGGTCCTCCACGTCGAGGAGTTGGTAGCGGTTCTTCCCGTCGCCGATCATGGGGAAACCCCTGCCTTCCTTGGCCCATTCGTAAAACAAGGCAAAAACCCCCAGCCTTTCGGGGCCGACGAAAGATTTGGGACGCAGGATGGGGATGCACATCCCCTTTTTCCGATATTCAAGGCATATCTCCTCGGCCATTATCTTCGCCCGGCCGTAAGGACCGACGCCGTCAAGCTTGTCGTCCTCATACAAGGGATGATGGTCCGGGATGCCGTAAACGGCCGTGGAAGAGATGTGGATAAATCTTTCCACTCCGTGTTTATAGGCCGCCTCGACAAGGTTGCGCGTCCCCTCCACGTCGGTGGTGAAGATCTCCCTCTCGCTGTAGAGGGGGAGGGCAGCGGCCGTGTGTATTACCTGATCCACCCCCGCCATGGCATGGTCGACCTTTTCTTTATCCCGAATGTCACCCTTGATGAAGGTCACTTTCGACGCCGCGTCGGGATAGTCGAAGTCGGCGAAATCTATGATCTTTATCTGATTTATACCCTTTGAGAAAAGGTGACGGATGAGATTGATGCCTAAAAACCCCGACCCACCGGTGACCAGGACGTTTCCGATTTCAGTGTTCTGCATGATTTCGGTTAGTTATCTGTTCTTCTCTGTTTTAAGATCCTTGCACAACCCCTTTAAGGGATAGGGTGGAGGAGATCATCACCGCGGGATACCCCGTGGGGATGAAGGACGAGGGGAATACCGCCTATCCGCCCCTGCTCCTTTTCAAGTGCCTCTTCATGGACAAGTGGTTCGGTATCAGGTCCGACCAGGGGCTGGAGAGCCGATCGTTGATCTGGGTCTCCGGGATGGGATGGGTTTCGAGGTAACCTTGCCGACAGGTATGCCGGAGCTCCGGCATAGGTTAAATAGTTGATATCATTCGGTAATTGACGACTCACGAAAAGTTTTGCCCCCGGATTTCCAGGCCGGCCAGGAGGCTGCCGATGGTCTCCAGGAG
>Ga0208824_1002405_pt1 | contig 14464 bp, 12 predicted proteins | sample AD_JPNTR3_MetaG_FD_184447 | JGI IMG/M metagenome (GOLD analysis project Ga0208824, IMG submission 184447) | Active sludge microbial communities of municipal wastewater-treating anaerobic digesters from Japan - AD_JPNTR3_MetaG (SPAdes) (version 2) | ecosystem: Engineered > Bioreactor > Anaerobic...
CCCCCTCTGCAGATGGGGGTATCATCGCCATCGGTTCAACCCTGTCAAGAACCAGCGGCGGGGAGGAGGACGTGATGCTCGTAAAGACCGACGGGGCGGGCAACCAGGTCTGGCTGAAAAGGCTGCCCGGGATGGCGCCTGCCTCCGTGGCGGCGGCCGCTGACGGCGGGTGCATCGCCGGTGTATACAGCGTCTCGATCAACGAGACGGATGGGGGGGCCGAATACCAGGGCACCTCGTTCCTGATCAGGCTGGACGCCGCGGGTGAGGAGGAGTGGCGGGAGGCTCTCCCGGGTATGAAGGTCTCGTCGGTTGCAAAGACGCCTGATGGCGGGTATCTTGCCGCAGGCTGGCTCTGGAACCCGGCGGGCTCTGAGAACGAGACGACCGGGGTTCTGGTGAAGACCGACGGGAACGGGACACCCATCTGGAACAGGACGTTCCCGGGCACCGCGGTGAACACCGCGATTGTGGCCTCTGATGGCGGCTGCCTCGTCGGCGGAACGTCATCGCCCTTCACCTACGATGTGGGGGACGGGTTCCTCATCCGGCTAGATGCCGACGGCAACACCCTCTGGTCCAGGAACTACCAGGTTCCGGTCATCTTCGACCTTGAGGAGACCGCGGACGGCGGGTTTGTCTACTCCGGGAACTACTGGTACGGGCTCGTCGATCAGGACGGAGATGAGGCCTGGGCCAGGAAGATGGAGGGGCTCACCGGTTACGCTGTCGGCATCCAGCCCTCCGGCGGCTACCTGGTTGCAGGTACGAACGCAGCGAGCGGGGAGGGTTTTGTCTTCGGGACGGCCGCTGACGGCGCCATACTCTGGAAGATGACGTTCCCCGGGAGCCGGGTGTATGCCGCCGCCAGCGCTCCTGGCGGCGGTTATGTCCTGGCGGGTATCCAGATCATATCCACCGGCAACAGCACCGCCTGGCTGGCAGGGATCACGGAGCCTGGAGAAGAGACGGAAGAACCGGTGCCGACGACGACCGCACCCGGGTTCGGTGCGGCGGCGGCCGGGGCGGCGCTGCTCATCCTGATCGCGACACGATGTCGCCGGGGGTAAAAAACCCGGTCATTTTTTCCCAGCGGGTTGGTTCTCACAAAAATGGCGCCCCTTTTCAGGGAGGGGGCACAACGTGGTTTTTGGATTTTCTCAGTGCTGCCATTATGCAAAGATCTGCGATCTCTCGCAAATGCGGGGCCATCTCGCACCAGAACGATCAAACCAAAACAGGGATGCGATAGCCGGGGATCGAACCCGGGTTAGAGGCTTGGGAAGCCCCTGTCCTGCCGCTAGACTACTATCGCATTTGTGCTATCAGGTTTTGCCCTGAGAGCAGATAAATATTGGGCTCCACCACGGCTTCAGCGCGCAGCAGAGTCCGATACTCTTAAGATTCTTCCCGGTAAATAAAGTAGAGCACTCTATGTGCTGGCTATGGTAAGTCCGACGTGCTCCCGGAAGCACTGCCCGCAAGGGCTCGGGATTACAGAGAATAGTCAGGAAACGGACTCTTTTCTGGACTTACATAGTTAATACCTAACGGAGGTGCATGAATGGCAAGAATGTACGCTCGGCGCCGGGGAACCAGCGGTTCAGTCCGCCCCTATCGTAAAGAGGCGCCCGAGTGGTCAAACACGGATGCAGCGGAGATCGAGAAGATCATCATCGAACTCCGCAAAGACGGCCTCTCGGCCAGCCAGATCGGGCTTGTCCTGCGCGACAGGCACGCCGTCCCTGACGTCAGGCTCGCCACAGGCAAACGTATAACAGAGATTCTCCGTGAAAACGGTCTTGAATCGGAGATCCCCGAGGACCTCCGGAACCTGATGCAGAAAGCGCTCAGGCTCAGGAAACACCTCGCGGAGAACAAGAAGGACTACCACAACCTCAGGCAGCTTCAGATCGCCGAGTCCAAGGTCCGCAGACTGGTAAACTACTACGTTAAAACCGGACGGCTGCCGGCCGACTGGACATACAAACCGGAGACCGCAGAGATCCTGCTTACACGCTGATCGACCCATGTCGCTTGACGCCGCTGCTGCAACCCTGGCCAGCCGCCTGCTCGAACAGGAGTTCGTGGAGGTGCTGGCGCACCACGATGCCGACGGCATAGCCGCCGCATCCATCCTCTGTCACGCCATGTTCCGCGCGGGCGGCCGGTTCCGCCTGAGGATCCGCCCCGACATCACGCCGGAAGAGATCCCACGGGAGGGCAGCGTGCTGCTATGCGACTTTGGATCGGCACTTCAGGACCTGCCAGACGACGTGATGGTGGTCGACCACCACCAGCCCCGTTTCGAGGGCGAACTCCACGTCAACCCGCACCTCGCCGGGATCGACGGTGACCGGAACCTCTCAGCGGCCGGCGCCGCATACCTTGTCGCCAGGAAGATGGGAGACAACCGGGATCTCGCGGGGCTCACGCTCCTTGGGATCATCGGCGACGGCCAGGTTATCGAGGGCCCAAATCGGGAGATCACAAACGAAGGGATCGCAAACGGGTTCATCACGCCAGGCCGCGGTCTCCTCCTTGTCGGGAGAGGGCTCGTCGAACAGATCGCACTCTCGATCGACCCCTACCTCCCTGGACTCTCCGGAGAACCCGATGCCGCCCGCACACTGGTCGCAGCGGTCACCGGTGAGGACGAAGTTGATATGGAGACGCTCCTCTCCCGGATCGTCCTAAAAGCCGCCAGGGAGGCGTCAGTCACCGCCCTCTGCAGCCTCTGGGGGACAACCTACAGCCTTGGCCGCGAGGTGATCGACGGCGCAGGTGACCTCACCGCCGTCGTTGACGCCTGCGGCAAGGCTGGGAAAGGTGATATAGGTGCATCGCTCTGCCTCCGCTCGAGCCACGCACTCCAGGAAGCTCGGGAGATCACCGCCCGCTACAGGCAGTCGGTCATCACGGGCGTCCGCGAAGCGCGCCGCCTGGACGAACGCGTCGGCCTCTATGAGGTGGACGACGAGAACGTCGCAAGCGACGTCGCGGATGTGCTCGCCTACGACCTGGTCCAGGACGGCCCCGTGTTTGTCATCGGCAGGGGCAGCGGCCGCTGCTCAATCTCAGCACGCTGCCCGCCGGGCGTCGACCTCGACCTGGACGCGCTCATGCGGACGGTTGCCCGGGCCTGCGGCGGCCATGGCGGCGGCCACCGCCAGAGGGCTGGGGCACGGATCCCCGCCGGCGGGCTGGACCGTTTCAGGGAGGAACTCCTGGAGGAGATCCTCCCATGATCCGTGTTTTGGGCGTCATCGAGACCCGGCACAACCACCCCGGGTGTGTGGCCGCGGCGCTCGAGCCCGACAACCTCAACCTCATCAGGACGGTTCAGATCGAAGGAGGTGTGCAGGCGCTGGTGGATGGAGCCAGACTCCGGTCGATCATAGCGACGGTGGACGACTACCTCATGAACCTGGCAATAGCAGATGACGTCTGCAACGCCGCCATGCGGCAGCAAAAGGGTCAGGAAGTGAATTCAGGCTCAAATGGGATGAAAAATTGATATTGATGAAGTGATACCATGGCAAAGAAGAAACAGGCTGGAAGAAGGCTTGAAGGCTGGAAAGCCAAGAAGTGGTACCGTGTCTACGTACCCGAGACCTTCGGCAAGGTCGAGATCGGCGACACCATCTCGGCCGACCCCGAGAACGTCATCGGTCGCGTCATGACCACCACCTTCAACGAGATCGCACAGGACTACTCAAAATCGCACATCAAGATGAGGTTCAAGATCAACAACGTGGCCGGAGACGTCGCCTACACCGAGTTCGTCGGGCACGAGGTGACCCGCGACTACCTGCGGTCGATGGTGAAGCGGCGGACGTCCCGTATCGATACCATCCTCCCGCTTCTCACCAGGGACGGCAAACTCCTCCGGGTGACAGTCGTCTGCCTAACACTAACGCGGGCTGAACAGAGTCAGGTCCATGCCATCCGCAAGGCGGTAACCCAGATGCTCAACGCAAAGGCAGCGGAGAGCGACTTTGATACCCTGGTCAAGGAGATCGTCTCCGGCGACCTCGCTCGGGAGATCTTCAAGGCCGTCAAGACGATCTACCCTATGCGCCGGGTCGAGATCACAAAGTCCAGACTTGAGCAGATTGCGGCCGTATAAGGCCCACTGCTCAACCTCATTTCACCCGCTCCACCGGGAAGAGTAATCAGGTTTTAGATCATCATCTCTTCATGATGATTGCCCAGAAGGTTCTATTCCTGGTACTGGACGGGATCTCAGACCGCCCATGTGAAGCGCTGGACGGGAAAACGCCTCTTGCCGCTGCACGAACACCCGTTCTCGACCGGATCGCCGCTGAAGGCGTATGCGGGATCATGGACACCATATCCCCCGGTATACGCCCCGGATCCGACACATCCCACCTGTCACTGCTCGGCTATCCGCCGCAGGACTACTACACCGGCCGCGGGCCGCTCGAAGCCGAGGGAACCGGGATCCACATGACCGCCGGTATGATCGGGTTCCGCTGCAACTTCGCCACCGTTGACGAGAACGGTGTGGTCACCGACCGCCGGGCAGGGAGGATCTCCGGAACGGAACCCCTGGCGGAGGCGATCCGGGATGGCGTCGACCTCTCATCGCTCGGTCTAGAGTTCAGGTTCAACTCGGGCGCCGGCCACCGGGCCGCCCTGGCCCTCGTCGGGGAGGGGCTCGGGGATAAGGTCTCCTCCAACGACCCGAAGATGGAGGGTTTCCGCCCGCCGGAGATCCGGGCCTGCACCGACGACCCCGCCGACGCAAAGACCGCCCGCGCCTGCAACGAGTTCGTCCGCCAGTCGGCGGAGATCCTCTACCACCACCCCATCAACATCCAGCGGATGAAGGAGGGGCTGGCGCCCGCAAACTACCTCCTGATCCGCGGTGCCGGGAAGATGGGCGAGTTTCCGCGGTTCTCAGAGCGTTACGGGCTTTCCGGGAGCGTGATCGCGGCGGCCACGCTGATCGTTGGAATCGGAAAGGTCGTGGGGCTTGAACACATCCCGGTTCCGGGGGCGACAGGGTCGGTCAACTCCGATGTGGCCGCCAAGGTGCGGGCGGCGCTGGCGGAGCTCGGCCGGAAAGACTTCGTCCTGATGAACGTCAAGGGCGCAGACGAGGCCGGCCACGATGGGAACGCCGTCCAGAAACGGAATTTCATAGAGGTTATCGATGCGGCGCTCGAACCGCTGCTCGGTCTCGACGAGACCCTGATCGTGGTCTGCGCCGACCACAGCACGCCCTGCCCGGTCAGGGATCATAGCGCCGACCCGGTGCCGGTCGTCATACGTGGCCCCGGAGTCAGGGTTGACCGGGTCAGACGATTTGACGAGGTCTCGTGTGCGGAGGGGGGACTGCACCGTATCCGCGGCTCTGACCTCATGCCGATCGTCATGGACCTAATCAATAAGAGTCATAAGTATGGCGCATGAAGATCATACAGAGTAAATGGAAACCAGGGTAGACCACGGCCGGATCAGGGGCTGCAACCTCCCGGACCGCACCGAACTCCAGGAGAGGGCGCTCAAGACCGAACAGGATATCATCGTCGGCGAGAAGTGCCGGGTTGATTACGGTCTCTCGGGAAAGGACGTCGTCGTCTGTGAGTTCAGCAGGATCAACGGCAGCATCGTTGCGGCAGGCGATGCCAGGATCGATAACTGGTGCGAGGTCAACGGCGACGTTATCGTGGATGAGGACGCTTACCTTGGGGAAGGGGTGAAGATCCTTGGCAAACTGGTCGTCCGTGGAGACCTGGACATAGGCGACAACGTCCAGATAGAGCGCGGGTTTGAGGCGAAAGGCTGGATCTCCATCCGCAACCCCATGCCGGTCATAATCTACATCGTGATGTACCTGGTGGCCATACTCGGCATCGAGAGGGAGGATGAACTGAGTTCAGTCCTCGAAAAGATCTTCGGCGAGGACGAGACTCCTGCCGCCACGCCGCTTATGATCCCGGGCGGTTCAGTCCTGGATATGCAGACCTTCTCCGTCCCGGAGAGGATGGTCATCGGCTCTGGCTGCCGGCTGCACGGGAACATCCGTGCGGCTTCGATCCAGGTAGGGGAGGGGACAACGATCTTTGGAAGTATCAGCCTTCGGGAGGACGGGAGCATCGCTAGGGGTTCGATCGTCCATGGGGATCTCCAGAGCGACGGTGATCTGAGGATAGAAGAGGGTGTGCACATCCTTGGAAACGTCTCCTGCCGCCGCCTCACGCTGCACGAGGACGCCCGCATCGATGGTGTCATCCGGGCGCCGGGCGGATTGAAGATCGAGAGGGGGCCGGCATGAGGGTTGCAGATATTCTTGAGGTCGAGGACTGCAGGCTCATCGAACCCTCTTTTGCGGATCTGACGCTGGATTCCTGCACAGATTACCTCTTCCAGGTTCGGGCGGACGAGGCTCGCCTCCTGGTCGATGAGGATGAGGAGGTGATCGCGCTTGCGCTCCACGACGGGAGAGGCTGGCACGTCGCCTCGTTCCTCTACCGCGACCCGAACCTTGCCGTCATAGACTACTTCGAGGCGATCGGCGGGGATATCTACCAGGAGAGACGGGAGACCTGGGCGAGAGCCGTCCGCGACTACTACAGCATGGAACTCCTGGAGACAACATCACCCGCCCTGGAGGACCTGCGCCCGGGCCGGGCAGAGTATATCCAGGACATCCTCCAGGAGGTCTGGGGCGACCGGAGGGGGGAACTCTGTCTCGACTGCTGCTGCGGCTCCGGGGTCGGCACCGCAGCGCTCCGTGCGGGCGGTCTGCGCGCGATCGCCTACGACAACGATCCAACGCTCCTGGCGCTCGGCCTCTCGAAAGGTAGGCTCCTGCCATCCGATACCATGTGTATCGATGCACGGGAGGCTGACCGCTACATTACAGACGCTCCTCTCGGGATCATCCTCATGGCAGGGGAGATCTACCCCTACAACGCCAGCCTCTGGCAGGATATCATAACCACCCTCCTTGACCTCACCGACGAGACGCTGATCACCGTCGGCACGGAGGATGAGGCGGCCATGGTGGAGTCGTGGTGCGCCGGACGGGATACCAGGGTCTTTGAGAACCGGCGTGACCCGTTATACGACAGGTGGTGCTGCGTTTCACGCCGCGACTGAACCTGCAACGATCTAAACGTATATGATGCAAAGCCACCAACCATTCTTACTGCAATTGTAATTCTTTAGCCGCGGGAGAGTGGCTGCGGTTTTTTAAATATATCAGGTGTAATCTGCATGAAAACAGCCAGACGCATATATAATGTCTTATTCATCTCCGTCTTTGCCACGATGCTCGGGCTTGGTGTTGTCAGCCCGCTTCTCCCCCTATACGCGGAGAACCTGGGTGCGACCGGTATCTGGCTCGGGATAATCTTTTCAGCCTTCGCGCTCTCCAGGTCGATCTTCATGCCGATCATCGGGAGGGTGTCCGACCGCCAGGGGAGGAAGTGGATCATCCTAATAGGCATGTTTGCGTATGCCGTCCTCTCCCTCGCCTACATCATCGCCGACAGCGTCTACTCACTCACGGTTGTCCGGTTCGCCCACGGTATCGCCTCAGCGATGGTCGTCCCGATAGCAATGGCCTACATCGCCGACCTCTCGGAGCATGGAAAGGAAGGGAGTTATATGGGGAACTTCTCGATATCGATGTTCCTCGGCATGGGCGTAGGGCCGCTCCTCGGTGGTTTCCTCAACGACGCTTTCGGGATGAACTCGGTATTCTACACCATGGCCGCACTCTCGGCGTTTGCCACACTCCTGGTCGCTGTCTCACTCCCCGAAGCGAAACGTGCTTCATCCGCGATCAAGGGCGGGGAGCCCGCCCCGATGAGGGATATCTTCAGGCTGCCGGTCATGCGGGGTGTCATGGTCTTCACCCTGATCAGCGCTCTCGGCCGTGGGGGGACGATGGTCTTCATCCCCGTCTTTGCCCCGCTGATCGCGATCAGCCCGTCCAGTGTGGGGGTCATCCTCTCGGTGAACACCTTCATCATGGCGCTCCTCCAGGTGCCGATAGGAAGGTTCACCGACAGGGGGAACAAAGTCGCCCTGATCGTCGTGGGATCGGCCATAGCAGCGATCGCACTTGCCATAATCCCGTTCTCGAGATCGTTCTGGGACCTGCTCGTGATAACCTCGCTGATCGGTGTCGGCGGCGCCATCCAGCAGCCGTCAATCATGGCGCTGACGGTCGATGCCGGCCGGACGCTGGGTATGGGGACGTCGATGGGCGCCTACAACACCATCTTCGGGATAGGCACGATCATAGCCCCGTTGATGGGGGGTCTCTTCATGGACTACATCGGTATAGACGCCGTATTCTACGCAGCCGGCGCTATAAGCCTCCTCGGGACAGCGGTCTTCGCGGTTATGATGCAGAAGGCAGCAGGCGAGATAAACGGTGGACAGAACGCCGGGATGGTGGCGGGGCCGGCCCCGGATGACGACCCCCGGTAAAAGCCTTGATCGGTGCCGGGATGGGGCATCACCCGCCCCTGTCTCTTTCGTCTCTCGTTGAACGGTGTTCGTCGACCACCCCGCCCGGCGCGTTCGGCGCCTCCTTCACAGGGGGCGGGCAGTGCGTGATGATAGCCCCGGATACCGTGCCAGGGAAGGAATCGGGATCTCAGGGAGTCTCCGTTGAGACCGCGAATTGGTGGTCTCCTCCGCCGACAGTGTATCGATGGAGAATCACCCCCGCGTGGTGGGGCTCGCCGTGGCGGAGACGCTCCCGGCCCTCCACCCGGACACCTTCTTCCCGTGATTGACAAAACCCGATCAGAGCACGCCTTGATCAATTACTGTTTTACTGCTCCTCCTCAGCGGCGCACTCGAGTTCCGCCACGATCCCGGCTGCATCGTCCATCCGCCGGACAAGGTCCCTGACCAGGATCAGCCGCTCAGCGCCGATGAAGTGCTCTGCCATCACCCGCGCCATATCGGTGAGTTCTATACGCCCTCCCCGCCGCCTGACCAGTCCGTGGTCGAGGAGCGTCGGGAGAGCGGGTTCCAGCGTCCCGACCATCATGCGGTTCATCCGTATGATCTGCTGCTCGTCGCCGCCGCAGACAACGGCGTTTGCGACGAACTCCTCCGTGCTCTGCTCCAGGTCATACTCCGGCGCAACCTCCTCCATCTCGCCCCGCAGGAGGGCGATGGCAACCTCCTCCTCGGTCTTCCCGGATGTCCTGGAGTAAGACCCGCCGGGCTCCGCCAGGATGACCACCCGGCCAAGGTCGTGGAAGTCCGGCCGGCCGGCCCGACCCATCATCTGGTGAAACTCCTGGACGGTTAGCCACTGGATCCCCATCGCAAGCGCATCAAAGATCACCTGGGACGCCGGGAAATCCACACCGGCAGCAAGCGCCGCCGTGGTCACGACAGCGGCAACCTCCCCATTTGAGAACCGCCGTTCAACCTCCCGGCGCTCCTGGGCGCTCAGCCCCGCATGGTATGGCACGGCCATCTTACCCAGGGCGTCGGCGATGACGTGGCAGCGCGCCCGGGAGTTTGTAAAGACGATCGTCTGCCCCCGGTAGCCCTTCGAAGACCGCATCCGGTACTCCTCGGCGACCATCTGCTTTATGAACGCGATCTTCTTCTCCCGCTCGATAAATATGAGGTGGCGCTCAAGCGGAACCGGCCGTTCCGCGTAGCGGACAAGGTTCGCCCCGAGTTTCTCCGCAAGCAGCCCGGGTGCCCCGATCGTTGCCGAGAGGTAGAGGAACTGTGCGTCAGGGGCGATATACTTGAGACGTGCGATCAGCCCGTCGAGACGGTGGCCGCGCTCCGCGTCCTCGAGCATCTGGACCTCATCGATCACGACCGTCCCGATATCTTTCAGAGTCTTCCCCGTCCTGAGGAGGTGGTCTATACCCTCGTATGTCCCGACCACCACTGGAGCATTGACGTCACGGTCCCCGGCCGGCCGCGTCTCCGGGAGGTTGAGACGGCTCACCCCGACCTGGAGGGCGACCCGGACAAGGTGACCGTATCGGTCCCGGAACCGCTGGTACTTCTGGTTCGCAAGCGCGACCAGCGGGACCAGGAAGAGCATCCTCCCCCGGCCCTCCAGGAAGTTCTTCATCCCGGCCATCTCCCCGATGAAGGTCTTGCCGCTCGCCGTGGCCGAGACCACAAGGAGATGCTGCCCCTCGAGGAGGCCGCTCTGGACGGCCAGGTGCTGGACGGGCATCAGGTAATCGACGCCGGCGGCCTTCACGAACGCGGGAGGCAGCGAGAGATCGGTGATATGCAGAGTCTTCTCGATCTCGTGAGCCTCAAGCCTGTCAAAGAGCGTCCGCTGCCGGTCAGGCCGCTCTGGCCCAACCGATGCCAGCACCCGGTCGAGATCCCGGACCTGGGCAAGGAGTTTCTCCAGATGGATGAGCACAGAACCGCCGAACCTCCCCATGTAGCCGAGTTCGCGGCGCATCTCGCGTTTCGCGCACTCCATGCAGATCCACTCCCCGCCGTAGCGCACCCCGGTCGTCTTATCTAGGGGGGCAAACCTGTCCTCGAGCTGGCAGAACCGGCAGATATAGAGACGTGAAGACGGGATCTGGAGGTCGGCGAGGAACGACTCGAACTCCGGGCTCTCCGCTGCAAGGGCCACCGAGGAGCGGCGCAGCATCGTGATCAGGTCACGCGTAGGGACGGGTGCCGGGTGTCTGCTGCCGCGGCGGCGCATCTTGAAGTTCTTCGGCCGCTGACCCTTCTGAGTCGCGGTGAGGGTGACGAAACCCGTCCCTTCAACGCGGTCGCCCTCGACAAAGAGCAGTTTGTACGCGCTTTTCTGTGGCTGGACGATGATCTTCATGACGGTATCAGGTCATGGATCGTGTAGGCGAGCCCTACCGTCTCAAGCCGCTTGAGAAAATCGGTAAACTCTTCATCGACGATAAGTATAGCACACTCAAGGCCGTGGAACGCCGCCTCGATGACACCTTCCCGGGCACCAAAGAACATATCCGGTTCGATACCCGCCTTTTTAAGGGCCACATACGACTCAAGCCCGACGGCGGCCACAACCTCAGCATCCCGGACGACATCCCTGAGTAGATCCAGATCGACCATGCGTGACCCGCCACGTTCCACCCGCGGGACCTTGCAGACGTGGACGGCCCCCTCCTTATGCTCGATGATGCCGTTCAACCGGGCGACACCGAGGTCTTCGCCGGGCCGGGCGTCCATCGTCGCAACACCCATGGCGCTCTGCTCCCTCTCTGTCGCATACAGCCAGCCTTTACGCATGAAGACGCCGACAGTATCCCCCTTCCGGATATCGTCCTCAGCGATGGCCGTCCAGACCGCTACCTGCTGGATGATGTCGCGGGTGACGTGGCGGGCATACGACTCGAGCGCTTCGGCGTGCCGGAGCACCCACTCGACGCCGCTCTTCGTGACCTCATACCGGCCCCGGCCGTGAGCGGTGACAAGCCCCTCATCCACCAGTTCCCGGATGTACTCTGAGACCGCCTGGGGGGTCACCCCGAGTTTTCCGGCGATCTCCTGCTGCCGGATGGCCGGCTGGTGTTCGGCGATCTCGACCAGAATCTGGAACCGGGTTGCCTCTCGCTTGCTGCGCAGGATGACGTAGAGCGGGTCTTCACTGGGTTCGGTCAAGCAAAACCATCCCCTGCCCTCTCACATCGAGACCGGGGATCCTCTTTGCCAGCCCCTTTATGAAGATGGGGCTGACCCCGTATTTGCGGGATATGTCACCGATAGAGGTTGTTCCGGTCATGATCTCCTGTTGAACCGCATCGACGATGGAACGGAGACTCTCGTCGTTTGATATGGCGATATGAAGCAGATCCCCTATATCACCCATGGAACACTGAAAACTGGCCCGGAACTTGCTGTATGTTGCCCGGTACTCTTTCGTGGGTTTCTCGCCGGGTTTCGGCATCCGCCATTGCTCCTCGATAAGGTTACCCTTCTTGAGGATCGCAAGACACTCGGCAACCGTGGGCTTCCCCACGTACTCCGCGAGGTCCTCCTCGGTCATCCATGCCTTATTTAGGAGATCGTAGATCTTTTTATATTCTGCATTATTGAACGTTATGAGAAGAGGAACCAGTTCCACTGGATCGTTAAGAATTTTGATATGTCCCGTCACTGCGATACCCTATTGTTATATGGGGGTATAACTCCATAAATTTTTGCTGAAATCCCAATGCGCAGAAGTGGCACAATCATCATCCGGGGCATCGTTCAAGGAGTCGGGTTTCGTCCTTTTGTCTATGCTAAAGCCCGGGAATTCGGGATCACGGGCACTGTCAAAAACCTGGGGAGCGAGGTGGAGATCCATGCGTCCGGGGAGCGTTTCGAGGAGTTTCTGGAGGCTGTTTCCCGGGGTACACCCTTATCCCGCATAGATTCTGTAGATGTTTATAATCTGCGCGATGGACAGGAGACGGCGGGGTTTACCATCCTCGAGAGCGGGAGGGGGAGTCTCACGGGATTCATCCCCGCCGATGTTGCCATATGTGACGAGTGTATCGCCGATATATTCGCGCCCGGCGGCCGGTACGAGGGCTACTGGGCCACATCCTGCGTCAACTGCGGCCCCCGCTACAGCATAATCACCGACGTCCCGTACGACCGGGAACGGACATCGATGGCAGAGTTCCCGCTCTGCCCCGCCTGCCAGAGCGAGTACTCCGACCCATCCTCTCGCCGCCACCACGCCCAGACGATTGCGTGTGCGGCCTGCGGGCCGCGTCTGAGTCTTCTAAGGGCCGATGGGAGACCGGTTGCGGCAGAAGACCCTATAAGGGAGGCCGCCGCCCTGCTCGATGAGGGTTCGATCGTTGCCATCCGCGGGATCGGAGGGTTCCACATAGCCTGTATCGAGGAGGCGGCTGAAGAACTCAAAAGCCGACTGGGGCGGACGGAGCAGCCGCTCGCGGTTATGGCTGAACCGGAAGAGGTGGAGCGGATCGCGGTCGTCTCTCCGGACGACCGGCGGATCCTGCACTCGCGGGAGAGACCGATCGTGGTGCTCGAGAAGCGTGATCCGGAGTCGCACCGGACAATCTCAAGGCTTCATACCATCGGCTGCATGCTCCCATACACCGGGCTGCACTATCTCCTCTTTGCGCACCTTGACCACCGGCTGCTGGTGATGACGAGCGCAAACCTGCCGGGCTACCCGATGATAACGGATCTCGAGAGCGCCCTGGAACGCCTGCCGCGGCAGGTGGACTGCATACTCACGCACAACCGCCGGATCGTCAACCGCTGCGACGATTCGGTTGTGAGAGACGGCTGCATCATCCGACTCTCCCGCGGTCTTGCCCCAAAGCGGGAGGCCATAGATCTCGGCGATGCGTGCATCCTGGGCGTCGGCCCGGAACTGAACTCGAACATATCGGTCTACAAAAACGGGTTCTGCATAACGTCTCCCCATATAGGGAATGTCAGGAACCCCCAGACTCTGGCCTACCTTACGGAGACGGTGGAGAAGATCGGAAAACTCACCGACGCACGCTATGATATGGTTGTCCACGACCTCCACCCGCAGTTCCTCTCGACCCGTTATGCAAGGGAGGTTGCCGAAGCAAACGGGGCGGAACTTCTTGCCGTCCAGCACCACCGGGCGCACATCGCCGCCGCCACACGGGAGGAGTGTGTGGGGATCGCCATAGACGGTGTCGGGTACGGCGATGACGGCACTGTCTGGGGCGGGGAGGTCTTTGCGGGAGAGGTTCCGCACCTTGAGAGGGTCGCTCACCTGGAGGTTGTCCCGATGCCCGGCGGCGATCTCGCCACCCGGTTCCCGGAACGGATGCTCTACGGCATCCTGCCGACGGCGGAGATCCGCGGCCTGCTTGCTTCGCGGGGGTGGAGCGATATGGAGCTCGCCGTCCTTGCAAAGCAGGTTGAGCGGGGGTTGAACGTCGCCGCGACATCGAGCACCGGCCGCGTCCTGGACGCCGCCTCGGCCCTGCTCGGGATCTGCCGGGAGCGGACATACGATGGTGAACCGGCAATGGAACTCGAGTCGGAGGCATACGGGGGCAGGGCTTCGGTCTGGGACCTCGAGTTCCGGCAGGATGGGGGGTGCGAGGTTCTATCGACCCGGTCGCTTCTGGCAGAGGCGTACAGGCGTATGGTTGCGGGAGAGAGGGTGGCCGATATCGCCGCGTCCATCCAGTTCAACCTGGCGCGTGGGATAACCACTATGGCAGTCCGGGCGGCAGAGGAGCGCGGGATCCCGCGGGTGGTGCTCTCGGGCGGAGTGGCCTACAACCGGGCGATCCGGGAGACGATCGGGGCGGGGGTTATGGCTGCGGGGCTTGAGTTCATCGTCAGCCGCGAGTATCCGCTGGGGGACGGGTGCATAAGTTTCGGACAGGTGGTCTACGGCGGGAGCATGCGGGAGTGAGGGAGGGGATGGGGCGCCCCATCCCCTCTCGCTCGCCTCTCTGGTTGAACGGTATTC
>Ga0208824_1002412_pt1 | contig 14437 bp, 10 predicted proteins | sample AD_JPNTR3_MetaG_FD_184447 | JGI IMG/M metagenome (GOLD analysis project Ga0208824, IMG submission 184447) | Active sludge microbial communities of municipal wastewater-treating anaerobic digesters from Japan - AD_JPNTR3_MetaG (SPAdes) (version 2) | ecosystem: Engineered > Bioreactor > Anaerobic...
AATGCATAATTGCCTGCAAACATAATATATTAGCACCTGTTCCAGTAATTACAAACCAGGCATCACAATTTCCTCCGAAAAGTTCTTTAATTTGTTCTAAAACCTTTATAGTTAGCGGATCATCTCCATAAGCCGGACAAAAGCCCTCGTTAGCATTTAAGATAGCTGCTAAAACCTGGGGATGTATTCCGCTGTGATTATCTGAGCCAAAACTAACTGAATTCATTTATATTACCTCATTTATCTTATTTAGCTTAAGCTTAAGTCGTTCAATGCGTTTATCTACAGCAGCTACTTTTTGGTCATTAACGATTGGACGGCTAATTAAGTAGGACTTTAATTTTTCGGCATTAACAAGGGCTTCTCCATAGCGGTGATAATATTTTTCCAGAATGATACAGACCTCCTGCAGGGAAACAGGACAATTTAAAGAAGCAGCAATATTAAAACACTCATAAGCGGAATCAATGTCCTTTTCCTTTTTATAAATAATGCCCAGGTCACGCAGCACATCTTTATCCACAATTCCAAGCGAAAGCATATCTACTAAAATGTTTTTAGCAATGTCTATCCGATTCTGGCTTTGATACAACATTGCCAAGGAATGATAATCAATCCGATTGTCCATTCCCCCTGGGGGAGGGTAACTGATACTGTTACAAATAAGAGTAAAAAGAGCAGCCGTATGCAAAATGTCCGTGTGATTATGTAAAAAAACCCTTTGCATAAGCTCAGGATTGCCATTTAACAAAAAACTGAAATAGGTCTGCGGAATTTCACCTCCTTCAATATCCAGTTCTTTGTCTCTAATTTGACCCAGAATGTAAAATTCTATGGTTTCCAGGGCACAGGAAGGAAGCTTGTTTTTCCATAAACGCCGGGCAAGATGAAGTAAATCCAGATGCTCCATTGCCCTTAAATTAAGCCAAATTTGATGATACAGCAAACGAGATTCCAACACAGGAACATCAAAGGTCTTACCGTTAAAAGTTATCAGCAAGGACTTTTCGTCTATCAGTTCTATCAAGCGATCAAAAGAATTTACCTCTGCTTCAGGATCAGGTAAAAAAACCTGCTCCACTATAAAGCTCTCATTTATATAATAACCCAAACCAATCATAAAAGCAAAAATGCCGTTACTGCGTAATCCGGTGGTCTCCAAATCCAGAAAAAGGATGTCCTCTTTTGTCCGTTCTTTGCTTTTATCCAAATTTGCCCAATTGAGAAGAACTTCCGGCAGGATTTCAGGATAAAGAGACAATCCCTCAATTTCTGTTTGCAGAGGATATGCTTTTTTTGTGTAGAAATAGGGGTCTTCCGGGTGAGCGGAAAATTCACCTTCTATGGAATGTTTTAATGTTTCTCGTAATAATTCTTTCAGTTCTGAGGCGAAAAACTCTCTATCCTGATTCATATCCTGTATCATAATTTTTCCTCTTAAAAAAACCAGGAAGTATAAAGAGGTAGTTTTGTCAAGAGGTCTTGAGGGCGAGAGGTCTATGAGGTCTTGAGGTCTTGAGGTCGAGAGGTCTATGAGGTCTTGAGGTCTTGAGGTCGAGAGGACTTGAGGTCAAGGGGATTGGATACATCCCTCAGCCCTCAGCTCTCTGCCCTCAGCCCTCTGCCCTCAGCTCTCCGCTCTCAGCCCTCAGCCCTCAGCTCTCAGCCCTCTGCCCTCCGCCCTCGGTCTGCTGAAAATCTCTGGACAAGAACAGCCCTTCCAAGATAATGAATAATAAAGGAACAAAGCAGATGTATAAGAAAAAGAAAAAGCAAAAAAATAGTCGTCTTAGAACCAGTTTTAAAACCTCCATAACGGAAGGTATTTTTGCTCAGATATACGGAAATCTTTCTGCTATCGGTTCTTCCTTCATTGTAAAACTGATGGTGATTTTAAACGCTTCGCCAATGCATTACAGTTTGCTAAGTGCTATAGGTCAGGTTTCTGCAATTTGGCAACCTTTGGGTGTAGCTGTTACGCATAAACTGAAGGAACATAAATCTACCTGTATAATAATAACTGCTGTCGGGCGATTTTTAACCATCTTTTTAGGGCTGTCTTTGCTTTTTAATAATACGCTACACGGTATCTGGTTTGTGCTTATACTTCTGTTTTTCAGTGCCGGTTTACAATCTTTGGGTGCAAATATTTGGATTGCCTGGATTAGCGATTTGATTCCTCTTTCTCTGCGAGGACGCTTTTTCTCCAGACGCAATCAAATTTTGGTTGGAATTGGTTTGATAGTTAGCTACCTCGTCAGTTTTCATATAGACCTTTTTGAATCAGCCAAAGGTGCATTCAAACTTGGTTACATCCACTTCTGGGGAGCGGGAAAATTCTTTCTGCCGCAAAATCAGCCCTGGTTTTTAGCCGGGGTCTATGTTTTTGCTTCGCTTATTGGTTTAATTGGTCTATATTTTCTGAACCGTCAACCGGAAAGTCCTTTGCCTTCTGTTCAGGAACAGCGTTTACGGGAGCGTTATTTTGCCCCTGTGAAAGATAAAAACTTCCGTCTGCTGTCTGTTTTTGGAATCTGGTGGATGTTAGCAATTGGTGTTGGCAGTCCTTTTTGGGGACCTTTTATGATGAAGAAACTCTCTATGAGTATGTTTGAAATCCAAATCTACAATACCATAAGTGTGTTATCTTCACTTCTGTCTTACCAATTTTGGGGTCGCTTTATAGATAAAAACGGCAATAAAACGGCTATGCAGATCTGTATTGCTTTGGGTGGATTAAATCCCATGCTCTGGCTGTTTACCAGTCCTGGAAATTATTCTATTCTGTGGCTGGAGGCAATTATTTCAGGTTTTATGTGGGCTGGAACAGGAATTATAACTACCAATTTTGTTCTTTCGGTAGCTGAAAAAGGCAAGGAACAGGTTTATTCCGGAATTTATGGAGCTATCACAGGATTGGCAATGATGCTTTCTACCCTTGCCTGTGGAATATTTTATCCTTCTCCTTTAACAATTGGCAAAAAGCTGTTGGAGCCGGAACAGGTTATTTTCGGAATCGGAGGAATTATGCGCTGGCTAAGTTTTATCCCTTTGTTGTTTGTTGTGGAAAAAAGAACTGTCCCCTTGCCTAAGGCATTACTTTCTCTTTTCCGGGAAAATACGGATAGGTCGCTTAAGAAATAATTGAACGATTTATTCTTCTATGTCAGGAGAAGAAACGGTCGGTTCTTCCTGTAGCCGGAGCTCGCTGTAGCTCCGCCCTTGGTTTAAACTTCTATGTCCGGAGGAGGAACGGTCTGTTTTTCCTGTAGCCGGAGCTCGCTGTAGCTCCGCCCTTGGTTTAAACTTCTATGTCAGGAGGTGGAACGGTCTGTTCTTCATAAGGGGTCTCAATTATAACCTCGGACACTTCTACTGCTCTAATTTCATGATAGAAAATCGCTTTAGCCGTATAAATATAGCTCCAAATCCACAAAAAACCAATTCCGAAAGATAAACACCCCAGTAAAATCCATCCTAAAAAGGAAAGCTCCAACCAAAAGAGCTCCGCTTTATGACCTTTCATCATTTCTTTACTGACTCTAATTGCATCATTGGCTGAAAGATTGGGATTATCAGCCATTATGAAAAAAGTCATTGAATAGGCAAATGAGGCAACGATTCCAGGAATTATCAGCAGTAAAGACCATAAAAAAACATAAATAATTACTAATACTCCAGCTGTAAAACTACGGGCGAAATCTTTAAAACCGGAAAATACCAGTTCCACACTAATCTCTTCACCCCGAACCAGTTTCAAAAATACAATGGCTAATCCCAATGTTATAGGTCCTGTAATAAGGAGAGAAATAACCGTTCCAAGAAAAGGAATTGCAGAAAGCCCTGCATTAAGAATTGCTATAATAAGAATTATTAAAGCACAGGGATTATTCCATTTCCCTTTTAAATACTCTCTGGCATTATAACGAATTTCAGTATAGGTTAGCATCATCACCTCACTTTTTTCTCTATAATTATTAGTTTTCATCCCCTATCTGCTGTCAAGTATTTTCTGCTTGCAGTGCAAATTAGATAGCTGAATTGATTATGCTTTCTTACTTATTTTTTCAAATTGTATCACCAATTTTTCAAATCTGCGTTTTTGCTGGTTTGCGATATCACTATTTTTTCAAATGGATTTCACGACTTTTGTAGATTGGATTTCCAACTTAAACTAGCTGAATAGGTTGCACAGCATCTAATATTATTCTGATCACAATGGATTTTGTATACTGGAATATCAAGTTTTTTTTAGTAAGTTACATAAAACATTTGCTTGCATTTGATTACGGGTCATCCACTTAGAATTGATTAATCATGAAGACATCAATTATCTTATGTTATTGATCAATTGTGGGATATCTCACTATTCCTTCTAATCTGTTATTACTTTTTTGTAGATCTTGAATTGAAGAAGTCGAGATACAGAATTCTTTTTCTGGAGTTATCCAGATTAGAGATAATGTTTGATGTATTTATCTAAAATTTATCTTACGAAAAACAGCCATAAGCCGACTATTGAAGTGCCACCTGTAGCACCATCAATTGATCTCTTGACATCATTCATTGTAGCAAATCTGCTGTTATGCTCATCGTATATATCAGTTCCTTTAACTGTTGCAACTTTATGGTTATGCTCGTTGTAGATATCACTACCTTTTATAGTTGCAACTTTGTGGTTATGCTCGTCATATATACCCGTACCTTTAATTGAAGCAATTTTGTGATTCGATGATGTATACAGATCACTTCCCTTGAATTTGAAACTGGCCATAATATGCTCCTTTTTGTGATTTAATTCTGTTAATTTACTTGTCAAACTCATACATTTATTTAATTTGACCCCTTTCTTTCTGTAATGCTTTTCTTTCTTTTATAATGTCTTCCATCTTCAACATAGATTTTTTCATTTTTTCCACCTCTGATTTAACTATGGGGTCTTTCATAATTTTTTTGGCGATTCTTTTGTCAATCCCAAGAGCTTTAAATACTATGTTAAATATTGAATACGCTATACTCATTGTTCCTCCATGAGTAAACTCTATAGAGATTCTCAATAATAAACATTAACTACTATGGCTGATTTCTGTCAATAAAAAAATTCCTAACTTTGGGAGTATGACAAAAAAATGTAACCGCTCACAAATATCACAGATTACACAAATAAAAATAATTGTTTCCCGCAGATTACACAGATTTCGCAGCCAGAAATAAGGATTCCGAATTTGTTCTTAGTTCTTCGCTAATTATAAAAAATAACGAGCAAAAAACAAATCAATTTAATCCAGTCAATTCAGTTATCTTTGTTCTCTTATTCAGTCACCGAAAAAAAACTTTGCATTCCCGCACTACGAACTAAGAACTATAAAATCACCCTCTCATCCTTAACAATTTCTCTTGCCAAAAAAACAGAGCCGTAATAAAAGGCAAAAAAATAAAAGGGAGAGAGAAATGACCTATTTATATGTAGTAATCGTGTTTGCGATTCTAATCCTGGCTTTTATTTCCAGGGGGATGATTATTGTGCGTCAGGCAAGCGTGGTAATTGTTGAACGCTTGGGTAGGTATTATCGGACTTTGGAATCCGGAATTCATATCATTATTCCGATATTTGATAAAACCCGTCCGATTCATTGGCGTTATAACAAAACTGATTATCGCGGGAATGTAGTAGTTGTTAATAAAGTGGAAGATAGAATTGATTTAAGGGAAAATGTGTATGATTTTCCGCGGCAGAATGTTATTACCAGCGATAATGTTTCCATTAATATCAATGCCTTACTCTATTTTCAGATTACAGACCCCTATAAAGCTGTCTATGAAATCGGCAATTTACCTGAGGCAATTGAAAAACTAACTCAGACCTCCTTGAGAAATGTAATTGGTGAATTGACATTGCAGGATACTTTAACCTCTCGCGATGCTATCAATGCCAAATTGCGCGATATTTTAGATGAAGCAACTGATAAATGGGGCGTGAAAGTTAACCGCGTAGAAATGCAGGAAATTGTGCCTCCCGAAGAAATTAGAACGGCTATGGAAAAAGAAATGCGCGCTGAACGCGATAAAAGAGCCAAAATTTTACAGGCAGACGGGGAACGCGAATACCAGATAAGAGTTGCCAACGGAGAAAAGCAAGCCCGGATTTTACGGGCAGAAGGTGAAGCACAGGCAAAAATACTGGTTGCAGACAGCGAAAAGAAAGCAATATTACTAATTGCCGAAGCAGTGAAAGACACAAAAACAGACCCGGCTCAATTTCAAATTGCCCTTAGATATGTGGAAGCGTTTAAAGAGATTGTAAAACAGGGAGATAAAACAGTTGTTTTACCCTACGAATCATCTGCTCTTTTAGGTAGTGTGAAAACCCTGGGAGACATCTTCCAAAAATGATTTATCAGGAAAAGCTAACCAGCAGAAATAATTTTGGATAGCAGGAGTCGTCACTGCCCAAAAGGCAATCAATTTTATTCCATATCATTTGGTAGTGAGGACTCCTGCCACAAAATGGAGGAGAGGAGTAAACCTGCCGGGTAAGATTAATATTTACATATTCTTTTGATCTGGAGAACCTTACCGTTAATACAAAGGCGGGCAAAATAAATGCCTGCGGCTACATTTTTACCTTTTGCATCACAGCCATTCCAATTATATTCTACAACTTCATTTTTTGCAGAATTGCCTCTGAAAGTAGTAACTTTTTGTCCTTTAAGGTTATAGATTTCAATTTTATGCTTATTGGAACGGGGAACCTTCACTTGCAACAGCAAATTACTGTGCATAGGATTAGGATAAGCATTAAACATAGCTGTCTCAATTGCAGGAATATAGGGATCATCAATAGCAACAGGCAGGGAAGCGACCCCGCGGTAGAGTTGATAATAATCCGGTTCTTCATTTTCTCCTTCCGTAAACAGCATAAAAGTTACTTCCAAAGTGTTCTGCTGACGAGGTTGCAAACAAAGCTTACTTTCAGGGTGAATTTGAGGTTCCAGAAAATCCAGTTGCCAGGTCTCTAAAGGAGTTAATGTGCCGTCATTGTTTAACTTCCGAAGGTTAATTGTCCTATTGGATTCCAGAGTAGCAAGAAGAATATCTCCGTTTTCCAAAACAGCAACATCATTCATAGCCGAAAAGACAGGTAAAGATAGAGAATTGATAACAACATAGTTTTCATCGGTAAAAACATTTATTTTCAGTTCCCTGCTGCCGTTTGTTTCTTTTTCCTGATGAATCAGCAGAGCATTATCTGCCAGGATATGCAAGCCGGAAATATTGCCCTGGTCTTTCGTCAGCAAGGTTAAATTCTCAATTGAGGGTAAATCTCCTGTCCGGGCAGCAAGAACATCATTGGTAGCAAAATATGCTTTATCTCCTTTACGGACAAAACATTTACTGTGAATTGGTCTATATTGCGGGATACAATCAACTTCTGCAAAACCATTTAAATTTTCTGTTGTGGACCAATCGCCTACTGAAATTCCCAGTTTCCAGGGATAAAAAACCGGGTGATTCGGGTCTTCAAAACCCCAGCCGAAACGATTGTCTGCGTGCTGAATCTTTTTATAACCAATACCTGGTCCTAATACACCTGGATAATCTTGGGCGCCTAAATAAATACCTGTTGGGGAATCAGTATAAGAAACAGAAGAATTTCCTCCGCAAAAGTCATTATCGGGATTCCATAAACCACCTGAAGGAATTTCATAATCATATAAAGCCCTGTGTAAAAACCCATAACGGATTTGATTGATGGCACCCCAAACTTGAATAGTACCCCTTTCCAAATAAGGATGAGCTTCTGGCCAAAGGGGATTATACCAGGGTAAATCTAATAGAGGAAGCCAGGGATTTGCAGAGGTCTGAGGATAATAATAGCGATGTAAATCAATCCAGGTATAAAGAGAATCCCCAATTAACACATCGGGCATTGAGGGATGCGGATGCTGATATTCAAAACTGAATACACCTTCCTTCAGGGGATTATCCGGTTCTTCTGCTAAAGCATAAATATCGGCGTAATAATTACCGGGATTAGCATCAGGAAAGCAATTGGGATGAATTCGTTCATTCGTTACAGGATCAACATAACCGTATTTGAGGAGAACACATTTTTCTGAAACAAGCTTAACGGAATCGTTAGGATTATTTTCAGGTGATTCTCCGGGAACCGTTCCGCTTAATAAAATCTCACCAATAATCATTATTGTATCTGCAGCACACCAAACTTGATGACCGCTGAAAGTTCCTTTGATCCAAAGTTTGGAATTTACAAAAAACCCCCTGTTATTACAATGCCCAAAGGTAGCATTTGGTATCCAGATAGTATCACAAATCGTAAAATGATTAGTAAACAATGGTGGTTCTTCAATACCTACGGGATAATTTGTCCAGACATCTGTAAAGGTGCGATGTGGAAGTGTAATTTGTCCTACATAAGCAATGCAGTTATCTCCCTGGACATCTACCAGTAAAATACGATTGGGATCATAAACAGCAGGACCTACCCATAGATAATTCTCTCTGGCAAACGAGAAATTGGAAAACTCCAAAGGAGGGGCATTTTCTATTAAACCCCCTTGAAATACAGAATCTAAAGGAAATGCTGTTGGAACACTATTAACATTACCTGAAATAATCACCGGCTCGTGGAAAGTTGGCCAACCATTATTTGTTCCTCCACCTGCTTGTTTGATATTTATATCTGAATTACAACGAACGACACCCTGAACATCTGCATATCCGTAAAAATAGGTATTAGTTTGATTCGGACTTAAGAAATCTTTGTAATAAATATGCACTGGTTTAAAGTGTTCCGGCTCCCCCTGCAGTAAATATTGTTCCTGATCCCATTGAGGATAGGGAACTTTTAAGGCGAATTGTCGTAAAAGTCCGTTATATTTTTCTATATAAGGACTGCTTTCAAAAGTATTCCAGTTCTGGGAAATACTCCAGGAATTGCCCGAATTAGAACTTTGAGCATATTGGCTGATATGCTCTTCGTGATTATTCCAGCTGACAATGATTTCTTCCGGACTGTAAAATAAAGTCGGTTCCGTATAGTGAAACAAAGAACTATCTACAATACTGCTTTGCCAGGTTTGACCTCCATCATAACTGATTTGGAAAAGAAGATGATAATACAAATTGTTATTTTCAGACCGCCGGGCTAATACATAAGCCAAGGTATCGCTTTTTGCATAACAACCAAGCTTACCGGCAAAAAAACTATCGCCCATACTATTTACCGGACCAAGCTCTGCTAAAAGAAAAGCGACACTAATCACTATCAGAATGAATAAACAATACTTTTTCATTGTATCCTCCTGATACATATAATCTTTATTTTTAAGGAAGCACTATTTATTCCAGAAGCAGCATATATTTATCTGTTAAATAAATAGATACATCAATTATTGCAGGTGTTCAGGGAAATTGAGAGCATAGCAGATAAGTTAGCTAAAAAAGAAGCCGCTGTTTAAAGCGGCTCCTGTTTATTAGATTGACGGGTTTACTATCAAAGTTGCTTGATTACTGATTTTCCGGGGAAATAAGCAGCATCATATAAATCTTCTTCAATGCGGAGCAGCTGATTATATTTTTCCATTCGTTCACTTCGGGAAAGCGAACCGGTTTTAATTTGTCCGGTATTTAAGGCAACTGCCAAATCGGCAATAAAAGTATCTCCTGTTTCGCCGCTACGATGGCTTACAACTGTTGTCCAGCCAGCTTTATGAGCCATATTTATGGCATCAATGGTCTCGGTAACGGTTCCGATTTGATTTAGTTTAATCAAAACGCTATTGGCTATGTTATCTTTAATGCCTTTGGCAATAATTTCGGGATTAGTAACGAAAACATCATCGCCAACAATCTGAATTTTATTACCCAGTTTGGCATTCATTTTTTTCCATCCGCTCCAGTCGTTTTCTGCCAAGCCATCTTCAATAGAGCAAATAGGATATTTAGCAATCATACTTTCGTAATATTTAATCATCGCGTCGCTGTTAACTTTCTTTCCTTCAAACAAATACTTTCCATCTTTAAAGAAACTGCTGGCAGCGGCATCAATAGCCAGGTAAATATCTTTTCCAGGAATATAACCTGCTGTCTTAATTGCCTCTACAATTACGATAAATGCTTCTTCGTTTGATGCCAGATTGGGGGCAAAACCACCTTCATCACCAACGGAAGTTACTAAACCGCGTTTTTTGAGAATTGCTTTGAGAGAATGAAAAACCTCAGCATTCATTTGTAACGCCTGCTTAAAACTTTTTGCCCCTAAAGGCATAACCATAAATTCTTGAATATCAACATTATTATCGGCATGCGCTCCACCATTGAGAATATTACTCATCGGCACAGGAAGGGTATTGGCATTAACACCTCCCAAATAACGATATAAAGGCATATTCAGCTCCATAGCAGAACCTCTGGCAACAGCCATAGAAACCGCTAAAATGGCATTAGCACCAAGTTTGGCTTTATTGGGTGTTCCATCCAGAGCAATCATCATCTTATCAATGCTACCCTGCATCAGGGAATCCATTCCTAATAACTTATCAGCGATAATATTATCAATATTGGCTACTGCCTTCAGAACTCCTTTGCCTCCATAGCGTTTTTTATCGTTATCACGAAGTTCTATAGCTTCGCGTTCACCAGTGGAAGCACCGCTGGGAACTGCCGCTCTTACAATAAGATCACTATCTAATTGGACTTCTGCTTCCACAGTTGGATTTCCCCGGGAATCCAAAATTTCGCGTCCGATAATGTAAAGTATGTCAGACATTTTATCCTCCTATTGGTTTTTTTCCTTATATAACGAATGAGGTTTTTTGGCAAGGAAAATCTGAAAAGGCAGAACAAGGGGTGATTTATTTCACGCAGATTACGCAGATTACGCAGATTACGCAGATTTTATTGATTTTTATCTATGTAGTTATGAATCGTAAGTGTCAGAAGCCCTCAACTCTTCGCTCTCTGCTCTCTGCTTTTACCTTCTCAACCTTTTCAACCTGTTCAACCTTCTCAACCCTCTCAACCCTCTCAACTATTTTTCTTTATTTATGTTATTTACTCCGAGTTTTACTTTAACCACCTGTAAAATAATTACCTACAGAGCTTGTGTGGAATAGAATATACACAAACCAGTTTGTGTTGCATAAATTGCCAAATATGCAACACAAGCTCTATATCCTCTTTGTTTATAGATGGTTATAATTTTATTTCACAATGTTATAAAGAGCTCTGAACATAAACAATCCTGGCATTCTTCCTCTGCTCTTTTGGATTTCTATAACGATTTTTTTACCTTTTAATATTTTTACGATTTTTATGACGGTTGCCTTAGGAATTGTGGAAGAGTGGGAAAGACCGTTAATACTGAAAAGAGGGGATATGAAAAGAGCTTCTGTCAGTTGCATTGAATATTTGGAACCGGTAATTTCAGGAATAGTAACTTTTGTCTGCTCATATAAATTTTGGATAGCTCCGGCTTTTTCAATATTCATTTTTGCCTGCTCAATAATTGCCTTCAGGAAGAAAGCAATCCATTCATTCCAGGCGTTATTTTCAGATACATCTTTCAGATGCAGGTAATATTCATCTCTATGTTCTTCCAGATAGGTGCTTAAATAAAATACCGGGTTGCTTAAGAGTTCCTTATAAAAAAGAAAGAGAGGGATAAGAATTCTCCCTATTCTGCCATTTCCATCCAGGAAAGGGTGGATGATTTCAAATTGAGCTTTTATTATTGCTAACTGAACAATTGTATCTTTTTCCTCATAGTGAATGTATTTTTCCAGATTATCCATAGCAGGCATCACTTCTTCCGGAGAGGGTGGGATATAACTTGCGTGAGAAATATCGGCACCTGGAGTGCCTATATAGTTTTGTAACTTTCTAAATTCTCCCGGCATTTTATTCATTCCCCGAACGCTGTTCATCAGTATGGAATGCACATCTTTTATTAAATTCAGAGACAAAGGTATGGTATTAAGTCGTTCTACGGCAAAATTTATTGCCTTCCGGTAATTTAATATTTCTTGAATGTCAGCTCTTTTTTCGGAAGATAGTTCCATTTTCGGGTTCGCTTCCCAGCGCAAAACCTCATCCAAAGTTGCCTGTGTCCCTTCAATTTTAGAAGATAATACCGCTTCCTGAGTAGTGAGAGGAGATAGTAATAAATTGGGATTAACCATTGTTTGCAGCATACCATCATATTTACCCAACAAATTATGAGCTTTACTAATTAAGCTGATATGCTTTTCCCAATCTATACAGGAAAGAGGTAATTTCTGAGGCTTATAGGGTTTCATAGTTTGTTTTCCTAAAGTTAAATTTACCAAATACCATAATTCCTTGGAGATGATTTGGTGTCAATGTTTTTTGTTAATTGCAGGGGTGAAGGGGGTCTGGAGATAAGATATATGAAGGTTTTATGTCCGAAGTTATCACTACCGTTTCTGTACATTTCATTACCGATAGGTGCTTTGGCAATTAGGAATTAAGACAACCGTAATGTTTCCAGAATATTATGCAGATAATAATATATAGTTCAGATAAGGGATTCAAATGGATTAACCGGATTTTTTTAGCTACGAGTTTATTGGGCGTTATACTTATTTTCGCTGCCGCTTCGCTACTAAATAAAAAAAGACCCTTCCGGTGAGGGAAAGGTCTTTTTCTGTATATAAGTTATAATCGGATTAATACATATCGCCCATATTAGGATTGGGCATCGGCATTGGGGGTTCGGGTTCTTTAATATCCGTAATAATGCATTCCGTAGTCAGCATCAAGCCAGCAATGGAAGCAGCATTTTGGATAGCTGAGCGAACGACCTTGGCGGGGTCAATAATGCCAGCTTTGAAGAGGTCTTCAAATTGTCCGTTAGCAGCATTGAATCCCATATGAATATCGCGGAAGTTCTTCAGTTTTTCAACAACCACGGCGCCTTCTTCACCGGCGTTGGCGGCAATTTGATATGCCGGTTTTTCCAGTGCTTTAGCCATAATATCCACTGCCATTTTTTCTTCAAAAGCTAAGCCCTTCAGCTGTTTGAGAGCTTTTGCAGCTTGAATAAGGGTAACTCCACCACCGGGAACAATACCTTCTTCCACTGCGGCGCGAGTAGCATGCAGAGCATCATCCACGCGGGCTTTCTTTTCTTTCATTTCGGTTTCGGTAGCGGCGCCGATTCTGAGGACGGCAACTCCGCTGGAAAGTTTAGCAAGGCGTTCTTGCAGTTTTTCTTTATCGTAATCGGAAGTGGTTTCTTCAACTTGTGCTCTAATCTGTTTAATTCTTCTCTCAACTGCTTCCGGATCACCAGCTCCTTCACGAATAGTAGTGTTTTCTTTATCTACGATTATCTTTTTGGCGCGTCCCAGATCGCTCATTGTGGCGCTATCCAGTTTGCGTCCCATTTCTTCGGAAATTAAAGTGGCTCCTGTAAGAATTGCAATATCTTCCAGCATTGCTTTGCGGCGATCGCCAAAACCGGGGGCTTTAACGGCAACTACATTTAGAATTCCGCGCAGTTTATTTACTACTAATGTAGCAAGAGCTTCGCCTTCAATATCTTCTGCGATTATAAGCAGAGGGCGTCCGGTTTGGGAAACTTCCTGCAGAATAGGAAGCAATTCTTTCAGGGCGCTTATCTTTTTGTCGTAAAGCAAAATAAAAGATTCTTCCAGTTCTGAAATCATCTTTTCTGCATTAGTTACAAAATAGGGTGAAATATAACCCCTGTCAAATTGCATTCCTTCCACTTTTTCCATTCCGGTATCAATGGATTTTGCTTCTTCAATATTGATGATCCCTTCTCTGCCAACACTATCCATAGCTTCTGCAATCAAAGCTCCGATTTCCGAATCGTTATTAGCGGAAATAGCAGCAATTTGAGCAATTTCTTCACTGCTTTTAATTTCCTTGCTGAATTCCTTAATCTTATCCACTACAACTCTCGTTGCCTTTTCCAAACCGCGTTTCAGATACATTGGATTAACGCCGGCGGTTACATGTTTCAAACCCTCTTCAATAATTGCCTGAGCTAAAATTGTAGCTGTAGTAGTTCCGTCGCCAGCTGTGTCATGGGTTTTTTCTGCAACTTCTTTACAGAGCTGAGCGCCCATATTTTCGTATTCACCTTCCAGCTCAATTTCTTTGGCGATGGTCACACCGTCGTTGGTGATTATGGGAGAGCCAAATTTTTTGTCTAATACAACATTTCTACCCTTAGGACCAAGGGTAACTTTTACGGCATCAGCCAGTTTATCCACACCGCTTTTTAAACTTGTGCGGGCTTCATGTGCATACTGCATTTGTTTTGCCATCTTGTTTTCCTCCATAATTTTAGTATTTTAATTTTGGTTTTCTTAGCAGTCAATACAATTGAGTGCTAATATTATTATAGCCGAAATTCTGTCAAGCG
>Ga0208824_1002415_pt1 | contig 14422 bp, 12 predicted proteins | sample AD_JPNTR3_MetaG_FD_184447 | JGI IMG/M metagenome (GOLD analysis project Ga0208824, IMG submission 184447) | Active sludge microbial communities of municipal wastewater-treating anaerobic digesters from Japan - AD_JPNTR3_MetaG (SPAdes) (version 2) | ecosystem: Engineered > Bioreactor > Anaerobic...
TTTTAAAGAAAAAAGTTCAAAAAGTAGTCCCGATTAATACAAAATTTAATCCACAAATACAGATTCAAAAACCAATCGTAAAAGAAAAAGACCAAATTAAAGAGATTTTTACGCTTGATGATTTTAACCGAAAAAAAGTTTTAATTACTATTGATCAAGAAAAAATAAAGACAGAGTCGGATTATGTTGATATTTATAGTTTGGCAGTTGAAATTTCTTGTTTATACCGTTTACCGCTGATGAACATATACGAGCAACTAAAAAATCTTTATCCAAAAGGAGAAATATCAGAATTAGAGACATTAGAAATAAAAAAGCAAATAGAAGATAAAGTTAAAAATTATAAAGTGATTCCTGAGAGATTAGAGCAAGCATTAGCTTTAGTTAAAAAAGAAGGATTTAAGGAAGAAAGAGAAAATAATCAGCCAATTTATGTAACAGAGATTATTTTTCATAAAGATAGAGCCGATAGATTACTTTTAAGTTATGAGCAAGTATTGCAACGTCTAGAACAAAAAGAATTGCCTTTTGGATTTCATTATTCACCTTATAATTTTGATTCAGGGCCGGAAAAAGAATTTTTTGAAAATATTTTGAGAGAATTAATGATAGACAAAGATGATGTTGAAGATATTTATTTTACTGGAGCAATTGATGACCCAAATAAAACTGACTTTTTCTTTGAGTATAAAGATAAAGAAGGTAAATGGCACAATTACACTCCAGACTTTTTAATTCGTAAGAAAAACGGTAAAATGTTAATAGTAGAAATAAAAGGCGAACCATTTAGAGATAAGCAGAAAGAAAAAGAGATGCATCAAATAGAAAATTTAAATCCTGATAGATTAAAATATGAAATTTTAGAAGTAAAAGACGATGGATTAGCTTTTAACGAGGCAGAGAAAGTAAAAAAGTGGATTTATAATAAATAAAAATTATGCGAAAACAAACACCAAAAGAACAAAAAATTAAAATAACTCCCGTAAAAGGCAGGCCGATGTTAAATTGGGTTGGTAAAAAGCCGCTTGATTATGTAAAAGGTTATCCAGCAGTTTTAATGGAAGTTTTTGATCCATTAAAAACAAATTTGAAATATGATGTTCCACAATACGAAAAATTAGAAAAAAATTGGCAAAATTTTTTATTTTATGGCGATAACAAAGATGTTTTAGCTACACTTTTGGAATTAGGTTTTAGAGGAAAAGTTGATTTAATTTATATTGATCCACCTTTTAAGAGCGGTGCAGATTATATAAGAAAAGTTCAATTAAGAGGTTTAAAAAAATTAGGACAAATAGAAGATGATGAGGCATCTGTGTTACAGCAAACAATGTATTTTGATATTTGGAACAATGACGCTTATTTACAATTTATGTATGAGAGGTTGATTTTATTAAAAGAGTTATTATCTGAAACAGGAAGTATTTATGTTCATTTAGATTGGACAGTAGGACATTATATAAAAGTAATAATGGATGAAGTGTTTGGACAAGATAATTTTAGAAGTTCTATAATATGGAATACTTCGGTTCCGGAGGTAGCAGGATTTAAATGGCTTTCTAATAATTGGATTTATTCTCAAGCTATGATTCTTTATTATACAAAATCAAAACAAGATTTCATTTTTAATAAAAAATATATTGGAATAAAACAAAAGTCTGGAGATATTTCAAAAAAACCAATAAGCGATATATGGAATGATATAGAGAATTTTGCAGGATTTTATGGAACAAAAGACATTAAAACAGGTTTTCAAACTCAAAAACCAGAAGCGCTTTTGGAAAGAATTATTAAGGCATCTTCAAATCCCGATGACTTAGTTTTAGATTGCTTTATTGGCTCTGGGACCACTGCTCGGGTTGCTCAAAAATTAGGCAGGCGATGGATTGGTTGCGATATAAATAAAGGCGCTATTCAATTAACCTCAAGAGAACTTCAAAAAATTATTTTAGAGCAAATTAAAGAAAATAAAACAAAATATCCTTCTTTTGCAACTTATCAAGTTAATAATTATGACCTGCAACTTTTACGTACCGAGGCAATAGAATTAGCGGTTCAACATATTGGTATTCAAAGGACAAAAACTGATTCTTTTTTTGATGGCACACTTAAAGAAAATTTAGTTAAAATTATTGATTTTAACCATCCTTTTACTTTATTAGATTTGCAGTTAATTCAAGATGAATTAAAGAAAAGGCCAAATGAAGATAGAAATATAACTGTTGTTTGCTTGGGGAAAGAATTGGCTGTAGATCCGGCGATTGAAGAGTGGAACAAAAAACATCCAGTAAATAAAATTGAAGTTATCGAACTTAAAACTGATAAAAAATACGGCAACTTTTTAATTCATAAACCCGATGAAGCAAAAGTTAAAATAGAAAGAAAAGGCGATAAAGCAATAATTGAAATTTTGGATTTTATTTCGCCAACTATTATTGAAAGATTAAATATCGATAACAATCTTTTCAAAGTTAAAATTCCTGATTTTCGTTCGATGATTGATTATGTTTTAATCGATACAAACTATGACGGTAAAACATTTCACGTTGTTTATTCCGATGTCCCAGAAAGGAAAAATGATTTGATAAAAGGAAAATATGAGATAGAAATATCTAAAGAGAAACCCAAAATTGCAGTAAAAATTGTAGACATGCTTGGTGAAGAGATGATAATTACGGAAAAAATCTAAAAATGATTAGCAAGTACAATAATATAGAACATTTAAAAGAGACCAAAGCAAGAACAGATCATATTTGCTCAAATTGTGGTGCAAAAATAAATAAGGGCGATATTTATTATCCAGAAGTAATAAAAGATAAATTTTTGTATTCATTACATAACAAAAAACTTTGTAAAAATTGTTATGAAAGAAATAATAAGTGAAGAATTTGTTGTTGAGAAAATCAAGGAGTATCTTTCTTCAAGATGGAGCGTTGTTTCCGAAAAAGATTTACATGAGAAAGGTTGCGATCTTGTATTACGAGATGAATTAAATAAGCATAAAGCTAGGAGATTTTAATAGAATGTAAAGGAAAATCTTATGCTAAATCAGCAAGAGCGGTAAATGAAACAATTTGGTTATACGCTTTAGGTCAATTAATTACCAGAATGAAAGTTATAGCTAATCATGCTTATAAATATGGTTTGGGGTTACCAAAAGTAAGTGCTGATAAAGCCCTGCGCAGGATTCCATGGCAAGCAGCAAGACATCTTTGCTTGTACATCTTTTCGGTAGATGATAACGGGAAAATTAAAGAGTATTCTCCTAAAGATTTTAAAAAAGTTCAAAAACAAAGAAATTCGATTTAATTTTTAGGAATTGTTGTATTTTTAATTTGGCTTTACACATAAAACAAAAAACCAAAGAATCATGATTAAGGATCAAAAATTTAATCTACAGGTATGAAAAACAAAGATGAAAATATAGATACTTTATTAAACGAAGAAATTAAAAATTTATTATCGGAATATTTAGACGAAAAATCAATTTGTTATCTTAATTGTCTCTTAAAAGAAAGTGAATATCAACGATTTTTTTATGATTTTATGTTTTGGTTTAAAGATACAGATTTTTTAAAAATAAGTCAAGAAGATTCTCAATTATTGGTATCGCAAAAAATTAGTATAAAATTAGTAATACTAATAGCATTTATTCATTCTTTAAGCAAAGATTATAGAGAGGAAGCGGTTCAAAAATTTTTCGAAAATTTAGAACTTCATGAAAAATTTTTATTATGCTTGATAGTCGAGGAAGAGAATTTAATGTCGGAAGAAGATGCTACTGGTATCACAAAAAATTCAAAAAAATACAAAGAATATTGGGCCAAAGAACAAAAAAGACAGCAAGAAAATAAAAGAAAATTGGTAGAAAGTTTCATCGGGGAAGATGAAAAAGAAATTGATGCTCTATTTAAAGAGCGAATAAAATATTTGTTTGCCCTAAGAAGCCAAATCGTGCATCGTGGAAGTTCTGTTTTTATAAGTAGAATTAATTCACCGAGAAAACACTTTTTGAAATCTGCAATAGTAGAAGAATATCCATCCAAGCAAATTGGAAATAAGATTTTATATTTTAGAGATTGCAACGAACCATTTGAAATAATTTTAGAAGAGTTGTTTTGGGCTGCTTTTTTCAGGAAAAAAGAATTATCCATGAAAAAACTTTCCTTGCGAATTAAAAATAATTTAGAATATATTCTAAATTATTTTTTAAAAAATGAATCCGACATAATTAGTTTGGAACAAAAAAATAGAATAGAAGAGATATTAAAGAATTCATAATAATCAATTTCTATTCTATTAACTAATTTTTCCCTAATTGTGGTATTATTTTAGAAATGAAAAAAGTTGAGTTGTTATCAATCCCTGAAGCGACTTTGAAGATTTACAGAAGAATTTTTAAGTAAAATTATGAAAGATTTGTTTGGATTAGAAATTGATCAAACCTCAAAATGGGTTTTATTTCACGACGAGTCATATTGTAGGAAATCTAACTTTTTATATCATGGTTTTTTATTCGTCAAAAAACAAAATAGCAGAAGAGTTTTAGATAAAATAAAGGAGATTAAAAAGAATTATAATAAAGAGCAAAGGGAGATACATTTTATTGAACTTAATCAACATTCAGAATCTCCAAATGGAGAGAAGACTAAAATTGCTTTAGAGTGGTTAAATAATTCAAGAAAATGGTTAGAAAAAGACGATATTAAATTCTATTGTTTCGGGGCTAATAAAAATAATCTTAAAAATTTTTGGACCAATCAGAATGACTATGAGAAAAATGTATATTTAAGATTTTTTGAAATAGGATTAAAGGCGGCAATCAGATGGTTTAATTTAGATAAAATAACTCATTCTTTTTTAGATAATGGAAGGCATGATGAAGATAGAAAAAAAAGAATTAGTTGGCTTAATTTTGATTTTTTTCATTCAAAACTTTCTTACGAGATTGATCCAAATAATATAAAACTATTAAGCTCAAATGAGAATGAATCAAAATTAAAACTTTCAAATTTTATACAATTATCAGATGTTTTACTCGGTGTTATTCGTTCAAGTTTCTGTGAGTTGGGTAGTAACCAAAAAGGACAAAATGAATGCGTAGACAACTTTATTGATATAATAGAAAGATTTAATGATGAAAAGAAGGCGTATAATAAATGTAGTAGGTACTGGAAGAAATTCTGTATTCAATTTTTCCCCAGTCCAAATAGTTTAACAAAGGAGGAATTTTTAAGCGGCGACATAGACAGCATAACAAAGAGAGGTAATTTTTATTGTGATAGAAAAACATATAGACAACAGATAGCGGAAGAAAAAAATTTAAAACTAAATTTTTAATTTATGCGATTAAAAATTTATCAAGAAAACGCACTAATTGAAAAATAAATTTAGATCAAAAAATTAATTATTAAATTTAATGTTTAATCCTTCATTTTCAAAAGTTATAGAATCAACTTGGTTATTTATAAAATCATCTTGGCAGTTATGGGCGACAATATTAGGAATTGGATTAATTCTGGTGTTTTTTGAAAAATTTTTCGATTGGCTTGGGAAGTGGTTAGATGAAAGAAGAGTTAAAAAATGGTTAGAAGAACATAAAACATTAGAGGAATGGAAAAAAGTAGATGATAAAGAGTTTGAAAGAATTACAGCTGCGATTTTTGAAAAATTGGGATATAAGACAAAAGTCGTAGGTGGTCCGGGAGATAGAGGAGTTGATGTTATTGCTGAAAAAGAGGGGAAAATAAACTATATTCAATGCAAAAAGATGGAAAAAGTTTCTCCGCATGCCATTCGCGATTTTTACGGCGCGATAGTAGATAAATTAAAAGAAGTAGAAAAAGGGTTTTTTGTAACTATTGGCGGATTTACAGAAGAAGGAAAAGACTTTGCAGAAGGGAAACCAATTGAGCTGATCGATGGCTTAAAGCTTGAAAAATTATTCAAAGAAGGAACAATTTAAAAACTTCAATTTAATTGAAAATTAAAAATTCTGTAATTATTTTTCTCTAATTGTGATATTATTTTAGAAATGAAAAAAGTTGAATTTATTTCTAATTCTTCTAAAGAAACAAAAAAACTTGGAAAATATTTTGTAAGTCAAATCTTAAAAATTTTGCCTTTAGATAAAGCTTTAGTTATTTCTTTAACAGGCGAGTTGGGTTCTGGCAAAACTACTTTTATTCAGGGAATGAGCGAAGGATTGAAAATCAAAGCTCAAATCAATAGTCCAAGTTTTGTGATTATGAAAAAATTTGATTTGCTTTTTAGAGAAGTTAAAAGTTTTTATCATTTTGATTTATGGAGAATAACTAAAAAAGATTTGCTTGATTTAGGTTTTGAAGAAATTTTAAAAGATCCGTCAAACATTGTGGTACTGGAATGGGCAGAAAAAGCCCAAGATATTTTGCCAAAAGATTCGATTTCAATTGAATTTAAGCATTTATCTTTGAACCAGCGGAAAATAATTTTTAAATTTCCAATATGAAAATTTTAATAATTGACAGCTTGGCTTTAATTCATCGAGTTTATCATGCTTTGCCTGATTTACGAGATAAAAATAATGAACCAGTGGGAGCTTTGTATGGTTTTTGTTCAATGTTTTTAAAAGCCCAAAAAGATATTAACCCTGATTCAATTATCGCGGTTTTTGACAGTCCAGTTGAAACTTTTAGGCATAAATTGTATCACCTCTATCATGCTAATCGCCCTAAAGCAACTCCTGATTTTTCATCTCAAGTTGAAAAAGTAAAAGAATTTTTAAAGTTGGTAAAAATTCCAATAATTGAAGCCGGAGGTTTTGAAGGGGATGATTTAATTGGTTCATTGATAAATAAACTTGATGATAAAAACGAAGTAATAGTTTTAACTGGCGATAACGATCTTTTGCAGCTAACCAAAGAGAACGTTAAAGTTTATACTATGATAAAAGGAATATCGCAAACCATAATTTATGATAAAGAAAAAGCTAAAGAAAAATATGGTTTTGATCCCAAATATCTTCCTGACTATAAAGCCTTAATTGGTGATGCTTCGGATAATATTCCCAAAGTTAAAGGCTTGGGAGAAAAAAATGCCCAGAAATTAATTGTTAATTATCAAACAATTGACAATATTTTTAAGAATTTAGATAAGCTTGAATTAGGCGATAAATTAAAACAAACTTTAAAAGAAAGCAAAGAACAGGTTTTTTTAGCCAAAGATTTGGCAACTATTAAAACCGATTTAGAAATTGAAATAAAACCAGAAAAATTCAATAAAGAAATTTTAACTTCTAACGAAGTTTTAGATTTTTTTAAACAGGCAAATTTCTTTTCATTGATTAAAAGATTAAAACCTGAAGAGCAAAATAGCTTAGATCTAGGTTTTAACAAAAAGCAAGGTTTTAAAATCACGCTTTTAAATTCAGAAAATTGGTCTCAATTGAAAAACAAAATAACTGAAAACAAAAAGATTTACTTTTTGGGTTTAGAAAAAAATTATTTATTAACTGATTTTCAAATTTATAGTTTAGAATCCAATAATAATAACGAGATTCAAGAACTTTTGGATATTTTCAAAAATCAGGAAATTATTAAAATTGGTTTTGATTTTAAAAATTTTATTAAAAATTTTTATCCAGTTTTTCAAAACCAAATTTTTAAAAATGTTGCTGACTTGTCAATTTTAGAATGGCTAATACATCCAAATTTTAGAAATTTTAGCTTAGCTGATTTGATGAAAAAATATTTTAAATTGGATTTATCAAAAGCCACTGAAGAAGAGCTTGCGCTACAAAGCGCACCTTATTTAGAAACCATAGCTCAAAAAATCATAGACAAAGCTAAAAGCGAAAATATTTTTCAATTTTATGAAAATCTTGAAGAACCCCTTATTCCAGTTTTAGCTTCAATGGAGCAAAACGGAATTTTGGTTGATTTAAATTCTTTTAAAAAAGCTCAAAAAATTTTAGCTGACAAATCTTTAGAAATTAAAAAACAGATATTTGCTAAAGCTGGAATTGAATTTAATTTAAATTCTCCAAAACAATTATCAGAAATTTTGTTTGACAGATTAAAATTGCCAACTTCAAAAATTAGAAAATTAAAAAGTGGCTATTTTTCAACTGATTTTAAAGCTCTTGAAAAATTACGAGATTTTGAAATTATTGATTTGATTTTAAAATGGCGCGAATTAGAAAAGTTAAACAGCACTTATTTAAACGGTCTAAAAAAATATTTGGATAAAGATAATTTAATTCATACTACTTTTATCCAAACCGGAACTATTACCGGCAGATTAGCAAGCGAATTTCCAAATTTGCAGAATATTCCCAAACGAGGTGAGCTTTCAAAATTAATTAGAGACATGTTTATTGCCCATAATGGTTTTTCTTTAGTTTCTTTTGATTATTCTCAAATTGAATTAAGATTATTAGCTCATCTTTCCAAAGATGAAAAATTAGTTAATGCTTTTTTAAATAACGAAGACATTCATAGATTAACTGCTTCTCTAATTTGGAATATTGATCAAGAAAAAGTCACCCCAGAACAAAGATCCAAAGCTAAAACTTTAAATTTTGGGATTATTTACGGCATGGGAAAAAGATCTTTAGCTTACAGCGCTAAAATTTCAGAAAAAGAAGCTGAGCAATTTATTGACAATTATTTTAATAATTTTAAGGGAGTTGCTCTTTACTTGGAAGAAGTTAAAAGGGTTTTAAAAGATATTGGCTATCTTCAAACTGCTTTAGGCAGAAAAAGATATTTTGCTGATTTTATTCAAGAAGGAAGAGGAGACAGAACCGAAAGAATGGCTGTAAATTTTACTATTCAAGGATTGGCAGCTGATTTAATAAAAAAAGCAATGATTAGTATTTATCAGAAATTTATAATTAATGACCCCTTAAATATTAAACTATTGATCCAAGTGCATGATGAATTGATATTTGAAATCAATGATAAATTGTTAGATAATATAAAAGACAAGATTAAAAACGAAATGGAACAAGTTTATAAATGCGATGTTCCAATAAAAGCTCATATCACCAAAGGCAAACGTTGGTCTGATTTATAAATTATGAATGATTTTTTAAATTTTTTAAAACTTAAAGAGACAAGAATTTTTATTGCTTTTTCGGTTTTTTCAATAGTTTTGATTGTTGTTTTGTTTTTGAATTTAAAGTTTATAATAGCCTTAATTTTTGCTATTTTCTTAATAGTTTTCGCTATTCAAATAGCTATTCATTCTTATTCTTTGGCAAAAACCAGATTTGTTTTGGATTTTGAGAAAAAAAGAAATAAGTATGTTTTTGATAATCTTTCGGAAGGAGTTATTACTTATGATAAAGATTTTAAAATTTTATCAATGAATAAAGCAGCTCAAGTTATTACTTCTTTGCGGGAAGAAGAAGTTTTAAATAAAGTAATTACTCCGGAATTGGCCCAAAATCCAAAATTGGCATTACTAGTTCAAATAATTTTTCCTTCTTTAGCTCCAGTAGTTATTAAAAAAAGCGAAGGTTCGTCATACCCCCAAGTTGTTAGAATAAATTTTAAAGAACCTCGAGAATTATATTTGGAAGTAACTACTACTTTAATTTTTGATGAAAACAATAAGCAAATTGGTTTTGCTAAAATCATTAGAGATCGTTCAAGGGAAATTGAACTTTCAAGGAGCAAATCAGAATTTATTACCATAGCTGCTCACCAATTAAGAACTCCTTTATCTGGTATTAAGTGGACCAGTGAAATGCTTTTAAATCAAGAATTAGGCGAATTAAATCCTCAACAATTAGACGGCTTAAAACAAATAAGTGATAATACCGGTAAATTAATAGAATTAGTTAATGATCTATTAGATGTTTCCAAAATTGAAGAAGGAAAATTCGGTTATGTTTTTGAAAGAGCTGATTTAATAAAAGTTATTGAGGAAGTAGTATTAGCCCATCAGCAAATGGCTCAACAATATAAAGTTAAAATTATCTTTAATAAACCAAACGTTAATTTACCTTTATTGTTAATGGATAAAAGTAAAATTTCAGTAGTTCTTCAAAATTTAATTGAGAATGCTATAAAATATAATGTTGAAAATGGGGAAGTTAGAATCAAAGTTGAACAATTAAAAGACAAGCCATTTGTTCAAGTGGCGGTTGAAGATACCGGAATTGGAATCAATAAAAACGATTTGCCAAAATTATTTACTAAATTCTTTAGGTCTCAAGATACTTTGAAAAAAGAAACTAGTGGTTCTGGTTTAGGTCTTTATATTTCAAAAAACATTATTAGAAGGCATGGAGGAGAAATTTGGGCAAATTCCATAGAGAAAAGAGGTTCAACTTTTTATTTTGTTTTGCCAACTGATGAAAAATTAATTCCTCCCGTTGAGATTATCGAAGAAGAATTTTAGCTAGTATGTCAGAGCTAGATAAACTTCAAAAATTTATCCTTAATCAAAAGATCAGATATCGCGATTTTTTTTGGTATGAAATTTTTAAAACCGCTAAAAAAACCAAATTAGTTTTTATGACTGAAAATTTAGCCCGAGAAGCCAGGCTGATTTTAAAAACCGAAAAAATTAATAATAAAAATTTCGAAATAACTTCTTTTGAAAACGATGATTCAATTGGCAATTTTTATGTTGTGGATAAAGAAGTTATTACAGCTTTAACCCATCCTTCAGAAGAAGAATATCGAAATATTTTAGGAGAAAAACCTAATAAGCAATTTATTAGTTTAATAAATGATTTTATCAAAAATGAAATTTTAAGAATTTTTAAACCAACTGGTTTTAATTTTTATGCTATAGCTAGTTTGCATAGTTTTGATAATTTAGCACCCAAAGCCTTAGGTTGGATTAAAAATTTAAAAGATGTCAAAAAACTAAAAACCAAAAAATTTATTAAGCCGAAAAAACTACAAAATCTTAACGATTTAATTAATAGCTTGAAAGGAATTCCTTATACTACTGGCGGGAAATCAATTCAGCATGGTTTTGATTGTTCTGGTCTAATTCAAAAAATATTTTACGAAACACAAGGAATTTGGCTTCCAAGAAAAGCAAATTGGCAAGTCATAGTTTGCCAAAGCATTAAATTTTCTAATTTAAAAATGGGAGATTTAATTTTTTTTACTAAAAAAAGAGAATCAAGAATAGACCACGTAGCTTTGGTTTATAAAATGCAATATCCAAAACTTCCAATTGTTTTTCATACTAGATCAAAATACAAATCACATCTTGAAGATTTAAATAAAGCTCAATGGCTTAAAAATTATAAAATTGAAAAGTTTGGCAGAGTAACAAATTAGTTATCTAAAAAATTTTGATTTATTAACCACTAACTAAAAACTCTTGACTTTTTAAAAATTTTTGCTATATTTTATTAGACATTTATGAGAATAAACATTTTGAGAAAGCGGAAAACTTAAGAGCAATTTTTATTGTTTTAAAGCCGCTTTCTCAAAAGCGGTTTTTTATTTTAGAAATGTTTGGTCTTTGACAAAATATATATAAAGAATATCTTTAAACAGGTGTTCGCAATAATTTAAGGGCAGATGGTGGATGCCTTGGGTAGGAGAGGCGATGAAGGACGTGGCGTAACTGCGATAAGCCTCGGGAAGCCGTGTAGCAGGCTATGATCCGGGGATTTCCGAATGGGGAAACCTACTAAACAACTCAATGTTTAGTGCTTTATCATTTAAGATAAAGAGCAAACCTAGGGAAGTGAAACATCTCAGTACCTAGAGGAAAAGAAAAAGATGCAAAACTTTTTTAATTTTAATGTTTCAAGCATTTCAGCAGTCAGCTTTTAGCCATAAATCTTTACGGCTAGAAAGCTGGCAGCGGATAATATTAAAAATGTTTTGCCCATTCCTTTAGTAGCGGCGAGCGAAAAAGGAACAGTCTAAACTTATTTGTGCTATGCACAAATAGGGGTTGTGGGGTCAAAAATATTCATTCTTAATTTAATAGAAGAACAGTCTGAAAAGGCTGGCCAAAGAAAGTGAAAGCCTTGTATTTTAAATTAAATAAAGAATGATTTTGATACCCGAGTATTTCGACAAATGAGTAGGTCGAAAGAATCTGGCAGAACTATTCTGCTAAGACTAAATACTCTTCTACACCGATAGTGAACTAGTACCGTGAGGGAAAGGTGAAAAGAACCCCGGAGAGGGGAGTGAAATAGAACCTGAAACCATTTTGCCTACAAGGACCCAGAGCCCGCAAGGGTGATGGGGTGCCTATTGAAGAATGAGCCAACGAGTAATACTTATCGCTTTATCTAAGTCATCTAAGATGACGGAGGTATAGCGAAAGCGAGTATGAATAGTGCGAAAAGTATTTGTTTTGAAGCTTGAAACAAATGCTTAAAGCGATAAGTAATGACCCGAAGCCAAGCGAGCTACCCTTGGACAGGATGAATCTTGTAGAAATACAAGAGGAGGTCCGAACCCGTGAGCCGTGCAATACTCTGGGATGATCTGAGGGTAGAAGTGAAAAGCTAATCGCGCTTGGGAATAGCTGGTTCTCCTCGAAATAGCTTTAGGGCTAGCGGTTGCCGTAACTTTTTTGCAGGTAGAGCACTAGTTGAGACAGATAGGGAGAAATCTCGCTGCCTCAGTTAAACTCCGAATGGTAAAAAAGTTGGCAACTAGTCAGAGTGTGGGGGCTAAGCTCCATGCTCGAAAGGGAAAGAACCCGGACTTCCAGTTAAGGTCCCTAAATTTTGACTAAGTGTTTAAGGTAGTAATCAACCACAGACAGATAGGAGGTTGGCTCAGAAGTAGCCATCCTTTAAAGAGTGTGTAACAACTCACTATCAGAAGTTTTGCATTTTGCAAAACTTGGTTGGTTGCGCTAAAAATGAAACGGGGCTAAGTCAAATACCGAAACTGAAGATATCAATCTTTGGATTGATATGGTAGAGGAGCATTCTATATGCACTGAAGCAGTAGTTGTAAAACGCTGTGGAGCGTATAGAAGAGAAAATGTTGGCATGAGTAACCTACAATCCTGATGAAATATCAGGAGGCCGAAAACCCAAGGTTTCCTACTCAACGACAATCGGAGTAGGGTTAGTCGGTCCTAAGCTGATGCCGAAAGGCGCAAGTGATGGACAGCTGGTTAATATTCCAGCACTTCAGTTCCTTGTGAGGGAGGGACAAAGTATAGTAGATGAAGCATTTTATTAGATTAATGTCTTTTACTGAGGACGCGTGTTTGGCAAATCCGGCACGCTGGATTAAATTCCAAGTCTAAGGAAAAAAGCGAAGCTCTGTAATTAGGGCGAAGTTCATCGAGCATGCTTTCGAGAAAAGCTTCTAAACTTAGAGGAATTGAAACCGTACCAAAACCGACACAGGTGGGTGAGGCGAGAAGCCTAAGGCCAACGAGTGATTGGTCCCTAAGGAACTCGGCAAACAAGCTGGGCGTAAGTTCGCAAGATGCCCTCCCTGTTAAATTCCGCGCAAGCGGAACCATTAACAGGGCGCAGCTAAAGTTTTTCTGGCGACTGTTTACCAAAAACACAGCTCCCTGCAAAATCGTAAGATGACGTATAGGGGGTGAAACCTGACCGATGCGAGAAGGTTAAAACCGGCGGTGAGAAATATTTTATTTCGAGCTGACTGGTCGAAGCCCTCGTCAATGTCGGCTGTAACTATAACGGTCCAAAGGTAGCGCAATTCCTTGTCAGGTAAGTTCTGACGCGCATGAAAGGTCCAACGACTGGAAAACTGTCTCAGGGACTAGCTCGGTGAAAATGCGAATCCGGTGAAGACGCCGGGTACCTGCGGCAAGACGAGAAGACCCCGGGAGCTTTACTGTAGCCTGGTATTGTTTTAGGGGTTAGGTTGCGTAGTGTAGTGGGGAGGCGATGAATTCTAGCTTTCGGGCTAGAAGGAGCCGACAATGAAACACCCATCTTCCTAATTTTTAAAACTAATTTAAAAGGAAAAAACTTTTAATGACAGTGCTTGGCGGACAGTTTTTGTGGGGCGCAATCCTCCTAAAAAGTAACGGAGGAGTTTATTAAGGTCAGCTTGCTCCGGATGGAAATCGGAGTGAAAGTGTAAAGGCATAAGCTGGCTTAACTGCAAGAGTGACAACTCGCGCAGATGCGAAAGCAGAACTTAGTGACCCGATAGCTCTTAATAGAAAGGCTAAAGACAACGGATAAAAGCTACCCCGGGGATAACAGGCTGGTGAGGTCCGAGAGTCCATATCGACGACCTCGCTCGGCACCTCGATGTCGGCTCACCACATCCTGGGGCTGAAGAAGGTCCCAAGGGTTGGGCGGTTCTCCCATTAAAGTGGTACGTGAGCTGGGTTCAAACCGTCGTGAGACAGGTTGGTCTCTATCTGCCGTAGGCGTTCGATACTTGAAAGAAGCTATCCATAGTACGAAAGGACCTGGATGGACGTACCTCTGGTGTACTGGCTT
>Ga0208824_1002416_pt1 | contig 14420 bp, 9 predicted proteins | sample AD_JPNTR3_MetaG_FD_184447 | JGI IMG/M metagenome (GOLD analysis project Ga0208824, IMG submission 184447) | Active sludge microbial communities of municipal wastewater-treating anaerobic digesters from Japan - AD_JPNTR3_MetaG (SPAdes) (version 2) | ecosystem: Engineered > Bioreactor > Anaerobic >...
TGTCAAATACCTCTCGCCGGTAGCACCCCCCGAAAACAGTATCAACCCATTTTATCTCCCTGGCGCCGGTTCGATAAGTCGCGTTGCCCGCAGCGAAAGGATGAGATATAGCCTGTGCTATTGCCCGCCCTATCCGTGTAGAATTGCGCGGTGACGTCAAACGCACTCCCCCTACGTTATCCGCACCGTAAGCTTCTAAATACTGGATACATTTGGAAATGTAATCTGGTCTGTAAATAGCATGTGCGTCCATACGAATAATCACTGCACCCCGTGCAGATTGTATACCAAGATTTAAAGCATGTGGCTTGTAATGCGCCGGATTGTCAATAACCTTGATAAACGAATGCTTTTTTTGATAATCTTGTAGAATCACCCGCGTATGGTCCGTGCTTAATCCATCAACTACAAGGATCTCAAGGTTGCCCTGATCATAGTCATTGGCAATAATTGAATCCAAGCACTGCGCAATAAACTCCTCTTCGTTGAAACAAGGGATAACGACAGAAACAAACGGCGTGTAAGTCATATCAAGAAATACCTTTACATCCATGTTGTGTAGCCAGATCATGGCGCACATTTTCAACTATTACCTGTAGACGTTGCCCTAGCATTGACCAATCAATGGTATCCAGCGCTACAGTCCGCGCTTTAAAGCCAATCTGTTCTCGTTTCACAGGGTCGAGCAATAAATAGATAATTTGTTTTGCAAACTGCTCGTCACTGTAAGCAATTAGGACCGACTCCCTATCGACGAGAGAGAATCCGCGAATCCCTTCCGGGGTTGAGACAATCGCCATTCCCATGGCCATCGCCTCGGCGATCTTCAGCTTGGACCCGTGTGTTTCCTGAAACGGGGCGATGAACACGTCGCTTTGATCAAAATATGGGCGGATGTCATCGACACGACCGGTAAAACGAATATTACTGTATTGTTTGAACTCTACCTGCGCTTCAGGCTTGAAATTCCCGGCTACCAATAGCTCAGCATCTGGCAGCTCTTGTTGCACTAATGGCCACACATTGCGCGCGAACTGCCGCAGCGCCGTCACGTTGCGTGGGGCGGAGGTACCCGTGAAGAGCAGACGGGGCAGGCCGGAGCGCAGCGCCCGATGGGGTGTATAGTGCTGACAGTCCACTCCGTTTTCTATGACGTCCACCTTTGCTTGCGGCGCCAGGTCAAGCGTTAGATGGCGGTCTTCCTCGCAGACCGAAATGACTCGCCCGACGCTGGAATAGATACGTGGGAAATGCGCGGCGGCCAATCGCCAGTTCACCCAACAGGCCAATTTGAGCCACCAACTTGTGGCTTGTGTCATATACACGCGCCAGAAATCAACATCTGCGTTTTGCTGGTCTAAAATCCAGTTAGGCGAAGGTCTATCCCGAACAAGCGTCCCCCAATGCCCATAGCTGGCATAAATTATCCCTGGGAAAGAAAAGAGTTGCTTCAAAGCAGCAGGGGCGCGGTCAAACGACAAAGATAACAGCGCACAATGATACGGCATTCTTCGCATAAACATTCGCGTCAGGATAAGAAGCTTGTCGGCCAATGTACCTCCGGCCATTGGCACGCACGTGATCGAATGGACATACCGGGCAAGTTCTTCCTCCTGTTCCTCTACCAGTGGCTTGGACGCAAGCACGATCAGGTGAATGGAGTAGGTCTTGCTAAGTTCCTTGAGCAAGCCGAGCGTGCGCAAAGGGCCGCCGCCCAATGCGGGCCAGGGAGAGTCCCAAGTCAGTAACATGAGTTCCACGATACGTTATTCCTTGATACGTTATTCTTTCAGTGCCTAATACCTTGTCAAGCATCAATTGAGGGGTAAATTCTGTCCGCCGTAATCCGACCCGGGCGCGTCTCCCCCCTATATGTATGGACAGCAGATTGATAGATTACCACATATAGGGAAAAACCGCCTCGGGGTTTTCTTAACGAGCTGACGCCTCTACCCATCAAATCAGCCTTGACAAAGTACTAGCTTCACCCACGCTGCGAACACTTCTCCACTTCCCAATATGACCTATAAAGTTGCTCAGCAGCGGCTTCCCAGGTGTAACGCTCTTCCACCGCTGTTCTTGCTGCCTTGCCTATTCGTATACGCAACTCCTTATCATCTATCAACCGCAACACAGCATCTGCAAGAAAACGGGGTTCCGGCGGCGAGATCAAACCGGTTACGTCATGTTCCACTATATCGCTTAGGCCACGGACCGAGCTCACAACTACTGCACGCTCCATCGCCATGGCTTCAAATAGCTTTAGAGGGGTTGCCAAGTGATTTTTCAAGAAGCGATCTGGCCTTGGAATGAGGAAGATGTCCATCGCTGCAATATAGCCTGGTACGTCTTCTGGCTTTACACGTCCCGTGAACACAAATTTGTCGCTCATACCATAATCCGCAACTAAGTCCTGTGTTTTCTGGAAATCCGGGCCATCACCAACCATGAGAAAACGAGCACCCGAACATGCAGCTGTGACCAGGGAGGCCGTATGCACGAAATCCAGCACGCCTTGCCACACGGCAAACGTACCTGCATAGCCAATGACACATCCATCATCTTTGCCAATCACGGCTGTCTCGTTGGGGTAAGCCACTTGGAACTGCTGGAGGTCGACTCCGTTCATTACAACATCTGTTGTATTCGGCGGGAGCTTGTATTCCTTATCCAACCATTCGGCAGCAGAGTTCGTGAGGACAATATGCCTTGTCGCTGATCGTAACGCGTTGGTCCAAATCTTCGCTTTGATGTAGTTATTTTGCGGATTAACGGAGTTGAGTTCAACAATATAAGGTATGCCAAATAATGCGCTTAGCATCCGACCATACAACCCCATGCGAATGCCACGCGCGTGAATCAAGTCAAATCGGAAGGACCGATACAAACGTAGTAGGCCAATTGCTAACGAAGCCTCAGAGGGATAACGGTGTACGTAGATACCATCTAATTGCTCTTCCCGGTCAAGGCTCCTTTTGCTATTGATCCCCGGTGCCAGGCACGCAGCTAAAGTAGCTACGTGGATTTCCTCACATAGGCAGTTCTCCACTATCGGACGCACGAGCCGCGAGATCCGCAATGCAGTGCCGGTAGCATCGGGCAAATAGCGATCTGAAAGAATCAACACACGCATAGATTATTCAACACCGAGTGGATCATTTACAGGAGTCCTCGATCATCTGGATCCGGATCAGACAACTATCTGAAAGCTGCTCGAGTCGTTCGCAGATAAAGACATGTTGTTCCTCTAACCGTCCTTCGGCGAACCGCAGGGCTGTTAGATAGCAGTCAATTGCTTGGCAGTATCTGTCAGTTCTGGAGTAGCTGTCTGCCAACGTCTTGTAGAACCAGAAATCGGCTTGAAGCCCATGTTCCAGAGCTTGCTCTAGCTGTTCTGATGCAAGCTTGTAATCTCCCTTACGATAGTACCATCTTCCAACAGCGTATGCCACCAGGGGATGATCCGGGTCTCTTTGCTGGGCAGATTGGAGGTAGGACCAGGCGCGGTCGTATTGCTCTAGCTCAAGGGCTAAGTCGCTCAATCTGAGATCCACCAATAACACTCCGGCGAATCTCTCCCGTGCCCTGAGATACGATTCCTCTGCTTGCATATAGTTCCCCAGTCGCATATGTAGGTCCCCAACAGCCAAATAACCATACCACAGCTCACCCAATTCTGCCGCCCTGGCGTAAGCTTGAATGGCCTCCTCCAGATCTCCATTGGCTTCTAAGCAACGTCCCAGCCAAGCGTAACCGGCTCGATTTGGGTACAAGGTTACATTGGCAACAAAGGCATCCCTCGCTGCCAGGTAGTCACCCTTGCCGAAATAGATCTGCCCCATTTTCAGAAACGCTTTTTCGTACTTAGGATTGATCTGAACAACACGCTGATAAAGTTCTAAAGCATTTTCCATATCTCCTGATAACTCGAAGCGCTCAGCAACCCGGTAGAAATACGGACTCGCTTCAGCCAACCTCCAATACTGGAGGGCGATGTGATCATTCCCGGTAGTGTGCATCAGATTTCCTAACACAAGCAACCTAACCGCAGTGGGTTTGTGATAAACTGACCTCTGCATTTCAGCCACTGCTGTTTTCAAGTCTCCTTCTGCAGCAGCTGCAAAAGCCAAGCCTGTGATCGCGGATGCGTTACTGGGATCCAGTTCTACTGCTGCTAAAAATGCCCTAGTGGCAGAAGGTATCATTTGCCAATTAACCACAGACAGGATGAAATCCGTTTCTACAATACTTTCTTCCACACCATGGAATTGTTGTAGCCACGCAACATTACTGAGCAACGTGCTCGCAAAAGATCTGGAATGACATGACATAAATCCCAACATAACACCTAGTAGCAGAACAAAGCGCTCGAGCAGGATGTAGCGCCTTTCAGTAGATATATGCAGAAGATCTCTAACTCTCATATCGGGTTTTTGCGGATTGCAACGGCCGTATCGTACAGCACATGGATCACGCCGGCAACACACCAAAATAGAATACCGATTCCGTTATAGTGATATAAAGGGAATCCCAGCATTACGCCCAGTAGCAAGAGATACATCCATGATGCAGTCAAGCTGATTCCTCTCAAGGGTTCTGTTAGAGACTTGCTGGAGAAGATAAAGCGTAACGCCTTCCACGCAACAGGGAGCAGCAATACCAGAAAAAAGCCAAGCCCCAACAAGCCACCGGCCAGATACATTTCTTTATACCCACTGTGAGCGAGAATGGCTGATGGATGAAAATATCTTGCTGGTGTGACTACGTCATAGGTGGAACCAAACAGAACTTTGATGGCTGTGTCATTAAGATCCCAATACTCCAGTAACCTCCATGCAACATCACTTTCCAGGTGAGTAGTTGTTGAGCTGTACGCAGCCAAAGCAGCAGGTTGAAAAAATCTCCGAATTGTTCCAACAATCCTGAGCTGAATTTCAGCAGGAAAGACAATCCACATAAGAGCTGCAATCAGGCAAATCTCGAGTACTGAGAGCAGCTTCCTCCCCTGCATGCTGATTCTGATTACAATGGAAGCGGTAAATAGAAGAATGCCTGTGAATGAAAGGCTGTAGGCTACCAGAAGGACACTCATGGACCAGACTGCGACCTCGGTAAGGATGTATTTCATCTTTGAGCGACCGCGAGACGCGTCGAGTGTGAATAGAAAGAAGGGTAACAAGCCACCTATCATCCCTGCGATATTTGGATCACCGAAAAGTGACTGGTACCTAGCAAAACCGGCCCGCCCGTGTTGCAGTGCCCATTCAGGATCAAGCCAGGAAAAAAAGCCCAGCACTTCTTGTAGCGGCGCAATCAATGCGCCTATGACACACACCAACAACACAAATGCCAGGAAGGCCCGCGCCTGCTTCCAATCCCTCGCGAAGGTAGGCACAGCCAATAGTAGTAACGAATATTGAACAACGTGAAATGACAAATATCCCGCATCAACAATGTCGTATGAGATCGATCGCGCTGCCGTTATAAAGACATAGCAAACAAAGAGAGCATAAGAAAAACGGAGGCCCGCTTGTCGTGTGGAGGATCTGCTTGTCAGGAATCCAACCAGAAGCACAAGTGTTGTCAGCTCACGCAACCGTAAGGATTGGTAGAAAGGGATTATATCTTGCAGCGCCGCCATGCTGAATACCAGCACCCAAATATAGAGGGCGGTCATTCGGAGAGCAGGCCGTCGGTGACGACCAAGATGAACGTGGCCGAGACTGGCTCCCCTGTGATAGCTAGATGGAGCTTCGCGAAAGGTTTGCACTGTAGGATTGCTCATTATAGATCAAGGGGTGCAATCGAATCTAAATACGCCACAGCTGCGCTGATTTGCGCAAATTGAAAAGGCTGATATTCACTTGCAGCCTGAGGATAGTAAATGCAGAGCGTTATGCTAACATGCGATGCTTCGGGTTTCACCTCGTAACGCAACACAGGCGCGTCGTAGCGAACGCCGTAGCTAGGCGACAACCATGCATGAGAAATCGAGGAGGAGGTACTATGTTGGCCCACACATTCAATACAGATCCATTTGTTATCTAAGCCTAACAGGTACCTGCTCGCGTGGTCTTCCACTTTTCTAACAGGTAGGTCAATTAAATGTAGATTGCTACAGAATCCGCACTTTTCGTTGCCAAAAAATCTATCACGGATGATCACTAGGTTATTATTTTTAGCAACCAAGATTGCACGGCTGAGCGCAATATCCATATCGGCATAGTGTGTGAGACAAAGAGACAGCAAGTAATATGAATCGTTTTCTTCCCACTTGGCGTGGCATTCTACATCTGGGCAGAGAGAGAAGGGGACGCGAGGATCGGAACGGTTCTGTTCCAGAGCTCTTGGAAGGATGACCACGGGTGTATTGTGATAGATAGTTGAGCGAAACAAATCTCTGGCTTCGTAGTCCATCGTGTACACATACGTACCGGGATCCACAATCCAGGATACCCCGTTGACGTAGAACTCGAAACTTAGAGCGTCGTTATGTGCATGCCCTCCATGACTATCTTGCCCTATCAATCCAGCATCCACGACCATATAAAGATCGTCATCTCGCATAATATAGATGCCTGCATCTTCAAATCCACGTGAATTTAACCGCAAAAGCGATGAATGTTTATTCCTCACAGATCGCCTGAACTCTATAGCATCCTTTCCCAACAGCCAAACGGCTTCCTCCCATTGATCCCCGGCCGCCTGCGCAAAATCCTCACGCTCAAAGAGCACCGCCCCTATTGCCAGCAAATACCGAAAATCGACCCACTCACGCACCGGTGGATCCCACGCCTTGAGCCGATGCAGCCGTCCATTGTCATTATCGCCGATCAACGGCGCTGTACCATCCGGCTTGGTGAGATACATCACGAATTCTACCATCTTTTCCAAACGTTCCATAAAAGGCTGGCTAAATTTGTAACCGTTCAATTGAGCCAATATAGTCGCTGAAAGGAACATCTCGGTCACCAGCCGATGGTAGCTCGTCGAGGCTTCAAAGTCCACACCGTCGGGATAGACCTGCTTGAACATTTCTTTTTCCAACTCTTGCAAGCCGAACTCTCGCCAACGCCGGGCTTCCTTAAACTCTGGACAGAGCATCCCAAGGTAAATCAAACCCACCAAGTCAGCGATGTAGTGGTTGCCGGTGAAGTCACCCTGATTTTCCAGATTACGCCAGATATGCCGCCCGTGAACCAATAAACTTTTGAAAAACGCTAACCGGAATTCATCGTGTAAGGTTGGGGAATCCTTAAAAAAATAGTATCCCCACAGCCAATTCACCACCCGGATCGCCACGTCCATCGTACAAGCCCAGTTGACGCCCCATGGCCAGGGGTTGCTAGCAATCCAATCTTCGACTTGTGACACGAATTCTTGAGCGTATTTCTCATTTTCTGTAATCCAATAGGCCTGTCCCAGGCGAGCAAAATGTTGGCAACGACTTAATTCCCATGGCACCTTGATATCGTAGCCGCCGGGGTAGGGAGCAGGTCGAATGCGTTTATAGTAAGTCCTAGGATTCCAATGATGCCCCACTTTAAAATCCATGTGCCAGTCGATTTTTTCTCCCAAATAGACAGGGCCAGAACCAAGCAAGTCAAAGATATGTGCATATACCCTATCTGCTTCATCCACAATCAAAGATAAAGCGTCAGAATTATTCTCTGTTAACATAGCAAGAATCTGAGGCCGCAGATCTATATCCCAGAAAAACCGTTGATGACCTTCACATTGCTTCAAAAGAAAGCCATCGGGAAGATCTCCACCAGAGAAGATATTCTGTAATAATTGATTACTAATATGTTGTTGTAACAATAGAAGCACCTGCTCTAAGAATGTTCGCACTTCAAACATGACGCGATGTAAGAACCGCAGCGGCATATTTCGTAACACATTATTTGTGTCACTATAAAAAATCTTAAACAATCGAGCTCTCAAATCCCTTTACTCCGCTCTGTCGTGCAAAGCGTATCTTTTCGAGAAAACCTGGCAACAACCTGCTGCCAAAACTGTCGCAATGCTGTCATTTCATCTGGGTGCCACAGTCTAAGCAGGAACGGAGCACCCAATGAAGCTAGTACCAACAATCCCTTCAATATAATAGAGAACACGCCTAATGTTGTAGGTATTGTCTGGCCAAGCTTCACCGAAAGTGGGAAAAGGGCAAGTAGGAACAAAGCACGACCCCATTCATATTGAACTTTTAAAAATCGCCTACTAAACATCAAAGTCACACTAGCACCGATAGCATGTCCAATAATTGAACCTATTGCTATTCCCTGCATGCCCCAATGCGGTGATAATACTAACCACAGCAACATGCAAACAACAGTCTCAACAACAAGAGCTATGCTCCAGTAAATCGTCTTTCGCTTCAAGATAATCCCCACATTAAATACATTCTGCACAACAAATAAAATGTGACCAAATAGCAATAACCAAACAAATTGAGTGGCCGGCTGATAAACCGCCGTTGAAACAAGAGTGACAATTTCGTGTGCAAAAATACTCAGCACCAATCCCAGCCCAACAGACGCATACAAAGCATAAGTTAACATGCGCGCGTAAAACTTCTCTGCATAACCGGTTTTCTCTACACTAAACATCATAGGAGGCCAGATCAATTGGAATGGAGAAATTACAAATATCGAGAAAAACGATGCAATCCTAAGAGCTAAATTGAATATCCCCACTTCATTAAGCCCTCTGGTGGATTGCAGAAAGTATAAACTGCCCGAATTAAGCAAAATATAGAAAACACCTCCGGGCACTAGAGGGAGTCCATAAGCCAGCAGTTTATGGACTTCACCGTGAAGTAACGTGATTTCTATCTTGTCACGTATAGAATACAACAAAAGAATGTTAACAGTCAGTGCTCCTATCAATTGACCCATTACTATCCCGCCTAAGCCAAGGCGAAAAGAGATGACTAACACAATGATCAAGAGCATCTGAAGCAATGCAGAGATGGCATTGAAAATAGCGAAACGGCTAAAGCGTCTTTCTGCACGGTAAACTGCCAGCGGTATAGCGTTTAATAAACCTACAGCAGCAAAGTACAAAGTGACACGAAAATAATAACCTGTGTTAGGTAAGCCAAATATCTTGCGAGCTATAAGCTGTTCCGCTCCAATCGTTGAGAAGACTACCAAGCCAATACTTCCCATTAAAGCTACCAGCAAAGCAGTGCCAATCAGTCTTTTTTGACTAGTTTCGTCATCATAGTCAAAATAGGACCGGAAAATAGCCGAATTTAGCCCTAATCCAAAAATGGTAGCCGAAATTGAATTCGTTAGATTCAATAGCCCCAAAAGGCCAAATTCCTCCACACTTAAATACCGAGTATAAAGTGGAATTAAAACAAATCCCACAGCCGAGACTAAACTTGAGCTAACCCCAAAGGCTAACAAGCCCTTAAAAGTATCCTTGAAAGCTGAAAGCATGCTATTCTCCACCGATGCTCTCCACATGAAATGCAAATCAGAGCATCTACAAACGTTTACGTTCGCTCTCGCATCAGCTTAGCTGGCACACCGCCCACAATAGTGAACGGCACGACATCTTTCGTAACAACAGCGCCAGCTGCGACAACAGCTCCTTCACCAATCCGTACACCAGGTAAAACAACTGCATTAGCCCCAATCCATGCACCATCTTCAATTACTACCGGCTCACAATCATGCCCAGAGCCGAAAATAACGCCATGGCCCTCTGGGATATGATGATTTGCTGAGAGAATATGCGCCCCATAACCTATCAAAACATTGTTGCCGATTGTTACATTGCCTCCAGTAGTTATTATTACATAAGAGCTAATCGAGACATTGTTACCAACGACAAGGCCTTTAGGCACGAAAATCCGTACCCCGGGATAAATGTAAACATTGTGGCCAATACTTGCACCAGCAAAATTAAGCAACCTTCTCTTGATAGCAGCATAAAAGCCAGGATGTCTTGGAAGTAATGCCACCGCCCATTCAACAAAGTCAAATGGCAAAGTGAGAAATGGATTAGCATCTCCCCCCAATAAGCGTCTCAATGAACTAATGCGCCTTTTACATCGACTCACGGTTCATCCTCAACCTCAATGTCCAGCTGTTATCATAGATATTCGCGTTACCTCCGCGAAATCTGCCAAAGAAGGGCTGCTGCTCAATTCAGACTTACAACTTTGTGCAAACACTCGCAGTTCCTCCAAGTGCCCCTTATCCTGCACCGATGCCGCCCATCCCTTTGCCGTCGTTCCATACACCCGCAGCGCTTTGTAATCATCCAGCACCAACACCTTACCATCGGCATACAGCTCCATATACTCCTTGCCAAAATCAGGAGACCCTAGCGCCGTATAGAGCAACGTCGCCACCGAGCCATCCGCGTAACGCAACGTCACCGACACATTGTCCCCTGCCAGAATTTGTTCTGTCTGCGGGGCAATCGCGGCGGCGTTTACCTCCTCCACCGGCGCGCCGACAAAGTATTGGAAAAGATCGAAAATATGGCAGCCCTCGCCGATAATACGCCCCCCACCTTCCTCGGTCTGCGTCCAATGATCCGGCGGCAGATATCCCGCATTCATCCGGTAGAAGATCATCAGCGGATTCTGTCGCTCTGCAATAATCTCTTTGGCCCGCCGCGCCGCCGGGGAAAACCGGCGGTTGAAGCCTACCATAAAGGGGACTTGCGTTTCTTCCAATACTGCAACCAGCGCATCCAACTCTTCCTGGTGGGTCGCCATCGGCTTTTCCACAAAAATCGCCTTGCCGGCTCTAGCAGCCTTCATGGCAATCTGTGCGTGTGTATTGTGGCGCGTGGTGATCATTACCATATCCACGCTGTCGTCGGCTAACACATCCTCGTAATTGGTGGAGGCGTAATCCGCCCCGAATTGTTCAGCGGTGGCCTTCGCATTGCTGCCTACAATATCCACTACCGCGCGCAGATGATACAGATCGGAAAGTTTTTGTAGATTGGGCAGGTGCACCCCTTTGGCAAAATTTCCGGCGCCAATCAGCGCTACGTTGATTTTGCCACTCACCGGCTTATGCGCAAAGATCACCTTCGTCGCCAACTTTTCATCTTGCGGACGCGCCGCGCCAGAGGGATAAGCCAACAGCACGCCCAAAGGCTTCTCTTCCGCCGTCTGTAATTCTTGGTATGCTTGTTGTGCCTGGTCAATCGGATACTCGCGCTCTACAATCGCGCCAGGCGTCACCTTCCCCGCAGCGATCAAGCGCAGGTATTCCTGCATATTGCGATTCTCGGTCCAGCGCACGTAAGCGTAGGGATAATCCACGCCCTTTTGCTCATACCCTTCGTCGTAGCGTCCTGGGCCATAAGAACACGAGATCAAGAAATCAATTTCCTTTTCATAGAAAGGCGAACGTTTAAGCCCCAGGCCAACCGCGCCCACTACCACCACCCGTCCCTTCTTGCGGGTGATGTTCATCGCTTGTTGCGCAATCGCATCGCTTTCCGAAGCCGCTGTGATAATCGTGACATCTACGCCGTGGTCGCCGGTCAAGTGACGGATCTCGTTTTCGACATTCGCCTCCATAGGATTCCACACGTAATCCGCGCCAAGCTGCTTAGCGATCTCGCCCCGTCGCGCATCCAGATCGAACCCGGCCACCCGGCAACCGGCCGCCTTGAGCAACTGGACAGTGATTTGCCCCAGCAGGCCCAAGCCAATCACGGCGACAATCTCTCCCAAGCGCGGATCGGCGCGGCGCACGCCCTGCATCGCGATCGCACCTAGCGTGACCGAGGCGGCGTCTTTCAAACTGCACCCTTCTGGCACTTTCACCACCAGGTTACGCGGGACCAGGACTATCTCGGCATGGTTAGCGATCCCCGCGCCGGCGCAGGCCACATGATCTCCGGGGTGAATATCCGTTACATCCTCGCTCACTTGAAGCACAACGCCTGAACAGGAATACCCGGTAGGAGTTGCCTGCCCCACGTTTTGCTGCACTTTGGCAACCGTTTTCTGAATCCCCTGCGCGCGCAAGGAATCGAGTACTTTTTGAATGCGTTCTGGCTGTTCCAGCACCTTTTGAACTAGTGACTTCCCAGAACTTTCGACGCCGCTCAGTTCGGTGCCAGAGCTAATCAAAGAATAGGCAACTTCGACGAGGACCTGTCCCTTCCCTAAAACCGGCGCCGGGACGTCAGCCACAACCGCTTTCCCTTGTTTAATCAATACTTGCTTCAACGTTTACACCTCTCAATAGGGTATCCACAATCCGCTCCGCCGCTCTCCCATCCCCAAACGGATTCACTGCACACGCCATCTCCTCATATTCTGCCGCGTTCTCTAGCAACTGTTGCGTCTTATCCACGATAGCAACTGTATCCGTCCCTACCAGCCGCACTGTCCCGGCTGCCACCGCCTCCGGGCGTTCTGTCGTCTCCCGCAACACCAGCACCGGCTTACCCAGTCCCGGCGCTTCCTCCTGAATCCCGCCGGAATCGGTCAACACCAGAGTACAACGCTTCATCAACTGCACCATCGGCAGATAATCCAGCGGCGGCAACAAGGTGATATTAGGAATATTCCCTAGCAGACGATATACCGGTTCCTGAACATGGGGGTTCAAATGCACGGGGTACACGATCTGCACCTCGTCTGCATACTGCATGGCAATCTCACGCAACGCGGCGCAAATATTTTCCAACGGCTGACCGAAATTCTCCCGCCGGTGCGCCGTGACCAGGATGATGCGCTTGTTCCAGGGAATGCCAGCTAGTGGCCCGGTTTGCACATCGTAGGCCATCCCGGCAACCATCTTCAGCGCGTCAATCACCGGATTGCCGGTCACGTGAATTGCAGCAGCGTTCACCCCCTCACGCAGCAGGTTAGCTTTAGCAGTCTCAGTGGGTGCGAAATGCAAATCCGCAACCACTCCGGCGACCCTCCGGTTGATTTCCTCTGGAAATGGCTGCCACTTATCGTGAGTCCTCAGGCCCGCCTCTACGTGCCCCACCTTCACCCGGTGGTAAAACGCCACCAGGCTAGCAGCCATCACCGTCGTCGTATCGCCCTGCACAAGCACCCAATCCGGTCGCTCCGTCTCAATAACCGAATCTAATTCAGAGAATACCCGCGCCGTCAACGCTGAAAGCGTTTGGTTCGGAAGCATGAGATCTAAATCATAATCCGGCGTAATATCAAAGAGGCCCAATACCTGATCCAACATCTCACGATGCTGCGCCGTCACGCACACTCGAGAAACGATACTATCAGGGTATCGCTCCAGTTCCTTAACTACTGGCGCCATCTTGATAGCCTCAGGGCGCGTGCCGAAAATAGAAAGGACTTTCTTCATCTTCACCACAGCCGTCACAAATGCCCTTTACCATCTCCCAAAACCCTGACGGTAAACCCGGCTTCGCGCCAGGCAGCGTGATCAAGCACATTGCGGGTATCCAAAATCCAACGCTGTCGCATCCACTGCCCCACTTGTGGTATATCCAGATTCAAGAATTCCCGATGATGCACCAATAACAAGATGCCATCCGCTCCTTCAAACGCAGTTTGCATCGAGTCCACAAGCGTCCCCCCAAGTGCTGGAGCAGTGCGAATGTAAGGATCAAATACTTTCACATCTGCCCTCATAGCGCGCAAATGATGAACTACTTCTATGGCTGGACTCTCCCGCATATCATCCACATTAGGCTTGTAAGTTACTCCCAGCGCCGCAAAAGTTTTCCCGGCAAGGTCGCCAAAAGCTTCACACACGTTGGCAACAACAAATTCAGGCTGTGCATCATTGACTAATCGGGCCTGCCTGATCAACTGCGCCAAATCCGGGGCTGATTCGACAAAAAACCATGGGTCAACACTGATACAATGCCCTCCCACTCCTGGGCCAGGCTGGAGAATTTCCACACGCGGATGGCGGTTAGCAATACTGATAGCTTCCCAAACATTCACCCCGAACCGATCAGCAAGTCGGGAAAACTCATTAGCAATAGCAATATTAATATCACGGTAAGTGTTCTCCATCAGCTTAACCATTTCAGCCGTCGTCGCATCCGTAAGAACAATCTCACCGCGAACAAAAGCCGCATACAAATCACGACCTGCTTCAGCAGCAACACGATTAATGCCGCCAATCACGCGTGGGTTCTCAACCAACTCCTGTAAAATCCGTCCTGGAAGCACACGTTCAGGCGAATAAGCCAGCAAAAAATCTTCTTCAACCTTCAAACCGGAGCGCTCTAGAATTGGCCTCACCAGGTCAATCGTTGTACGCGGCGGAGAAGTAGACTCCAGGATTACCAGATTACCTCTACGAAGGTGGGGCACAATAGATTCTGCCGCCGAAATCACATAGCGCATATCAGCGGTTTTATCCGCGTTAATGGGGGTCGGCACAGCAATGATAAAAGCATCAGCCGGTTCCGGGGATCTC
>Ga0208824_1002434_pt1 | contig 14345 bp, 14 predicted proteins | sample AD_JPNTR3_MetaG_FD_184447 | JGI IMG/M metagenome (GOLD analysis project Ga0208824, IMG submission 184447) | Active sludge microbial communities of municipal wastewater-treating anaerobic digesters from Japan - AD_JPNTR3_MetaG (SPAdes) (version 2) | ecosystem: Engineered > Bioreactor > Anaerobic...
GCTTCTGTATCTTTTAGAATCTCCCAGTTAAAGATATTTAATTTCATATTTATTTAGAAAGAAATTCTTGTACTACTTCTTTAACAACACTTCCATCTGCTTTGCCGCTAAGTTCTTTCATAACTATCCCCATTACTGCTCCCATTGATTTTAGACCCTCAGCATGAGTATCTGCTACCGCTTTTGATACAACCTTTTCTATTTCCTCTCTACCCATCAACTTAGGAAGATATGAGCTAATAACTTTTAGCTGTCTACTCTCTCTTTCAATTAAATCTTTTCTACCCATTTTAGTAAACTCTGTAATTGAATCTTTTATCTTGCTTTCTTCTTTTCTTAATACTTTTAAAATTTCTTCATCTGAGAGCTTATCACCTTTTGCAATTTCTTCATTTTTAATTGAAGCTATAGCTAATTTTAAGATGTTTGTACTATCAACATCACCTTTCTTAGATGCTTCAATCATATCTTTTCTTATGGTTTCAAGGAGAGACATTTTCCTATTGTTAACAAATTACTTTTTCCTTCTTGCAGCTGCTCTTCTTCTTCTCTTCATTTTAGCCCATTCTCTTCTCTTTTGAATTCCTTCAGTAGAAGGCTTGACTCTATATGCTTTTTCTCTATATGTTTCTAATATCTTTTCTCTCATTACTTCTCTATGAAGTCTTTTGAGTGCACTATCTATATTTTCGTTGGCATGAACTATTACAGCCATTAGGTTTATACTTTAAATTAAAGCGATTGGATTATATCACACATTTTTACCTATTTGCTACTTTCTTCTCAAAATTTTCCCTATATTTGTAATTTGGAGCTTTCTTTTGCATTATGAATATTCCGTTTGGAGCGTTGTAAATCAATACCCCAAAGAATACTAATGCAAATCCTGCAATTATCCTTGATATTGTAGTATCAAATATTCCCGTTTGTGGTACTTCTCCTGGCTGCTCAGGTTCTTCTCCTGGCTGCTCAGGTTCTTCCCCTATTTCACAATCTGCAGTTATGTTTGCAGTTGCAACAATTGATGATGAACCAACAGGAGTTAAGGTTACAGTGTTTGCATATGTATCAAAATTATCCTTATCAATTACCACCTTATACGTATATGTCTTCGTTGCTCCTGCAGCAATAGAAAGCGCTGGACTAAAGGTCCATGTAATTTTCTTGTTGGCATATATTCCTGGTGAAGTAATTGAAGATGTTTGTACAAAGCTATCTTGAACTTTACTATCCATTACATCCTCAATCTTAGTAATTGTACCAGCTCCATTACCAGTATTTTTCACTGTAATTGTATATGTAAGTTCTGATTTAGGATTTGTAGTTCCAGCATCGATACACTGTTCTACAACTCCTTTTGTAATACTCCAGTTAGGATTTGTTTGCTGAGGGAGCACAGTAAAAGTTGTACTTAGTGCACATGCAGCACTTGCAGCCCCCTTTTTGTCTTTCCAAGACATAGTGATTTCATAGTTACCGGGTTGTAATCTGTTACTTGCATTGCTTAACGTACCAGAGATGGTGGTTTCAGTGGCTGTCTCTGCCAAGGTTATACAACCAACTGTCTGTCCAGTGGTACATATCGGGATATTTGTAGTTCCTCTTTTTACAGAGATAGATGCTTTATCAATACCATCACTATCTTTTGCTTTAGCACTAAAGGTAATATTGTTCTCATATGCGATATTACCTGTTGGTCTTGTTACCCAACTACCACCATCACAGACATTGGTTGGAATTTTACGACAGGTAATTTTTACATAGTAAAGATTGTCACATCCAGCACACCTTGCAGAACACTCCGCATTAGTTGTTTCTCCAGTACAATTACTTCCAGAACATTCTTCATATCCGGCTGGACATGTTGGTGTACATTTTGGGTTGGTATCTTCACACCTATTACTTGAACCAGATTTACAAATACACTTCCCCTCCCCAGTACAGTAGGATACCTCTGGCCAATAGCACTTATTCTTACACTGGCTACCAGTGTTACATTCGACACCTCCAACAGGATCTGTTTTACCTGGCTCTGCATGGTAACATCTATTACAGGCATCTTTATCAGACATGCTACACCTCTTGTTTATAGTTACCCCATCACCACAGGTGACCTTACAACCACAAAGACTCCCACCTGGACAATATTTCTTACCATTGGAATCATATTTAAACTCATCTGGTTTACAACAATCCCAACAAGCCCCATTGTATGATTGCCCTGCCTCACCTGGTTCAGGTCCAAAATCTTCCTCCTGATTAACTCTCCACAACAAAAATCCAAGTACAACAGAAAGAACTATTATCGCTATTGCAAATACAATCTTACTAGCCTTTGTCAATCTAACAGCCATTTAGAGCAGTAATTAAATTTTTCTATTTAAAGATATACTATCTAAACCAACTCTGCAACTGGTCTATATTGATTATATCCTTGAGCATAATACCTATGATTAGGAGTATGAGAAATATGAAGCTAATATTGATAATTATAGTTTCTAACTTCTCGTTTAAATCTTTTCTTAATATTGATTCTATTGTTAGAATCATTACCCTCCCGCCATCTAATGCGGGTATTGGTAACAAATTTATGATTGCTAAAGAGACAGAAAGGTCTGCGATTATACCTAGGAATATATATATCCCTAGGTTCTTAAAATAATCTATCACAAAGTATATTCCTACTGGTCCACTAACAGTATTGGAAAGAGTTGAGTAATCTCCTGTTTTTTGAGCTTCAGAAAAAAGATTTCCCAGTACAATTCCTGTCAGTTTCAAGACATTTATTACATGAGTAAAACCTCCAAAGATTTTGTTGTCATTATAGTCAAGATATACAGCATAGTTGTCTCCCACATACATCCCTATCTTCCCCTTTTCATCCACCGGAACTAAGAATATATTACATTCCTCTGTTTCAACTTCACATGCAAAGATTTCTATATCAACATTTTTTATATCTTTAAGATACTCCCTGAACTGATCGTAGTTATCAATCTTTTCGCCATCAATACTCTTTATATACCCCCTCTGGTAAAGACCACTCTCTATTGCAGGACTATCTTCTGTTAATTCATATGGTAAATCAGAAACTCTTTCCTGAGTAATTGTTGCTCCTACTGGATTAAAGTTTGAATATTCTCTACCTATATTTAATCTCCAATCGCTTCCTGCAAGAAAGATTGTATAGAAGGTTATCGCTAATACTATATTCATTGTTACGCCAGCAAGCATAACAAACATTTGAGCAGGTTTACTTTTATTCTTCAGATTCCCTTTATCTTTTCTGTTTTCTTTACTTTCAGTTGGGTCTCCATCACCTAGTATTTTTACATATCCTCCAAAGGGTAATGCTCTAATACTAAAATCTGTTTCATTTTTCTTTTTAGAATAAATCTTAGGACCAAATCCTACAGAGAATTCTAAAACTTTTGCTTTTACTAACTTTGCTGCAATAAAATGTCCTAACTCATGAACAAATGTTAAGACACTAATTACAACAAGAAGAAGTAAAATATTAATAATTATGGACATAAATGTATAAAATATTTTAAATAGTCATAAGTTCCTTTTCTTTTCTCTCTTTGATTTCCTCTATCTTTGCATTACTCTCTTTCACTAATTTCTCTCCTTCCTGCCTTAATCTATCAGCTTCATCTTCTGACATTCCTGCCTTCTGCTGTTCATCAATATCTTGCATATATTTCTGTCTTACCTGCCTAACTGCTACTCTAGCATCTTCTACCCTTTCCTTCATAACTTTTACATATTCTTTTCTCCTCTCTTCTGTTAGTGTAGGTATTGTTACTCTAATATGGTCTCCTTCAGCCACTGCATTAAAACCCATATTAGCAGCTATTATTCCCTTGCATATGTTATCAGTAATCCCTTTGTCCCATGGAATCACAATTAATGATTTAGCATCAGAAACATTTATTGTCGCAAAACTTTTAAGAGGTGATTGCGTTCCATAAGCATTTATCAATATATCCTGTACCAATTCTGGTGTAGCTCTTCCTGTTCTTATCTGAGTAAGGTCTTCTATCAAATCATCAATACACTTATTAAGATCTACTTTAAAGCTTTCAATATCCATATATCTTTATTAAAAAGTTATATATAGATAATAGTAAAAAACAGATAAAATCACAATAGGTCTCTGGGGCTTTTATACTTATAATAATCTCTTATTTCCCAAATTCCCACACTAAAAATCTCCTTATAGTAATAGCTTCCCCAAACTTTGAAATAGCATCATCAAGAAGATTCTGAATAGTTTTTGACTCATCTTTAAACCATTTCTGCTGTAATAAGCATTTCTCTTCATAAAATTTTGACAATTTCCCCTCTATAATTTTTTCAACAATTTGTGCAGGCTTTCCCTCGCTTTCTGCTTCTTTTTTAAATAATTCTTTCAATTCTTCCATTTTTTGAGAAGGGATATCTTCTTTAGAAATATATTCTGGCTTAATTGCAGCTACCTGCAAAGCAATCTCATGAGCAAATGCTCTAAACTCATCATTTCTTGCTACAAAATCAGTCTTACAAGTAACTTCTACAAGAGAAACAAGTTTCTGCTCTTTACCATGTACATAATATTCTATTAATCCTTCCCCAACAGTATTCTCCTCCACCTCAGCGGATTCATCCCACCCTCTTTCTTTAATTAATGCAACAGCTTTCTCAAAATCTTTTCCACTCTCCTCAAAAGCTATTTTACAGTGGCCAATTTTAGCTCCTGTTAAATTATGAAGTCTGCTAATAACATCGCTTCTTTGATTTATATATTCTATTGCCTTCTGCATATCACCATTACTCTGAGTTAGTGCTTCTTTACAAAGACCTATTCCTGCAGATGTCTTAGCTCTTAATGTTTTTATGTCTTCTATTGATATGCCCATAATAGTATCTCCTAACAAAATTATTTTATTGCTTTTAGTATCTCTTCTACTGCTTTTTCACCAATACCTTTAATCGATAATAGCTCCTCCTTGTCTTTTCCTGCTATATCATCTACTGTATTAATTCTTGCCTCTTTTAATGCTTTTTCTATTCTTACAGATAAACCAAGATCTTCAATTTTCTTTGAAGAAACTTCTGCCTTAACAGCTTCTGCGGCGGCGAAATCTTCTTCAATGTTTTTTTCCTTTTTTAAGACTCTTACAACACCTGTGGTTTGAGTGGTTAGCTTACCTTCTCTCATTGCTTTCATTCTAAGCTTTTCGTCCTCTTCCATTTTCTCTTGTCTTTCTTTCTCTTGTTCATATCGTAATCTAAGATTTTCAAGGTTTGCAGTATGATTTTTTCTAAGAGAAATTAATGCTTCCGATTTCTTTCCCTGTTTAATGATATTACCAAAGAGAGTTACATACAGTGTAATACTCTTTATTGAATCATCATTTGCAGGTATTGGATAATCTACCAGATCAGGATCGCAGTTCGTATCAACAAGAGCAATTACTGGGATTCCTGCTTTTCTTGCTTCTCTAATAGCATTCTTTTCAACCATACTGTCAACTACAATTAAAGCTTTAGGAAGCTCATCCATAAACTTAATACCTTCATATATTTTATTAAGTCTTTCAACATTTCTTTGCATTAAAAGAATTTCCTTTTTTACTAATCCTTCTCCCCCTGAGGCTAATCTTTCTTCCATTTTTACTAGTTCCTGAACACTCTTTTTCACAACATCAAAGTTTGTGAAAAGACCACCAGGCCACCTTTTAGATATATAGAAAGCACCTGTTTCTTTTGCTATATTCTCAATAACTCCAGCAGCCTGACCCTTTGTTCCTACAATTAAAACATTTCCTGTATCTACTACACTTCCCAGTTTATCCAATGCATCAGAAAGTAGTTTTCTACTCTTTACAATATCAATAATGTGAACCCCATTTCTTACCTCATATATATATTTTTTCATTTTAGGACTCCATGAGCTACTTTTATGCCCAAAATGAGCTCCTGCTTGAAGAAATGTTAATAGGTCTGGGATTTCTGTTTTATAGCTTTTATTTTGAGTCTTAGCTTTAGGCGTTTCAACCTTTTTTAAGACTTTCTTTTCATCTTTTTCCATATGTTTTTCCTTTTATTTTAATATCTCTAAGGGTAGATATCCTCTATCCAGGAAAGATTAGAGATATATGAGATAAATTAAATACGAGTTTGATTATATATATTTATATATACTTTTTCAAGTTAAATTAAATTTACACTTTTCCAGTCATTTCTACCTATAACAATATGGTCTAAAAGTTGAACCCCTACCATATCAAGTCCTTTGTTAATACTCTTTGTTAAATCAACATCTTCTTTACTTGGAGTACTATCTCCTGAAGGATGATTGTGTGCAAGGATAACAAAAGCTGAGTTATTAATTATAGCAGAATACACAACCTCTCTAGGGGAAAGATTAGCACAGTTAAGAGAACCCATTGCAATGCTCTCTCTAGCAATACACTCAAACCTTGAGTTAAGACAAAGTATATCAACCCTTTCTCTTTTTAAGTTACTCATGTCTTTAAGAATCTCGTATGCTTCCTGAGAATTTGTAATCCTTGTACTCTCTTTATCAAAAATACCATAAATTCTCTTTCCAAGCTCAATACCACACAGTACTCTCATTGCAACAACATCACCTACTCCATCTATCTTAACCAAATCCCTCAAATCCAAGTACTTGTTATCCTTGACTTTCTTCTGAATACTATTCATTATGGCTCTTGATATCTGCTTAAAATCTCTCCCCTTAACACCGCTACCAACAATCACTTCAACAAGTTCTAAATCAGAAAGTACTGATACTCCCCTTTTTTGAAGTTTCTCTCTTGGTAGCACTTAATAATATTAAAGAAAAGAGATTAAAAAATCCTTAAATTACTCTTTTTTAATATATTTACACTCTGGATATCCACTGCATCCTTTAAAAGATTTTCCCCACTTACTTTTTTTCTCAACAAGATTTCTTCCGCATTCAGGACATTTCTCATTCAAGAGAAGAGGCATTGTTGTTTTACATTCGGGATAGTTTTCACAAGCCCAGAATTTACCAAATTTTCCATTTTTTAGTACCATTTTTGATCCACATTTGGGACATTTCTCAACTTTAAGATACTTATTAAAATCTAGTTCCTCACCCTCTCCATTTATATCTTTCATTCCCTTACATTCTGGAAACCTTGAACAGCTAAGAAATTTCCCATATCTTCCTAATTTTATTACCATCTTAGCACCACAAACTGGACATTTTTCATCAGAATCTCCAAGAACAACAACATCTTCTTTTTTAACATTTTTTTCTGCTTTTTGTATATTCTCCATTAAAGGCTTATACTGACCATCTAAAAATGGAATGTACTTTTTCTTTCCTTTCGCAATCTCATCTAAACTATCCTCTACATTAGCCGTATATTGATAATCAACCAATTGTGTGAAATTACCCTTAAGAAAATGAACAACTACTCTGCCAATATCCGTAGGAAAGAGGAATTTCCTCTCTCTCTCAACATATTTTCTGTCTAGTATTGTAGAAATTATAGTTGCATATGTAGATGGTCTTCCTATCCCTAACGATTCTAGTTTCTTAACAAGAGATGCCTCTGTGTACCTTGCAGGTGGTTGTGTAAATTTTTGCTCAATCAAGAATTTCTCTTTTTTAAATATATCTCCTAATTTAATATTAGAAATATATTGTACTGTTTCATCTTCTTTTGCTGTACCATACACTACTCTAAACCCATCAAATATTACTTTTTGTCCTTTGGCTAAAAATGTAAGCTTGTACTTAAGCTCTGCATTAGGTTGAAAATATATGTTTAAATCCTCAACAATTTCAGAATTCATCTGAGAAGATACCGCTCTTTTCCATATCAAATTGTAAAGCTTAGCTTCATCAGAAGAAAGTTTTGATGAATCAAATGAGAAGTCAGTAGGTCTTATTGCCTCATGTGCTTCTTGTGCATTCTTAGATTTATTTTTGTAATATCTTTCTTTCTCAGGTAGATACTGCTTACCATATTTATCTGCAATTACTCCTCTTATCTCTTTAATTGCCTTTTGTGCTAAATACACTGAATCTGTTCTCATGTATGTAATGTAACCAGCCTGATACAATCTTTGAGCTATGGTCATTGTCTTTTTAGCACTAAACCCAAGAACATTATTAGCAGACTGCTGAAGAGTAGATGTTGTATATGGTGGATATGGATTTCTTTTAAGTTCTTTCTTCACAATATCTACTACCTTGTATGCATGATTATCAAGCATCTCTTCTATTTCTTTAACTTCCTGCTCTTTTTTAGGAATGTATTTTTTCCCATCTTTTTTTATCAATTTTATCTTTAACTTTTCACCATCCTTACTTACCTCAACAAGAAAATCCCAAAATTCTTCAGGTTTGAATGCCTCTCTCTCTTCTTCTCTTTCTACAACAAGTCTAAGAGCTACTGATTGAACTCTACCTGCTGAAAGCCCATACCAGATTTTTTTCCAAAGAAGCTCTGAAAGTTTATACCCATACAATCTATCTAACACTCTTCTAGCTTTTTGAGCCTCAACAAGATCTTCATTTACTGTACTAGGTGATTTAATAGCCTGCAAGATAGCATCCTTAGTTATTTCATGGAAAGAGACTCTTTTAGCATCTTTAAGTTTAAGATACTCCTGAACATGCCAAGCAATAGCCTCTCCTTCTCTATCAGGATCCATTGCAAGATATACATTGCCTTCCTCTGGAAGTGCTCTTTTTAACTCTTGCAGAATCTTTTTTTTGCCATGTATAACCTGATACAAAGGTTCATATCCTTTTTCAACATCAACTCCTAGCTCACTTTTAGGTAGGTCAATCAAATGACCGACTGTTGCCATAACTTTAAAGTCATCACCAAGATACCTGTTTATAGTTTTTGCCTTTGCAGGAGACTCTACAATTAATAAATTTTTATACTCCTTCGATTTTTTCATATTCGCTGTAAAAATACACAATGTTTAAATATATGTCAACAAAACCATAAATTCACTTTAATATATTAAAGTGAAAAAATCCTTAACTTAATCTGCCAATCCATTCTGCACCATCCATGTAATTATTTCCTTTATTGTTGCTACTGCATTAGCACTTGTACCCCCATCTTCTAAAAGAAGAGAAAATGAGTATTTAGGATTTTCATATGGAAAGAAGCCTGTAACCCATGCATGTGTATCTTCATACTCCCCTTTCTCATTAACTTTACCAAATTCTGCTGTACCAGTTTTTGCTGCAACTGTTACACCTGTTGTAGATAAAGTCTTAGCAATACCTCTTGAACCATTTACCACACTCCACATTCCTTCTCTAACTATCTTTAAAGATTTGTCAGATACAACATTTTCTCTAATTACATCATATTCAATTGGAAACTCTAAACCGTTTTCATCAACAAATTTCTTACCAACATGAGGAATATACAGTGTACCGCCGTTTGCAATTGCAGCTATCCAGTTAGACATTTGTATTGGTGTAACCAAAGTTATACCCTGCCCTATTACTGAGTTGCATGAATCTCCCTCTGGATACCATACTTCTTCAAGCCATGGGCTTATTGTTTGTGCAAGCTTTCTTTTATTCTCAGGAGAAGGGAGCCTACCAGACATTTCACCAGGGAGATCTACTCCTGTATACTGTCCTATACCAAATCTTTCAAGATATGGGACCAATTCATTCATGTTCCAATCTCTAATCATTTCACAGAAGAAAATGTTAGAGGACACCATTAAAGCATCAACTACATTTAAAGAGCCATATGCATGGTTTTCAAATTCTTTAAAGGGTGCTCCATTAGAGAATGTATAACCTGTTCTACTTAAATACCTTGTGTTTTTCGTAATAACCCCTGATTCTAAGCCTGCAGCTGCTACTATTGTCTTAAATGTAGAACCTGGTGGAAGTTGAGCTGATATTGGCCTATCAAGTAAAGGATTTTGAGGATGAGTAATAAGGCGGGAGTACTCTTCCTGTGTTATACCACTAACAAACAGATTATTATCATATGAAGGATAACTTACTATTGAAAGAATCTCTCCATTATTTACATTCTCAATAACAACAGCTCCTCCTGCTGCATCATATTTCTTTACCGATTTACCTAATATCTCATAAACCTTATTTTGCACATCTCCATTTATAGTTAAATATAAATTTTTCCCTGATACAGGTTCACTTACCTTATACGGTTGCTGAGAAATACTTCTACCATACACATCTACTTCTTCTGCCAGTTTACCATCTGTCCCATGTAGCTGTTGCTCATATGATCTTTCCACTCCAGTTTTTCCAACAATACTACCCATAGAAAGCCAAGAAAACTCCTGTAAATCTTTTTCTGAAGCTTGTGATGTATATCCTAGTACATGACTAAAAGCTTCTCCTGATGTATAACTTCTTTTACTTCCATCATCAATAACAATACCTACAAGTTCTTCTTTCTTTGCTTTTATTTTTATAACTTGGTCATTATTAACATCACTTGCAAGTAATACTTTATTTGCATATTCATCTTTTTCAAGTATGCTATAAACCATTTCAATAAGTGAAGAATACTCACTATTATCTCCTTTCTTCCAACTATCTCCCAAAATACCCCCAAGGGTATTGAGAACTTTTTCTAGCTTAGCATCATTAATACCCTCTTTTTCCTTAAAACTATCTAACAAGACATATACATCCACAGAGGAGATATTCTCTACAAGTTTTTTACCTGTTGAGTCAAATATCACCCCACGGAATGCTTCTATTGGTGTTATCCTCACCTTATTTGTTTTTGATCTCTCAAGCATCAGCCCACCTTCTACAACCTGAAGTTTAACAAGATTGAAAATAAGAAGACCAAATATTAAGCAAAAAAACAAAAATGTATATAAAAAATTCCATGAAGATACATACTCTTCCTTGTTTGAATGAAGAAATTTCTTAACAATCTTTTCTTTTTCAACCCTTTTAGAACTGTCTTTATTTTTTACATTCAAAACAGGTTTGTTAAGCTTCTTTTTCTCCAATTTTTTATCAAACACTATTTTATTCATACCTATATATTAGCTTAATCTTATTCTTTCTGCTGAGCTATCTTCTCTTACATATTTGAGAAAATGATTTATAACCGCACAAATACAAACGGAGATTACAGAGTTTACAAAGAAACTCAACCACGGCAAAGCAAGCATATTGGGAAAACTTCCATCTTGTAATAGTGAGTTGGCAGTAGGCAGAAGTATATAGTAAAGGAAGATGAAAAGAAAAATAGAAACATAATTAAATGCACTATCTCTTGGAATAACAACATTAAGAAAATCATAAAAGAGCATAAGTAATGCCAAAACAAGAAGATGAGTTCCCAACGGAGTGTGCATCACACTATCCAGAATAATAGAAAAAATTGCTGTAAATATATATAGTAAATTGTCTTTTACTCTTCCTTTCATAGAAATAACTATGATTATAAATAATGAGAATGAAAATACCTTCAACAAAAAACTCTCCAGAAAAAGTAAGAAAAAACATAAGATTGTAAGTAGAAGCCATTTAATTATTCCCATTCTGTCTTATAAAAACAGTTAAAATATTATAGTAATCAAATATTCCAATAACCTCTCCACTTTTATATGTTGAAGCAGGATTGCTAGACACATTAACAAGTGTTCCAAGAACCAATACATCCTCCACCCTATCATCTCTTATAAGAACTAAGTCTCCTTCTTCGACATTAGAATTAATCCCCATATTCTCAATTACTATTCTATCCAAATCTCCTGTTACAACTCCCGTTGATTTAATCAATGCATCAACTTTTCCTTCTTTATTCCAATCTACTGTAGATGGCATAATTATCACTTCAAAACTGCTAGATTTACTCAGCGGCAGTCTTACTAAAGAGGTATCCATCCCTACATCTGAAACAGTACCTATGTATACTTTTCCTAAAACTACAATATCCCCGCGACTTACTCCATCTTCACTGCCTCGATTAATAATTATCTTTCCATCTTCTGTATTATTAAGAATTTTCGCCTCTAAATACTTATACTCTTTATTTAATATGGAAGAATGTTGTTTTAGAGAGAGATACTCTTCATAATTTAGAATCTGCTCTACATTTTCAGCTTTCAATTTAGCTATTTCATCCTTCATACTGTTATATTCTTCTATATATGAGGATGCATTTATTAATGCATTATTCCAGTCTGATACTTTTTGCCCAGCATTGCTTCCTGCTATGTATGTTGGGGTAAATAAATATGAAAAAGGATATTTTATGCTCTCCCCTGCAGAAGATTGTCCAACAAGAACCAGAATTACTGCAAAAAGCAGATAAAAGAAGGTACTATAGTTTTTTAACTCTTTTTTTATCTTCATCTTTTACCTTTAAAGAATCTCTTCCCAAGACTTTTGTACTCTTTGTAGCAAATCAATATGATCAAGCATCTTTGCTGTTCCCTTTGCCACTGCTGCCATAGGCTCATCAACTATATTTATCGGCATATTAAGCTCCTCTCTCCAATATTTATCAAGCCCTCTTATAAGAGCACCACCGCCTGCAACAAATATACCATCATTAAAAATGTCTTTAAGAAGTTCAGGAGGCGTATCTTCAATTGCATCTTTTACTGCTTCTGTAATCTGACCTAAGGATACACTAATTGCTTCTCTAACCTCAGCACTACTAAGCTTTATTGATTTAGGCAAACCTGCAAGCAGATCTCTCCCTTGTATAACTACCTCTTTCTCTTCCTTAAGAGGTGCTGCAGATCCTATCTCAATCTTTATATCCTCAGCACTTCTTTCACCAATAAGAATGTTGTATTTATCTCTTACGTAGTCAATTATATCCTGATTCATTTCATCTCCAGCAACCCTTATTGTATTATCAATAACTATATCTCCCAAAGAAAGAACCGCAATACCTGTAGTTCCGCCACCAATATCAACAACCATACTCCCAGACGCTTCTTCAATTGGAAGACCTATCCCTATCGCTGCTGCCATTGACTCCTCAACAATAAACACCTCTCTAGCACCAGCAGTTTTTGCTGCATCAATTACAGCCTGCCTTTCTACCTCTGTAACAGAAGAAGGAACACCTACAACTACTCTTGGTCTTGGAATTTTAAAACCTTTAATATAATTAGAATGAGCACTTTTAATAAAATGATGAATCATTGCCTGAGTAGTATCAAAATCTGAAATAACTCCATCTCTAAGAGGTCTTACCGCCACTATATTTGCGGGAGTTCTACCAATCATTTCCCTTGCACTCTGCCCTACTGCAAGTACCTGTTTAGTTCTTTTATCAACAGCAACAACAGAAGGCTCTGATACTACAATACCTTCTCCTCTCAAATATACCATTGTGTTGGCAGTACCTAAATCCATGCCTAAATCATATGAAAGAATTTCCCAAATTGAATCAAAAATATTCATAACAGAAGTATACCATATACTATAAATATAGAAATATGATGTATGAGTTACATACATATACATAAATATTTATGAAAAAGAGTAGTGTTTTTGGAGGGAACAATGAAGTAATAAGCATAAAGCTCAATTTAATTGTCCCCTCCATTGGGTTCTACCAATAGGCTACATATACACTTCCGTAAGAAAAAGAAACAAGAGGATTAAAGGAAGAAACTTCAATCCAGAGAGGATAAGATTTCCTAGCTTGTTTTCAACATTCTCCATTGAGAAATTTTTAACCTCCAAGATGATTGCCAAAACAAAGGCAAACACAGTAACTCGAAGGAAGATCCCAAAAGGAAAAGAAGAGTTTCCTCGGTTATAAAGATAAACAAGAAAACTTGCTAGGTATATGATCATCTGGATTATATTAACCCAAATCTTTCCTTGTTTCTTTCCAATTTGGTATGCTTCGATGGCTACTTCCATAACCATTGCAAGAATATACACAAAGTCCCAACTATTCATTTCTCACCTTCATCTACTGACGAAAAAGAGACCAGCAATCAACAAAAACCCTAATAACAAAAAGACAGTCCCCACTGCCGAGGAACTTGCTTCTTGTTTCTCTGATAGGACATTTCTGTAACTCAATCCGCTCGACCACACTAATATCCCCCCACCAACCAAAAACATTAAAAAGCCAATAGCAATCAAATCTCCCATCTTTTTGTCCTTTCTATTTCATTATTTCATTAATATTAGTAAAACCCAAAATACTCTCAACACTTGTTAAGAAAACATTGGGTTTTACTAATACGAAATAGGTAGAACCTTTTAAAGAGCAATTGATACCATAAAAGGTATCTATGTAAATTATACTATAGGCTAGGGAATTTCTCAATAGGATATATAA
>Ga0208824_1002448_pt1 | contig 14287 bp, 9 predicted proteins | sample AD_JPNTR3_MetaG_FD_184447 | JGI IMG/M metagenome (GOLD analysis project Ga0208824, IMG submission 184447) | Active sludge microbial communities of municipal wastewater-treating anaerobic digesters from Japan - AD_JPNTR3_MetaG (SPAdes) (version 2) | ecosystem: Engineered > Bioreactor > Anaerobic >...
TTCTTGCCGATAAAATCCTGAAATTGAAGATAAATGATGAGTTTCAAATCCTTATAGGACGCCGTGCTAAAGAAAATGATTATTTAACTACTCAACTGGCAAGACCTTATGACTATTGGTTTCACTGCCGGATTTATCACGGATCGCACATTGTTTTAAAATGCCTGAAAAAAACAGAGCCCGGTCCTTATCTTATTGAACTTTGCTGCAATTTGGCTGCCTGGTTTTCCAAAGCCAAATTTTCTGCCAATGTTCCCGTGGACTATACCCAAATACGCTATGTGCGAAAACCGCGTAAAAGCCCCCCTGGATTAGTTACTTACACGAATTTTAAAAGCGTTTATGCCACACCTATGAGCTTAAAAGAAGTGCGGGAAAAACTTTCTTGAAAACAAAACTGCAGGCAATCCTCATCAAACAAAGCCAATATAGCGAGAGCAGTTTAATTCTGCAATTTTTTTCCCTTCAACAGGGAACTATAAGTGTTATCGCCAAAGGCATCCGTAAAAAAAGTGAAAAACAGCAATTATTGCCTCTTTGTGAGTATGAACTGCTTGCCTACGAACCGAAAGAACAGGGTTTATGGCTTTTCAGCGAAGCAAATATTATCCGCAATTTTTCTGTTTATCCCGGTTCTGCCACCTGGGCAGCTGCCGAAACCGGCTTGGAACTAATTAGCCATCTTATTATTCCTCAGGAAGATATAGCTATAATTTATAACCTCACTATTGCCTATCTGGAATACCTGAAAAAAGTGAAAAACAACGCTATTCTGATTTTTTGGCGCTTTTTAAACAGAATAACTATCTTAAGTGGCATCGGCAATCCCCTAAGTAAATGCTGTATATGCAATAATGCTTTATCACTGCCTGCTGCGTATCTGAAAAGTAAAGGGGGCTTTGTTTGCGAAAATTGTCTGCCGGAAATTTACCCCGGCGATGCCCTGTTAATTCTTTCACCCCCGGCAGGAAATATTTTGCTCCTCCTGCCGGAAATTGGTAATCATCTGGAAGAGATAACTCTAAACAGGTCTATAGTAAACGAAATTAACACTGCTTTTGCCCTCTATTGGCAGGCACATCATAAACAAACCCTGCACTTGAAAGGACTTTCCGTTTTAGCTCAATTTTACAATGCCTGATTTTTGACGGTGGCAATACCCATTATCTGCGATAAGATATTTATATACAGCAAGATAAAACATACGGGAAATGAGGGAAGAAAAATAGGATATCAATTCAAAAATTCCATCTCCTAAAAAGTTAAATAAAGCAGAAAAGAGAAAAGCAAGATAGGGATTATATATTAAGTAACAAGATGTTATATACCTTCCATATTGAAAGGACATAAAAGGAAAAAAGGATATTTGCACAAAGAGAGAAAGAGATTAAATTGAGAATTAAGAATGGAGAATTGAGAATGAACGGTGAATTGAGAATTGAGAATTGAGAATTGAGAATGAATGGTGAACGGTGAACAGTTAACAGTTAACGGTGAAGGGTGAACAGTGAATGGTGAATAGTGAAGGTCAACGATGAAAAGAGAAGGTGACAAGATTATAAGGCAAAACTTGGATGCTTATATCATTTATAGAAAAACATTCAAGTTTATAAATCCCTAAAATCCCTTTAATCCTGTTCATCCCGGACCTATTCTTTTTTTCTCTCCGCTCTCAGCTCTCAGCCCTCTGCCAAAAACCCTCTCAACACTCTAAACCTTCTCAACCTTCTATTAAAGTATTTATTCTATCTGAGAATAGTATCAAATCTCTTTATCCAGATATTGATAACCGGGAACTTTCGTTAATAAGCCGTCTTCCACAGCTGTTTTAACAGAAAGGCAGGGTAACTGTTGTTCCAATATTTGAGCTTTGGTGATAGTTTTCAGGTTCACCTGTTCCGGATATTTAGCTTGCATTGCCCATAGCATTTTTACAAAAAGGGAATACCAGGAAGGCACCCGCACGCTATCATCCCTATCTCGCAACAAATTTAGATAATTTTTAAAATCGCTGCGATACCCTTCCGAGGGGTTAATGGCTTTAATTTGTTTAGCTATGGCAGCATATTCCAGGTTTTTTTCCTGGATCGGCATTTGGGGAGCGCGTCGCATTAAAGTTCTTTTCAAGCGAGGATGATAATAGTATATCGCACCATCCAGTTTGCCGGAAAATCCCTTTATTCCTTCTTTTACTTTTACTTTCATTATAACCTCCATATATTTTTGTGCCAGATTATTTCCTTACTCCAAACTGTCAATCATTTCTTTATCATCCCTTAATCACTCATTAATTGTTAACGCTTGATTAAGGTTAGTTGAATGCCTAATATACTATTTGAAGAAAGGGTAAAGATATTTACACATCATAGTTAATAATTATGGTTTAATGTGAAGAGTAACCGTGTAATCGGAAGATGCCGTTCCTCCGCTTTCCCTGTGAACTTGAAATATCTCTCATAGATTACGCAGATTTTATTTTAGAAACAAGGATTTAAGGATTTTAGGATTAAGAGGATTTCTAATTTAAGTTCCATTTATGGTTGGCTAAAAAAATAAGCTTCTGTAGCTTAACCTTACCTGAATTATTTAGTTTAGAAACCAGATAACGAATTTCCTGCTGCCTCTTATATAACATAATTTTCACCTCTTAGCCACTTATCATTTTAATAATTTTATAAAACCTTGTATAGGATTCCAGCTTACATAATGAATAATAAGGGAAGTTTCATTACAAAACTGAACTTAAATTTAGTCCCCTTTTTTTTCTAATAAAACTACTTAATTGACTTTAGTTAAATAACTTCTTATAATTTTAACGAATTTGCTTTTTTCAAACGGCTGGAAGTAAGTTCCAATAATCCTGAATATACTGCTTTAATTTCTGAATTGGACAAACCCAGGATTGAAAAAATTACATCGTCTAATACTTTTCTATCCGGTAAAGGATTAGCATTTATAAAGGAATCCTGATTAGGATTAACTTGAAGTTCTTTAAATATACTAAAAATCTCTCTTTTAGATATAACTTCAAAAACTTTCTGAATTGTATTATTTCCCTTTAATAGCAATGGATCAATGATTAGTAATTTTGCTACTTCAAATACCTGATTTTTTAAAGCTCCTTCACCTAAAGCTGTTCTCCCATTAAGCTCAGTAATAAAAGCTGTTAAAGAGCAGTTTAAAATTGAAAGTATTTCTATGGACATTGTTTTATATTCATCGTTTAAAAACACTAAATTGAGTACACAATCAGCGAGGAATTTTTGGTTTAAGCAAAAAATAAATCTATCATTAATTATCTGACCTTGAACAAAATCAGATATATCTTGTTCAGGTAATACAAACCAGGGATTTCTACACTTTATTGTTGGTCTTTTATGTAAATTCTTCATCTCCCCTTCTTTTATGTAATTACGAAGATTTATATTGTTTTCTATCTCATCTATATTTTCTATTTTAAGAAGCATAAAATTTAGCCAATTTTCATCTATTTTAATTCCATTAATTTCACTTGGAGTTCTGATAGCTTTTTTCCAGTTTTCGCTACCTGTTCTTTCAATTATTGGATCTCCAATTTTAGCATAAAAAAAATCATTTGCTCCTGTTTTAAGTCCAAATTTTATTTTAGCTACATCACCAAGTTTAATTAGTTTATTCTTTGCTTTTTCCATAATAGTAAAATAGATGTCAGGAGCTTTTATATAGATACTTCCCCATTTAGAGCCCTGATATTTATTTTCTACATTGTTATTATAACCTTCCTCTAATAGTTTTTTTCTTGTAATTGCATTAACTCTTAAATCATCATAATCTATTCTTTTTTGTGCTTCTTCAATAGTGAGGAAGTTTTCAGTATAAAGTGAATTTTCAAAAGGAAGTTTGAAAGCGGCAAAACGAATTAAATCATCGGAACTTACCATTTTTTGTTGAGCTCCGATAACAGCAATAATCGTATTTATATCTGCACTACGGAATACTCTTTTACTCAGGTTATCAATAATGAAATAAACAGGGCAGTTTTCCAGAAGGAATTTTTGTAACCAGGCACCGAATTCTACATCCAGCCAGGAATTGGAAGAAATATAAGTTAAAATACCGTTAGGATTAAGCAAACGAAGTCCTCTGATATAGAAAAAAGTATAGAGGTCGCTTTTACCGTTTATGCTTAATTCATTTAGGTCTTGGGGAAAATCCTGAGCTGCCATAGTTTTCAGCAGTGCTTTATATTTATTTCTATCTATTTTCCCTAAAGGGTCTTCAATTTCTTCTTGAGGAACATAGGGTGGATTACCGATAATGATATCAAAACCACCTTTTCCGATAAAGATTTCCGGAAAATCTATTTTCCAGACGAAAGGAAGATTATTGTTTTTTATCTGATTTATTTCATAATTAAGAGTATCTATTTGATATTTAAGTTTTTCTTCTTCGTGTTTTTGTTTTCTGGTTATTAAATCAAGTTCTGCTTGGTAATCCGAATTAAAAATATTGGATTGAATTTCTTTAATAGATTCTCCTTTCAACCTGTTTAAAGAGGATTGCAGTTCTCTTATTTTTTTCTCCAGAATTTGAATATAGAGTTCTCTCTGCTTGTACTCAATTTCCTGCAATTTATTAAGAGATTTATTGTAATAATAGTCAGTTTTAAGTTTAATTAAGGCACTAATATTTTTTTGTATCTCAGGAGCTATCAATCCTTCACCTGAAACAGGAAAAAGATAATTTCCCAACATTTGAATGAGCGAATCACCCTGTCTTATTTTAAAATCAAAAGAAGGTAATAATGGTTCTTCACTATTTTTCAAATCATCTTCTGCTTCAATAAGAAGTGTTATCCACAATCTCAATTGAGTAATCCAAACAGCCCATTGTTTTACTTCCACTCCATAAAGGGACTGAAAAATAATGCGTTTTTTGCGTTCAAAAGGAGTATTTGGTGTCTCCTGATGTAAAAATTTATCATATAATAAACATTCAATTTCGTCTAAAATATTTAGCATTCCCACAGCAAAAGCTCCGGAACCGATTGCCGGATCGCAAATTGTGATTTGTTCCAATTTATCTAATATATCCTTAGCTTCTTCGGGAGTAAATTCTCCTGGGGTTTGATCTCCTTCATCACCATATTCTGGAAAAAACAGTTTATACAAGTTATCCAGTTTGAGAGAAGGCAAACAATTTCTCTGTAGATATTTAACTAAGGAGATGCGGCACATAAAATCAACTTCCAAGCGAGGGGTATAAATTGCCCCATATTCTTTGTTAATCAGCTTTTCAAAGATAATCCCCAAAAATTCTGGATTGAGTTCCAATTCTTCATCATAGAGTGTATTTTCTTCCAAAGTGAAATTGTAGCTAAACAGGAATTCTATAAATTTTATAATTGCTTCATTAGTGATATATAAAGCATCCAAATCGTAATCTTGGTGTTTACGAAAAAGGCCTCCATTTAAGTATGGCATATTAACTAAATAGGTTTTATAAGGTTCGGAAATATGAGGAAAGCCAAATTTATTTTTTTTTGAAGGTGCCAAATTCAATGCCTGAAAAAATAAAGGGCAAAGTAAATCCTGATAAATACCATTCTTATGGAGCTCAGGATTATAGGATTTTAGGTAATCCTGAATAAAATTATTATTCCCCAGCCAACCTTTCTTTTGCACGAATCCCAGAAAAATGATTCTAATAATAAAGAGAAGGCCAAAATCACCACTCTGTTGTTCACTAACTTCCTGATTATATAAATGCTTAATACCCTTTTTCAGTTCGTCATATTCATTCTTAAATTCCTGATAGAACAAATCTGAAACTCTTTCCACAGAAAACATCTCTTTTAATTCTGCCAAAGAATCCATTTTATATTTACTAAGTTGAAGCTGATATGTTTTATTGGGTAGATTTTCACTTACATAGAAAGAATGCCTGCGATAATTGCTATAACTTCTTTTTGTCCCTTTATATATAGGGTAGATTAAGCTAAAACGAAAGGAATTATTGGCATCATAGAAAACAAATAACCCGGCTTGGAGATATTCATTTTTTAGGATTTCAATAGCTTTATCAAATTGCTTTTTGCGGGCAGTTCTATCCGTTAAGGGTTTCTTTACTTGTATTAAATAAATCCCACAATGGGTTGCATCTTCAAAATTCAATTTACCTATAGTAGATGTATTTGTAAATAAATTATCATTATACTTTGGCATAAAACTTGTCGTTTCTGAAAATACATTAGAATTAGTATGGAAATAGGAAATCCACTGAGAAGGGGAAAAATTGGAAGGGATAACAAGATTTGATTTTAATTCCATTTTTGATTCTCTATAGCTACAATGATTTGAGGTTCATATACTTTTAAGCTGAACTTAACTTTATTCAGATAATCTTTACCTAATGTCCGGCTTAATTTTTCCAGTTCTTTGGTAATATGTGTAAAATTGGGCTTATCATTATTATTCCAATCGGCTATGGTTTTTAAGGTATATTCAGGTAAGGTTCCGTAATCCTGGATATCTTCCTTAAGCATAATAATAAAGGAATGCCAATTTTGCAGCTGTGGTATGTTTTGTTCTAACAAACAGGAAAGAAAGTTATATGCTTTAGCGGCATTACTTTGTTGTGTTTGTCTGAAATCAAAAACTTCAGCTTCTTTTTTCAGAATATTGTAATTATTCCAGAAATCCGGGCTTAATTTAAGATGTTCAGTTTCCGGAGTGCATTCAATTCTTTTCAGGACTTCTTCAAAAGGTAAAGACAGATAATGACCTTTTTCATCTGTAAAATCCTGGCTAACACAGAAAAGTTTGCCTTTGCGAATACACATAACCAAGGAATTGGAACTATAGGGTTTAGCGGTTTTAATTCTGATAGGCATATCGTTTAAGGCAGAAACTCTTTCCGGAAATTGTTCTTGCCAGTTATGCATCAGATTTTTTAATTTTGTATATAAACTTTCCGGTTCCAGTTCATAAGGATTGGTTTGTAATTTAGTAAATAGTTTGGCAGGGCTGGGTTCTTCGTCCGGATCAAAAATACGCGTATCCTCTCCCAGGGTCTGATGAATCATAAACATTTTTTGTCCTGCTATTTCTCTGCTTTTAACAATATCCGCACCTTGTTCAGTAGGAAAGTAATTGATAATATACAAGTGATCAAAGACCTTTTTACTTATTCTATTTATTCTGCCTACCCTTTGAATAACACGCACAGGATTCCAGGGAATATCATAATTGATAACAGTGGAAGCACGATTGAGGTTAAAACCCTCGGATAATTTATCGGTAGAAAGAAGAATATCATAATCATCATTTTGGTTTGTATAGGCAGCATCAAAATTGGTATTTATTTCCTCCAGTATATTTCCTGATAATCCTCCTGTTACAACTAAAACTCTGTTTTTAAAATGTTCTTGCAGTGATGATTCAAGATGTTTAACAGTATCGGCATATTCGGAAAAAATAACAACTTTGGCAGGAGGTTCATTTTTCGGATGGGCTGATTTTAATATCTTTCCCACATTGATTAGCAAGGTATTCAGTTTGGGGTCGTTCTCTACCAGCTTCAATGTATCAATTTCTTTTAGTATTTTTTGGAACAGAGCAATATCGGAATCTATATCGGCAAAGAACTGTTCTTTTAAGGTAAATTTATTAACATCATAAATCTTATTCTTTCTGCCTTCTTTATCCAGATTATTTTGCATAAACTGGTCTAAAATGGCATCAATGCTTTCAGGATCATCTGCATCGGCTTTATTAATTAGCTTACGATCAAGAATATAGCGTCCATTTGAATTTTGAATAAAGGTCTTAATTTGTATATAAGAATTAAGGAGATTTTCTACGGATTTTTTAAAGGCACCGAAAGAGCTTTCCAAACGTTTTACCATTTGGCGTCTTAAGATATCATACAAATTATCCTGACTTAATTGATCTATCTGTTCCTGACGAGTTAATTTTCCTTCTTCAGTTTTAATGCCTTCATACTTATAGGGCTTATAAACAGGACCTTTGAAACGATCAGGAAAAATTTGACTATCGGTAAAATATTCTTCAATAACACGGTCGTAAAAAGCGGATTGCTCTTGGGTTAATTCATAATACCATTCCTTAGGGTTTTCCACTTTAGAGAGCTCTTTAATTTCTTCTTTGTATTCCGGATCATATAATAAATCCAATCTGTTTCTGCGAACGGTAACCGGTTCTATTACTTCTCTGATTTGTTGTGAGAGTAATTTGACTCTGTCGGTTACTTTTTTAATATCAATTTCCCCGATACCAAAATGAGCATTGTATTTTCTTTGGGCATCATTCTTTTTACTTGGGTCTTTGGACTTCCAGTTTTTAGTTATAAAAGCAAGGTCTTTAAATAAGTTGTTGTAAGAGCGGAAAATATCATCCAAATTAATGTTGAGAGTGATATTGGACTTTTTGGGAACGATAAATAAACTAAGCAAAGAAAGTATGTCGGCAGGTGTGTTATTAAAAGGAGTTGCCGTAAGCAGAATAACTTTGCGTCCCCGACAAATGGTCTTCAGCTTTTCGTAGGTCTCGGTAGTGCCGTTTCTATAACGATGTGCTTCGTCAACAATGATCACTTCAATATTTTTAGGCCGGTTAAGAAATTCAATAATGCTATCCAAATCCCCTCCGGAACGCACTTCCCAATCATAAAGTTCAAAATCCTCTTTATATTTTTTCCATCCGGAATTGGCAGTATCATCTCCAATCAAACCGGGAGGGCAAATAATAATTCCCCTTTTTCTCATTTTCCAGCCAATTAAAGAGGCAATAATTGATTTACCCAAGCCAACAACATCCGCTAAAATCACTCCCCCATTTTCTTCTATGATGGATAAACCCTGCCAAACAGCATCAATTTCATATTTTAAGGGTCGGTAACCTTTCTTCTGCATAAAATAGGCAATATCGGAACTATATTCTTCTGTGTAAAAAGTATCCAGCCAGGATTTCACTACATACATATAGGCATCAAAAGGATGAATGGATTTAAGTAATGTTTTATATTGCAGATTGTTTAGCAGAGTTGTCTTTTCTTTATCATCTTCTGTAATAGAAATAGCATTATTCCACAAAGTATCAAAATATTGCTCTGCTTCGTCAAAACCATAATCGGAAATTTCCACATTGAATTCATCCTGATCAGTCATACCTGCCTTGGTTAAATTACTGCTACCTGTAATAAATAAATTTTTACGAGCTATTTGTTCTTCTTTCAGTTTGAATAGATAGAGCTTGGAGTGATTGGGTTTTCTTGTTTTTCGGATGATTATTCTACCTGCTGTAATTTGTTCAATGATATAGCTTGCCTGCTGATAAAATAGTTCATTATCAAAGATATCGTTATTGATAGCTTTCAGAACGGACTGGTGATACAATAGGATTCGTTCTACATTCTGTTTATCTCTCTCTTCCGCATATTCTACAATACAATAGCTAAGACAATCAACATTTAAGCCAACCAGGATTTTTAAAATTAAATCAGGATTTTGTTGTAAACTGTCTATTAACTCTTGTATGCCAGAAAAATAAAAAAAACCAACCAGAAATTTCAGCTCCTGGCTTTCTCTTATTAATTCAGATAGACGGGATTTTAAGTTATTATTGCCCGAATTGGTAATAAAATTACTCATTAAAACTCCCTTGCATAAACATAATCCGCATAGCTTAAAATTATGAGAATAAATATAAATACTATATCCTGCATAAACTGATTTAACCTGAAGATTACTATGTGCATAATTTATAGGGTGACAAAATCGGATTTGTCGTCCAAAAATAATAAAAGATTTTCACTCTTTGTGCTTTTTTACCTTTACACTATTATATTACCTATTTTAGATGAACAGTAATACAATATACTATTTATAGCCACTGTAAAATAGTCAAGAACTTTATTTGCTGTTGTTCTTTCTTCCTGCTGTTACTGCTGTAGTTCTTTTTTTCTTGCTGTTACCGCTGTAACTCAAAACCGGTCTTTGGGCTGACGATGTAAAGCGAAAGCAGGTGAAAAATATACTGTAGGTATGTATAGCTTTTTTTTTGGTTAAAGAAAACCGGTTTTAAGTCACAGATGTCGTTGTTCTTTTTTCCTGCTGTTGCTGATGTAACTCAAAACCGGTCTTTGGGCTGAGGATATAAAGCGAAGGTAGGTGAAAAAATTACTTCAGGTGTGGATAGCTTATTTTTTGGTTAAAGAAAACCGGTTTTAAGTCACAGCAGTCATTTCTTCTTGACCTCTCGGCTTTTTTCACTCTTTCCCAATAGCTTTCAACAGTCGTTCAGCTTCTTCAGCAGTGATTTTTCCTGCTTCCAGCATTTCCAAGATTTTTATGCGGCTGCGGTCTGCAATATTCTCTTTTTCTTTTTTCTTGTGTTCTCCTCCCAAATAAGGTTTAATTTGGGGTGAATCCAGAATTTTTTTAACATAAGCAGCTACTGATTCGGTATGGAAGCGATGTTTTTTGAGGTCATCCACACTTTCTTTGATATTTTTAATACCTTCTTTAAAGGCATCTTGAATCTGGGAACCGATATCTTCTACGCTTTTAATTACCTTATCGTTAGTTTCACGAAAATCAAAGTTCACTACCAAATCCTTTAATTTGCTGGTAGCAGAGGTTATTTTCTCTTTTATTTTTTCTTCTTTGATGGAATCGGCAAGGCGGTTAATATAGGTGGTAATTTTATTTACCATTTCCACAACTTTCTGTTTTTCTGCTTCCGAATTTACTTTCTGCAAAGCGATTTTAATTTGTTCCAATTTATTCATCACAAAGTCCAAATTCAGGCGATTTTCTGCATTGATTTTAATGGTTCCATTATCGGAAATTGCCTTAATTTGCGAAGTTCCTTCTCCGTTAATCATTGTATAGATATTGTCATTAAAGGTAATCGGTAAATCAAATGAGGTTTTCACTCTGCCCCATTGTGTAGTTGCTTCCAAAGTAAAATCAAAATTATTGGGCAGCACAAGATTAATTGAGCCATTTTCGGTTTTAAACTGGAAATTGCCATTTTCTACAGGGATGGTTTCGTAGAAGATAGGTCCGTTTTCGGAATATAATTCCACTTCGGTAAAAGAAGCCATCCGCACTTTTATCGGTCCGTTTTCATTTTCCAGATGAAGGGTTTGACCGCTAATTTTGGATGCTGATAAGGGACCGTTCTCCAATTTAGCATCAATATTACCTTCACAATCAGACAACCGAATCAAGCCGTTTTCATTTTCCAAATGCATATCGCCTTGACAGTTTTGCAGATAGATGGGACTATTTTCATTCAAAACTTTAAGCTTGTTTTTCAGGTTATTCAAACTGATAGGATAGTTATCTGTTTTTACTTTCAGATAAACGCCTTCTGGAATGGTTACAGTAAACACGGCATCTTTAACTTCATCAGAATCAATATCTTGTAGGATAATCTTTAAAATCCCGTCCTGATATTCGGATAGAATATAATCCTCGGCTTGGAAGGTATCTTGAGAATGGCTGAAATTGATTATCCCATCCATATTAACTTCTTGTCCTTCATCTGCTTGAAATAATAATTTAGCCAGATGATTTTCAATTACTACTGTGTGTAAGGGGTCAAAAACCCATTTTTTCTCCAAATTGATTTTGCTCATTTTTCTCTCCTTTGAGTAATCATATTTATTGCCTCGTCTACATTGATAAAACCCTCTTCCAAATCGGATAAAACATCAATAACCGTATCCGTAACCGGTTCTTTTTTTGTTATGATCCCGATAATTTCTGCTAAACGGTTTTTTACTGTGGGATAAGATATTCCCAGCTGATTTTGCAGCTCTTTCAAATTACCTTGCACTAATAAAAATAAACGAATAAACTCTAATTGACCGGCGTCTAATTCTGCCAGCCAGTTATTTTCAAAGTCGCCTTGAAAACTAATTTCACAATGCGGGCAGTGCAATACCCTAATTTTCAATTCTCCTTTACAAATGGGACAGTTGGTTAAATTCATCTTCATCTCCTTCAATATTCTTAAAGACAATATAAATATTATTGATGGATTGTCAAGTGAAAAATGAATAATATTAAGATTGAAGTAACAAAAGATTAAAATATATGTATTGAGAGCTATCTTTACCCAAGCTTTCAGGAGTCGTCACTGCAGAAATAACTTTTACATAATATCCTAATTATTTTAATAATGAGGATTCGTGACAGCAATCTCTCACAGATATTTTATCTAATAATTCCGAAATGAACAGAATATTTTAATAATGAGCAACTGTGTCGTCATTAGTCATATACGCTGTAAAAGCTATTTCCCAAATAAAAAATATCAAAGCATATATAACTCCTGACTTTAATATCGGAAGAGCTATGTCCTCATTCGTTTTCTAATCATTGGTTGACGAGAACATCAACCATCCGTCTATACAAATTATTGACAAAATACGGGTTTTTGATAAATGGAATTATGATAATGTTATAAAGGAAGTGAAGTTGGATAACCAGCTAAAAAAGATACTGCTTATTCTGTTGATAGTAATTTTGTCCCAGCCGCTTTTTTGTAATACTACTGCAGATAAGACCGTTGCCTGGTTGAAAGCAAAAGGTGTTGCACCCGAACTCATTGTGGTGATAATTTCAATGATTCCAGTTGTAGAACTGCGGGGAAGTATACCTGTGGCAATTTTATTATTTAATATTCCCTGGCTGGAAGCGGCAGTTCTCTCCATTATTGGCAATATGATTCCAGTCCCTTTCCTATTGTTGCTGATTGATTGGTTTTTGGGCTTAATAAGTAAAGTGAAACCAGGTCGTAAATTTACTGAATGGCTTTTTACCAGAACAAGACGCAAAGGTAAGTCCATAGAAAAATACGAGGAAATTGGTTTAGTTATTTTTGTTGGCATTCCTCTTCCCGGAACCGGGGGTTGGACAGGTGCTTTAGCTGCTAATATATTTGGCTTAAGATTTTGGCGTTCAATGCTTTTTATATTTTTAGGGGTAATTATGGCAGCTATTATTGTAACTGCTTTATCTTTGATGGGAACTTTAGCTTTATGATACGCAAAGAAAGTTATAAAATATTTTGGCTTGTGGGTGAAAGTTCTGCTGATTTGCATTCCGAACTGGTAATGAAAGCATTAAACGATAAATTTGGTAATTTAACCCATATTGGAATTGGTGGACCCAGAATGCAAAGGCAAGGTTTGAAAACCCTCTTTCCTTTTGAAAAATTTGCTGTGATGGGTTTTGTAGAAGTGGTGAAACATTTGTTCTTTTTCCTGAAAGTCCAGCGTAAATTAGGCAAACTGTTTTCTACAGAGAAATTTGACCTTGCCATTCTCGTTGATTACCCGGGTTTGAATTTAAGAATTGCTAAAATGGCAGATGAAATGCGTATTCCTGTGCTATATTTTATTTGTCCTCAATTTTGGGCTTGGAAACATAAAAGAGTATATCAGCTAAAGGACTCTGTGCGTTATGTAGCTTGCATTCTTCCTTTTGAAGAGGAATTACTGAAAATTCATAATATAAATTGCAGTTATGTAGGTCACCCTATAGCGGAAGAAATTACTTTTGAGCTTGATCGTGGGTCTTTTGCCCGTTTTTTTGGTCTTGATCCTAATAAAAAATGGATTGGTTTTTTCCCGGGAAGCCGAAATAATGAAATAACCAAAATGCTCCCGGTCTTTTTACAGACAGCTCAAAAGTGGAACCAAACTGAATATCAAATGCTATTTTCCAAGTCACATAGCGTTAATCATCAACTTTATATGCATCTGATAGAAGGACATAAGAATATCAAGCTCATTGATGGTTATAACTATGAAATGATGAAATATTGTGAACTGCTGATCTGTACTTCAGGCACTGTAACTTTGGAAGCTGCCTATATTGGAACTCCTCTGGTAATATGTTACAAGGGTTCTTATTTATCCTATCTAATAGGTCGGATATTTGTTAGAATTAAACATATCGGTTTACCCAATATCGTATTGGATGCTGACCTCCTGCCGGAACTGATTCAGGGAGAAATGAAACCGGATAATATTTATAAAGCTGGAATGCAAATCTTAAGCGATCCTGAAAAGAATGCCCAAATCCGGAAGGAGCTATTTAAACTGAGAGCAATGCTAAGTGATAAACATCCCTCTCAGGAAATGCCTAAAATAGTCCGTTATTTACTTGATACCTATGGCTAAAGTTCTTTTTTATCTGGAACGGAAACTGGGTGCCTGGCTTCTGTTGCTTTTACGGAAAACACTGAAATTCAAAGTAATAAATCAAGAATCC
>Ga0208824_1002453_pt1 | contig 14261 bp, 9 predicted proteins | sample AD_JPNTR3_MetaG_FD_184447 | JGI IMG/M metagenome (GOLD analysis project Ga0208824, IMG submission 184447) | Active sludge microbial communities of municipal wastewater-treating anaerobic digesters from Japan - AD_JPNTR3_MetaG (SPAdes) (version 2) | ecosystem: Engineered > Bioreactor > Anaerobic >...
TTAGTGTGTTCCGTGGTTCCAATCAGAAATTGCGTTCTGCACCAAATAGGTGCGGCGCGGATCTCAACGGAAACCAATGTTTACGGGGCTTTGCTCAAAATCTGCATGCTCAACTGCTCTTTTTAGGCTTAACGAGGAGCGTCGCAATTCCAGCAGGTGTGCAGTGCAGCATCGACGGTTTCGCCGCAGTGTGTGCAATGCCATTCGTCGCGGGCGGGGGGTTCAGGCGTCGGATTCAAAGCGTCCCGCAACGACCGCATAAAAGTCTGGACGACTTGCATGGCGTCGGCATGGTCGCTGTCATCGACCCAGACTTCGGGCGCGGCGAACTCCGCAACGCCTCCGGTGATTACAAGCCCGATAGAGTGGCCGAACTCGTTTCGGATGTCGCTCCGAATTCCTGCCAACTCCAGCAACATGCGGAGCTGATCACACTCGGCGATGTATGGCGAAGAAAAAATTTTTATCATGGCCGTTTTCTAGACATGATTCACATGATTGGAAGTGAAGCCAATATAACGGGTCGCATTAGTGAAAGCGAGTGCAAAACCAAACGCACGGGGCTTGCGGGCTGACCGAAATTGTACTATGCTTCAACTCAATTGCCATCGGGGTGTCGTCATCGGACGGCTGAGAGCATACCCGTTGAACCTGATCCGGATCATACCGGCGCGAGGGAATAGGCGTAGCCTTTTTTGAGCGGACCGGATTCGGTCCGCTTTTTTTGTTGTTGGTGGAGATAAAATGACCGAGAACGAACCTGATTATAGCTCCATGCGTCGCGTTGTGGCGTTGACGATCGCAGGCAGTGATAGCGGCGGCAACGCCGGTATTCAGGCTGATCTGCGCGCCTTCCATGTGTTCGGCGTGCATGGCTGCACCGTGCTGGCCGCTTTAACCGCACAGAACCCCTTTGGCGTGCGCGGCATTTTGACGGCAGATGCCGATTTTATCGGCATGCAGCTTGATGCGGTGCTGGAAGCCTATGCGGTCTCGGCACTGAAGACCGGCATGCTCGCCACGCCGGATGTGATCACGGCGGTGGCCGACCGCCTGCTGCCGCACAGCCGGATCAGCAAGGTGATGGATCCGGTGATGGTGGCGACCAGCGGTGCGCGCCTGTTGCAGGACGATGCGGTCGCAACGCTCACGGAAACCCTGCTTCCCTTGGCGACGCTCATCACGCCCAATCTGCCTGAGGCGGAGGTGCTGACCGGCCATGCCATCGAGGGACATGACGCGATGGTCGATGCCGTACGCGAGTTGAGCGACACCCTGGGTGTCGCCGTGTTGCTTAAAGGTGGGCATTGCGAAGCGGAAGAGGCTGCCGAAGATTTCCTGTATGACGGCGAAAGCGTTTATCGCATTACGACACCGCGTATCGTGCAGCCGATCTCGACGCATGGCACCGGCTGCTCGTTGAGCGCGGCCATCACCGCTGCGCTGGCATGCGGCAAGTCGTTGCTTGATGCGGTGGTTGATGGTAAGGCTTATGTCTACGAGTCGATCCGTACCGGTGTCTGGGTTGGCGAGGCCGCTTCGGTTTTGGGGACGCCCGCCCGCCTGCCGGTCGAGCAAGTCCGCGTTGAGAGAGTTAATAACGAATAACGAATAGTTAATAACGATAACATGACACAACTTCAAGCCGCACAGCAGGGGATTATCACGGATGCCATGCACCGCGTGGCGCAGGATGAGAAGGTGGTGCCTGAACAGGTACGCGATGCGATCGCGCGCGGTCACGCTGTGATTCCGTTGAATCCTGCCCATTCCAATGCGCGTCCGGTGGGGGTGGGGCGTCTTTTCACCACCAAAATTAACGCGAACCTGGGACGTTCAACGACCCGATCCGGCAAGAGCGACGAACTCGATAAGTTGAAGATTGCGCTGAAGGCAGGCGCGGATTTCGTGATGGATTTGAGCGTGGGCAGCGATCTGCGGACGATCCGACAGGGCATGCTGGACGCCTCGCCGGTGCCGCTCGGCACGGTGCCGGTCTATGAGACGATCTCACGCCTTGAAAGCGACGTGCCGGTGATGAACCCGGATCTGCTGTTGCAGGTGATTCGGGAGCAAGCCGAGCAGGGGGTTGATTTCATGACGCTCCACGCTGGACTGCTGCTCGGGCATGTCGATCTGGCCATGCGGCGCATCATGGGGATCGTCAGTCGCGGCGGTGCCATCATGGCCGAATGGATGAAACGCAACCAGATGGAGAATCCGCTTTATACGCGCTGGGACGAGGTGCTCGACATTCTGGTGAAGCATGACGTGACCGTCTCGCTGGGCGACGGTCTGCGTCCGGGTTGTCTTGCCGATGCCAGCGACGAGGCGCAGTTTGCTGAATTGTCCGTGCTGGGCGAGTTGGTGCAACGCTGCCGCGCGCGTGGCGTGCAGGTGATGGTGGAGGGTCCGGGGCACGTGCCGTTCAATCAGATCCAAATGAACATGGAGCGTCAGCAAGAGGTGTGCGACGGCGCACCGTTCTATGTGCTCGGGCCGGTGGTGACCGACATCGCACCGGGATACGACCATATCACTTCCTGTATCGGCGCTACCGCCGCCGCGACCTACGGGGCATCGCTGCTCTGTTACGTCACGCCGGCTGAGCATTTGGGATTGCCTGACGGTGATGAGGTGCATCAGGGCGTGATTGCCTACCGTATCGCGGCGCATGCCGGCGATGTGGCGCGCGGCTTGCCGGGCGCGCGCGAGCGTGACGACGCGATGGCGCGCGCACGACTCGCATTCGATTGGGAGGCGCAATTTGCGCTGGCGCTTGATCCCGAAAAGGCACGTGCGCGCTGGCTCAAAACCCGCGCGTGTGAAGGTGTGCCATCGGACGATCACTGTTCGATGTGCGGCAAGGAGTTCTGCGCGGTGCGAACCTCCATGCGCATCCGCGACCTCGGGTAAATCTCCGTAAGTCTGACGAATGGATTTGCGGCGGCGGCAAGCGGTATTCCGTGCGACGCCGCTTTGGTACGGACGGGCCAGAAAGCGGTGCCGCGACCCGCGCGTAGCGCGACTCTTGTCACCGCACTCCAAAATTTCACACACCCAAACTCAATGGTTTTACGGGGCTTCGCCTAAAACTAGCTTTTCGAAAAGGGTGACAGGCCCCAACAGCCCCGATGCATGTAGGGGCGTCTCTTTTTTGACTTGCTTGCGGTTCACGAGGGTCACGCGCCTGGGCTCGGGTCGGCGTGTATTATACAGCACCCACTCCGGCCAAGTTTCAAGAACACCCTGTGGGTTGGCACCGGTGTCGTCGGGGAGTTGTTCATCACCGATGAAACGGTTGAACCAGGTGTTCGCCACGCGGACCGTGAGCGTGTTGTCGCCGCTACGTAGGGCAGCCGTGATATCGACGCGGAACGGCTTTTTCCAGAGAACGCCGAGATCCTTTCCGTTGAGCGTAACGGCAGCGATCTGCTTCACTTCGCCCAGATCCAGCATCACACGCGCATTGGTGCCGGAGCTCTGCCACGGGAATCGGGTCTCGTACACCGCGGTGCCGCTGAAATAACGGATGTCCGGATCATCCGCGTCTTTCCAATCCATGAGCGCCTCCCAGCGGCAGGTCTGCGCAGCGCGGTTCGGATGTTGGAAGGTGACGGTCCAAGTTCCGGTTTCGATCTGGGTGCTATTAGGTTCTGCGGCAACCGTCCAGTGACGCTCCGTGCCGTCAGACAGCCGCGCTGTATAGGTGCCGGATGCTTGCGCGTGCAACGTCAGTGCGCCGGATGCGGTATAGGTCACGGGCGGCCAGGCAACCGCAGGCAGTGCGGCGGCAGAGGCTTTGCGTGCGCGTTGCGCGGCAGCGACGATCTCGGCCTCGGTTATGGTGCCCTCGGTCAGCGTAAGGCCGTCGCACATGCCTGCGAATGCCGCGTCCTCATCGGCGGTGGGATGTGCGATCTGTCCGCTGGCGACACCCTGATGCACCAGACGTCCGTCGATATAGAGCGACGGCTTGCCTTTTACATACACCAGTGCCACATGCACGGTCCGCTCGATCGGCGTCGGTGCCGTCCACACCAGAACCGGCGCGATGTTTTGATGCCAATGCTCAAAAGCGACGATGCCATTACGGCCGACAGAGAATCCGGCACCGGAGTGGCCGTCGCCCCACGTATTGCCATGCGCGGGGAAGACAACGAAGTTTTGATCGCGATGCTGCACACCGCGCGTGGCCTGCTGCGGCAACGGGATCGTTTTGGTCGGCTTTACACTTGCGGCCATGACAAAGCTGCCCGGTTCGGAAGCTGTCGGCGCATGCGTGACCGCGGCACATGAAGCGATTGTCTCGCCATTGCGCGTCAGAACATGCACCGTGGGATGCTTGCCCAGCGGCTGGCGGAAGACGATGAAACGCGAACCGGCAGGCTCTAAGCACAGCGGCACGCGCGTGGCATGCGGACCCGCTTCGAACAGCGCGCTCGCGCAGCGGGTGCCGGTCTGCGCGTCCCAAATTTCTGGAATGCGTCCGGTCACGCGGAATTCGGGTGCACATTTAAGCGGCTTCTCGGTTTGATTGCTGACGAAAAAGAGGTCGGCATCGCGCAGGGTGCGGTGGGTCCAAAGCAACTCGCGCGGTGCGTGCGCCACGTCGGGCGGCACATCGAGTTCGTCGAAGACCTGCTCCAGCGTGTAACCGTGAAAGACGCGGCCTTGTTGCACGCGACGGAGTTGCGGCGTCTGCGGTGCATCGCCCCAGAGACGCGTTGCCACAGCTTTCACTTCGCTGTCGCACGCCGGATAACCGGCTAGGCTCGGCGACCGCTGCGGCGGTGCGCCGACCAAGACCAAGCCTTGGCGCACAAACGTTTCGATGCGCGCGAGCAGGCGCGGGGTCATGGTGTCTGAAGGCGGCAACACAAGCACACGATAGCTCTGGCCGTTGGGCAGAGTGAGGCGACCGTTTTGACAGGTCGCGTGCGTAAGTAGAATTTCCGCGTTGATATAGTCAAAGTCGTAACCAGCGGGGAGGGCGGGAGATTGCAAGCCGTTCATGCGCGGGGTGTCTTCACCGAAAAAGTAGGCGACATCCGCAGCGTGCGTGCCGGTCTGCAACAGCGCGCAACAGCGACGCAGGTAATCGGTCCAGCCCTTCCCATACTCGGCGAACCAAGTCGAGTTGCGGTTGAAATCCGCGCCGAACCAAGGCACGAGGCCAGGCTGCACCGCGTAGGGCTGGTGCACATAGACGTGGAGCACGAAGTGGTTGATGCCCTGCGTCATGCACCAGTCGCCACGGGTCTTCATGTTCGCGGGCGTCTGCACGAAATTCTTGCCCGAGGTGAAGGCTTCGGCCGAGACCACGCGCTTGCCGTAGGTGTGGCCGCAGGAGGAGGCAAGGCGGCATTCGACATCGCCCAGTGAACTCCATAGCCAGTACTCGCCGCCGATGTCGTCGGAGGCGCCGCCGTATTGCAGGGATTCGCCGGGGAATCCCCAGTGGCCATAATTTTCGAGCCACGTTTTGAGTCCGTGGCGGTTGGCAGCCGCCTTGAGACCACCCACGTAATTGCGCGCGACCAGGTCGGCGACCAGCCGACGCCAGTCCCACAGGAAGCGGTCGGTCTGTTCGCGCGAGGCAACGACGCGCCCGCTCAAGCAGGCGAGCCAGGGCACTGGATCATAGCCGTAGGTGTCGCGGAAGATGTCGCGCATTCCGTTGGTCCAGTTTTGCGGGCCGACCTCATAACTGTCGAGCGTGATGTGCTGGAAGCCGCGTCGGGCATCTGCGGGAATACGCTTTAGGAACTTGCCGATCATGCCGTCAAAGTGCGCGGAAACCGCTTCGCGGCTCATCTTGTCGCACTCCAGTCCTTGTGCTTGCGGTGGCGTGGGGCCGCACATGGCACCGGTGGAGGCCATGCCGATGCGCGCGATCACCCAGTCGTGGCCCGCCGGTGCCTGCCAGGTGAGCGTGCCGTCCTGCGCGACGCGCGTGGTGAGGTCCACAATCCGCGTGGCATCCACAGCCGTGCCCGGAGTCGGTTCCGGCTGTTGCGGCCAGAGAAAAGCATCCACCGGCGGCACGGGCTCGGGGTACATGCGGCCGAGCTGCTTTTCCACAGCGGCATCAATGCGGGCAGCGCCGGAGAAACGCAACCCGTGGAGTACCGGTGCGCCTTCGAGTCGGCTCACGGTCAGGCGCAGGTGACGGGCGGTGACGGGCGCGAGCGAGAAATCGAACGGCGCTGCGACCAGCGGCCCCATAGCGGTGGTGAGGCGCGTCCGGTAAATGGAGATGTCGCGCAGCGGAGTGGCGGTGCCGTTCTCCACCGTTGTCAGCGTACCGGCCAGCCGCACCGGAGAGTCACCAAAATCCAGCGTCAACGTTTGGAGCGGCATGGGGGCGTCAAAATAGAGGTCCAGGGTGAACGGCTTGGTCGGGAGCTTGACGGGCGACGTGCCATCTGTGCGGGTCAAGCGGGCTGCAAGGCCGTTGATCTCCGGCTCGCACACGACACGCGTGGGACGTGCCAGCGCGTTGTCTTGCGCGGGCACGGGATACGCGATCACCGCTACCTCTTGGATGGCCTTGGCGTGACGGGCCGGTTCGCCGTTGAAGGTCGTTCCGCCCGCGACGCGGGTTTCGGCACTGACGAGGTAGCGCATGCTCTGCTCGGGGGTTATCCAAGGGCCTCCCGATTGACTCCATCCCGGACAGTTGAACATGCCGACACGCACGCCGATCCGCTCGCCTTCACGGACGGCGAACTCCACAAGCTGCCACCAAGAGGGGCTGAGGATCGGCACGGTCCCTTCCGGAATGCCATCGCTGATGACGTGGCCGATGAAGGCCTCGCCGACGCCGGCACGGCGCATCGCTTCGAGGTCTGCGGTGATTCCCTTCGCGCTGACATTGTTGTTGAGCCAGTACCAATACATGTAGGGCTTGGTGCTGTCCGGTGGCGCGTCAAAACGCTCTTCCAGCGTGTCGGCGCAGACCGTGAGCGTCAGAACAGCGGCGAAGCAGGCCACAAGGGCGCGAAGAGATGTCATGTCGAGACTCCTTATTCAGACGGGAAGAGCATGTGCTCCATAAAACAATTCGAGAAGCCGGATTGTTGCGCGAGTTCGATGTGTTCCGTGCGGTCGCGCAAGGATTGGGCGCGCGCGCGTTCTGCTTGCGCGAGCAACGCCTGTTTCGCGCCAGCGAGCGATGCGTTGCCGATGAAACGGACAGCGCTCTCGTCGATGCGCGGCAACAGCCCGATGCGCATGGCGTTGGCGATGCGCAGCGTGTTGCCGAATCCGCCAGCCAGCAACAGCGCGCCCAGTGAGTGAGCCGTTATGCCGACAACGCACAGCAGTGTTTCGATGCCCGCGCGGATAGCGCCGGAGGCCAGTTGCAACTCGCGGATGTCCTGTTGGGTGAGGCGAACCGCAGGTTCGCCTGTTGCGTTCCAAGCCAGAGTGACGGCCGCCTCGTCATCGACGTTTTGAAAGCGGCGTGCAAAATCTGGGGCCGCATCGTCGGGAACGCGTAACGTGCCGGTCTCATCGATGGCACCGAGTCGTAGCAACTCCGCCACCGCATCGACCAAGGCTGAGCCGCAGAGACCGCGTGCCGGACCGTCACCGATCACATGGCAAGCCAGATCGTCCGTCTCGTGCCAGACGGCGTCGATTGCGCCTGCGGTGGCACGCATGCCTTGACGGATACGCGCGCCTTCAAAAGCGGGACCGGCTGCGGTGGACGCCGTGCAAAGGCGTCCTTCGTGCTGTAAGACGATCTCACCGTTGGTGCCGACATCGACCAGCAGGGCCGGGTAGGGGAGTGCGTCGAGCCGCGTTGCCAGTAGGCTGGATACCGTGTCGCCACCGACAAAGCCGCCGATTTGTGGAAAGACCATGAGTTGCGCATCGGGGTGTGCGTGGAGCCTCAGTTCGGTCGCAGGCACGGTTTGGGCATCCGTGAAGGCCGGCGTGAAGGGGGCCTCGCCCAGCGACGACGGATCGCGTCCGAGCAGCAGGTGCTGCATGGTGGTGTTGCCAGCGACAACCATCTCGCGGATGGCGGAAACGCTCGTCTGGCAACTCTCGCTCAAGTCAATCAGGATCACGTTAAGCGTGTCGGTAGCGAGTCGTTGTAGATCGGTCAGGGCGCGCGCGTCGCGGCGGACGGCATCGATACGACTGATGACATCGTCACCACGTGCGATCTGTTGATTCATGGCGGCGCGCGTGGCGAGTTCGCGTCCGGTGTGCAAATCGAAGAGCGTGCCGGCCACGGTGGTGGTGCCGAGGTCGAAGGCGACGCCCAGATGGCCGACGGGGCGAGGGTCATGCGGCGTGTTGTGCGTGATGGTGTCGGTCAGGATTGTGTGCGGGTGGGCATCAGGTGTCGCGTCGGGAATATCCACCGTAAGCGGACCGGTCACCGGCGTGGTGCATGCCAGTCGCCAACCAGCATCAAGCTCCGCCTGTGACAGATGGGCAGACGAGCCGATCGCCGGAGCCTGACCGTCTCGCAACCGCACGCGGCACTTGCCGCAGGTGCCGTTTCCTCCGCACGGCGTTTGTACCGACACGCCCGCCTCGACGGCGGCTTGCAGAAGCGTCGTGTCGGGATCGACATGCACCGTCCTGCCGCTGGGAAAAAAGGTGACAGGCCAGGACACCGATCTTCCCCTTAAATGGTGTTATCGCCTTCGCGGTGTTTGTTCCGGCACTCCGAGCAGTAGAAGAACTGCTTGTCCCAGGAGGTCTCCTCCTCGCGACCGCAGGTGTCGCAAACGCGAATCTGCTTGCGATGCTCGCTGCGGCAGGCTGAGCAGAAGAAGTCGGGGCCGGCCCATGTGGTGATCTCTTCGCGACCGCAATTTTTGCAAGTCCGGTGTTGTTCCTCACGCACCAGCCGGATTTTATGGGCATGCTCGTCGAGGAAGATCGGGGGCATGTCCTGAATACCGGGGGTCGTCAACAGCATTGCGCTGGTCAGGAACTTACCGTCGAGATTCGTCATGCCGACGATCTGCACGCGTTTGCCCATGGTGCGCACACGCCGCAGCAACGGGATGTAGTCGGCGTCGCCGCCCACCAGCGTGGCGATATCGAACGCACCGGGCAACGCGGCATAGTAAAGCATGGACGAGGCGAGCGCGACATTCACCCATTTGTCGTCCGGCCGCGCATGCGGCTCGCGGCGGAAGTCAATTTCAAGGATTTCCGTATCGTACGCGCACTGCAAAGACAGGAACTCATAAAAGGCCTTCTGCTTGGCAGGATTGTATCCTTGCTTGTTCACCGGGATGGTACCGAAATAATTGGTGCGTACCACATCGACCTCAGCATCGAGAACGTCGGCGATCTCATGTGCGATAATATTAGGAATCCGCTTGTAGTCGATTTCGAAGCCGCTTTCTTCTTCCAGCGACTCAAAGAGTGCTTGGCGGCTGTGGTAGAGCCAACTTCCGTCAACAAAAATCATCGTCTTGACCGACATAACTATTAGCCTTTCTGCTAGTCCCTGTTTATTTTAGCTGACGTTGCTGTGCTATGCCATGCAACGACAACGCTCTAACGTCTTGAAATTATGGCAAAACCATTTGGCTGTGTCTATCAGGAAACCGCAACTTTAATGACGATTTTTTTCACCTGAGAGGGTTTTTCCGTGTAGCGTGAGGGCAGATGGAGGTCCTGTGGGAAGAAGATGGCGAACATGCCTTTCCGCAGTAGCGTGAACCATGACTCACCCTCGTAGAGCGCGAAATCCTTATCGGCATCGTAGGGGTGTGCAATTTTTTGGTTACCCAGTGGAGCGTATCCCACAAACTCCTCCCCGTCAGCAATGAACTGGATGTCAATATGCTTCCGGTGAGCCTCCAACTTACCCTCATGGATGGGCTTGGTTTCGTAGTGTTGCACAAGCGCGAATACCGCATTCCCCACGATGTCGGTGCGGCCGACGGGCAGGGTGTGCATGTCCGGCTTCTTGAGGAAGTCGAAGGCAGCTTTGAAGTGGGGGTGGAGGCTTTCGTAATGGGTGCAGTTTTTCAGCGTGTCGATAACCATGGCGGAACCTTTCTAAGTCAGTGATCGCCGTTCAGGCGGTTTGGGTGAGATAGGTGATAAGACCGGGCAGAGCCTTGCGGATGACATCACGGCAGCGGCGGTAATCATCCAACGTGCCGCAAAAGGGGTCGTCGACAGCCGCCGCCTGCGGGGCGTCAGGGTCGAAGGCCCTTAGAAGAAAGAGGCGGTCTTGCACGGAAGGGGAACGCCGAGCGAGTTGTTCGGCCTGTGGGGGCGTCATGGCAATGACCGCGTAGGCATCGCGGAGCATGGCGTCGGTCACGCACCGGCTGCAGTGGTTTGTGAGTGCGGCGTCGACCTCCGCCAGCACATGGAGCACCTCAGGGGAGGCGGGATGGCCGTACTGTGCGGCCAATCCGGCCGAGGCCGCCCGCCACATCGTCCCCTTTGGCGCCATCATATTGAAAAGCGCCTCCGCCATCGGACTGCGGCAGGTGTTACCGGTGCAGACAAAGAGAATGGTATGAGACATTACACTTAATCCGGTATCATCACACGCCAAGGGACCGTGCCGACGTTTTTCATCTTAAGCGGAATCGCGGTGGCCATCCGGCCTTTCGGCACAGGCGGCGGCTTGACATCAGGAGCCGCGCCCTCCGGCGGGTCTTTCACGGCTGGAGGAAAGTTCACATCGGCGGCCGCTGTTTTTGTGGGTTTGTCGGATTTGACGGCGGTGGCTGGCGCGGGTTTATCGGGTTTGGTGGCGGCGGCTAGCGCGGGTGCCGGTTTCCCGGCCTGTTGGGTCTGGGCTGGCGGCTTAGCCTGCGCGACAGGTGCGGGCGGTGGCGTTTTGGGTGCATTTTTGAGGGCGACCATCTCTTTGTTCAGCTTTTCGCTCTGCGCCTGCATTTTTTTAAGTTCTTCACGCAACTTATCGAGTTCAGAATCCTGCGCGGCCACGCGGTCGTGCGTCTTAGTCGCGATGTCACTCACGCCGTCCATCTTCTTGTCGAGCGAGGCGCGCAGTTCGGTGGTGGCTTTCGAGATTTCGCGGACCGACGCCTCGAAGAATGGTTTGGGGTCGGGAGCCGGCTCGGCAGGCGCGGGCATCACGATGGGCTGGGGCGCGGGGGGCGACTCTTTGGTCGCCAAGGCGACATCAAGCAACTTGGCCTGAACTTCAGACATGTTGCGCAGCATGAACATGCCGGCGGTAAGGAAACCGGCCACAACGACTCCCATCAAGATCGTAAAGAAAACGGAGAGCTGCACGACGCGTCTGCGCGCCTGGATGCGTTCAGCCTCGATACAATCTTGAAAGGCCTTGAGCACAGGAAAAGATTCGGCGCTCGCATGCGAGGCCGCGTTGTACACAGCGACCAGACCATTGCCGGCCTCCGGGGCTCCATAGGGCTTTTCCGGTGAATGCTTGGGAGGAATGTCATTCATAGCACTGTAGAGTAGTGGATTTTCGGGGCGCGGAAAAGCGTAAAATCGATCAAACGCCGAACGTAGAACGATACAACTCCTAAATCCTAAATCCTAAATTTTCCTTAACTCCAGGGCGCAGGCGAATGCACCATCGGTGTTTGAGCGTGTGGGAATATTCTCAATGACGCCGGAACAGACGACCTCGGGATGCGCTCGGCGCAGGACGGTGATTTGGCGGCGGTTTTCCTCGTGCTCAAGGCTGCATGTGGAGTAGACCAACCGGCCGCCGGGGGCCAGCAACGTCAGCGCGTTCTCAAGCATGGTGGCCTGAGTCTCAGCCAATTGCTTCATGCGCCGGGTTGTCCACCGCCAGCGAGCATCGGGACGGCGTCGCAACACGCCGCTGTTTGAGCAGGGAGCGTCCAGCAGAATGCGGTCGAAGGGCGCGAGCGCCGCCAGTTCAGGGGATGGCGTCATCGTCAAGTCGCCTTGGAGGACGCTGACCCACTCCTGCCGCGTCCGTGCGAGATTGGCGTGGATTCGCTCGATCCGATCATCGTGCAGGTCAAGCGCGACGAGCCGGTGGCGCGGATCGTCTTGCGCCGGGGCACCCATGCGCCAGGCAATCTGGATGGTCTTGCCGCCTGGGGCCGCGCAGGCATCAAGCACATTCAGGCCGGGACGCACGTCGAGCAACTCGATAGCGGGCGCAGTGCCGGGATCCTGCACGACAAAGGCGCCGTCGGCATATCCCGGCACATCCTCGACGCGCATGCCACGCTCCAGCTTCCTGAAGGCCTCGCCGATACCTTTCTCTTGCTGATCACCGCCTGTTTCCGCTTTCTGCTGTGGGGGATAGGCCAGCCAAGTGTCGGGCGGTTCATTGTTCCATTCGCAGAGCGCAAGCGTCTCTTCGGGACCGAAACGGTGGAGCCAGCGGGTGACCAGTGCATCGGGATGGGAGACGCGTATGCCGATGGGTTGCGTCGCCAACTCACTCAGTACCTGTTCGCGTTGGCGCTGGAGATTACGCAGAACGCCGTTGACGAGTCCTGCTGTCCGTTGCGACGCCACTTTTGCCGCCTCGACCGTCTCGTTGATGGCGGCATAGTCGGCCACGTCGGACATGAAGAGCAATTGACAGGCACCGACCAGCAGTGCGGCCTCGGTTTCACCTTTGGGCATTTTCTTCAGAAACCGCTCCAACGCCCAGGTGAGCGAGCGTTTCCGGCGGACTGTGGTGTAGACAAGATCGGTGATAAATGCGCGGTTCGGATCATCCGGTATCATCCTGTCCGGAAACTCTTGGGTCGCCAGCCAGCGTGTAATAATAAAAATCGCTTCACGTCGTGAATTCATGGACGCGCATCATAGAGGAGGGCGTTTTGAAAAGCAAGGTTTGGAGCGTCGTAGGCACTACTTCACTTGAAAGGGTCAGTGGTTTCCTGTCCAGTGTTTTCGGATGAATGGGCTTGGTGATTTTCCGCCTCCGTTTTTCGCACTCTTAGATTGTGCAATGCGCGTTCATTGCCTAACTCTCCAGCTTTTTGGAGCCAGTACATCGACAACGATTCATCGTATGCGAATCCAAGTTCGTAGTAAAGGTGTAGTCGATACGCGGCCTCTCCGTCATTGAAAGAAAGCGCTCGACGTTTCAATTCGACAACCTCGCGCGGTTTCAAATCAAAATAGGTGGGCGTTGTGACTGGCTCATCTGAACCGGAGCACCCTACCGTGCTAAGCCATAGTGTGCAATGACAAACCAAAATCGCCTCAATCGCTACTCTTTTCATTTCGTTTCCCCTGTCTTTCCAGTAAAGATTTTCCAAGTACCGTTTCCTCTGGGCTTCACTTTCCCGTCAGAATAATATTCGAGAAGTGAATCAGGCCCTTTTACAGTCGTCTCTATCCCCGTTTTCTTTGTCAATTCATTGGCCAATTTCTGTGCGTTAGAGTTACTCCCCCCTCTGCCCGCATTACATGATGCTAATGAAACGGTTTGCCCTGGTTTATAAATGGGAGACCTCAGGATTTGTTGAGCTAAATCGGATATCGCAAGTTCTTTCTTCGTGGCATCAAATAATGCTGTCGGACTTCCATGCATGCCAACACTAAAAGACCCATCGGTTGTTTTGGCTTTGTCAGCATAACGTCGAATAGGTTCATTGGGTGGAAACAAATTCATATCCACCCACCCATCGACATCAATACTGTTCACCGGATTATTCCCACAAAACTGATACAGATTGATGCCCCCAAACTCCCGTATCGGATCCTCGGATATCCACCTGCACAGCACAGGACTGTAATACCTAAACCCATGATAAACCAGCCCGCTGGCATCACGTTCTTTGGAGGAGAACGTGAAACGGGGCGTGTAGGTGCCGGTGGCGGAAAGCTGTTCGCCGAAGGTGGTGTAGGCGTATTCGCCGACGACGGCACCGCTTGCATCCGTGGCCATGACCACGTCGCCGCGCCAGTTGCTGTGGAGATAGGTTGTGGAAACGGCGGCGTTGTTTTCAAAGCGCGTCTCGGCAATGAGACTGCCCACGTCACCGGCGATGCCGATACCGCGCGTGTAGTACTCGCGAATAGTCCCGTCGGCGTGGGCGGTGGCGATGATGTCCATGCCGTCCCAGATGTAGAGGGTGAGCAGACCGTTCTCTTGCTTCGCGATTCGGCAGCTGTACTGGTCGTACCAGAAGAGGGAGACCGCGCCGGAAACGGTGTTGCTCACGCAGGCGAGGTTGCCCTCGCAGTCGTAGGCGAGAATCAAGGGCGGGACGCCCATGCCACCGGGGAGATTGGTGATCGAGCCGTTTGCGTCGTTGCCGATC
>Ga0208824_1002456_pt1 | contig 14253 bp, 5 predicted proteins | sample AD_JPNTR3_MetaG_FD_184447 | JGI IMG/M metagenome (GOLD analysis project Ga0208824, IMG submission 184447) | Active sludge microbial communities of municipal wastewater-treating anaerobic digesters from Japan - AD_JPNTR3_MetaG (SPAdes) (version 2) | ecosystem: Engineered > Bioreactor > Anaerobic >...
GGATCATGTATACTGACTTCCGCTGCGGCGAGCCAAGCGCCGTGGCAAACGTCCCAGGCGAATGCAGCGCCTTGGGGCGTTTTTTTACCCTGGCTTCAGGTAACTGCTCAAACAGGCATACAAGCGGCTTGGGCATGGCCTCACCTCCGACATGGGTTGTCTAGCAACTCCTATTATCGTCGGTTTGGCTGTGCCCACTACTTATTCGCTGTGAAAGTGCAAAGATTGTAACCTAATTATACAACATCCTAAAATGTCTAACTATAAGGAGCAGGCCAACGGCACCGAGCTCAGCCGCGCCGCCAAAGGCAGCGTCGGCTGCAGCGAGTTGTTGGCGCAACCGATCCTCCAATCTGATAGCGGGGCGGGCCGAACCTGACCGGGAAGGCCCACCCCGACTTGAGTCTTTTAGCGATTGCGTAGCACCAGCGGAAGGAAGAGGCGATAGGATTCCACCTGAACAGTTACGCTATCCCACTCCGACCAGTTGCCTTCGTTATCCTGGGCCCGAAAGGAGATGATATGCTCCCCTGGGGAAAGAGAAGATGCCATCAGTGTAAAAGTCTGCTGATTGCTCAAGAAACCGTCCGAATCCGAAACCCATTCATAAGCCACAATGCCCGGCTCTCCTTCGGCATCATTATCTTCAGCGCTACCGCTGAACTCAAGAACCTGATCGGGATAGACAACCACACCCCCACCTGGATAGCCCGGAGTGATGTACTCAATCAGGGCAGTGGGCAATCCCTCTTGCCCTGTAGTTGTAGCCGGTGTCTCGCCTGGATCGGTGTCAGGGGTGGCCTCTACTTCCTGGGCACTTTCCCCGTCACCCAAGTAGAGAGCTAACACCTCTTTGCCTTCCTCTTCTTCCGGTAGTGGCATAGGGGCCAATGGGTCTACTGTATCGGGATCCTTGTCCGGATCCTCCGGAGGTACGATGGGAGCAGTGGCTTCCAGTGAGTTGTAAACTCCGAACTCCCACAGAGAATAGCCCCACGGCGTGCCTCGTTCAACCCCGTACATCAAGACATACCTGGCTGTGGTCCTCGGGAAACGGATCATCACCGTTCCACCGCCCCCGTTATTCGTCCAGAAAACATTGCGCCAGATAGAACCTGTCCATATATAGATTCCATAGCGTTTGGCGTAGGCTGCTTCCCATCGCAGGATCACCGTATCAAACGTGCGATTTTGGCCCAGATCTACGTAGATCCATTGGGGGTCCCTGAACTGTGAAGACCAGCGAGTATCCAGACGACCGTCAACAGCGCGGAAAGGTGCATAAATGGAACTCTCCACCGACGAGGCATAGGCTGGCCTGTTGAGAGCATAGTTATTGGCATCCACAATTCTCAGACGGATGCTGTAGGGGCCTGAAGAGGCGTGGTTATAGGAACGGGCTTTTACTCGATAAACCCCGCTGCGAGGAAGGACGGTTATCAACCAGGCATTGCGCGTATCCCAACCCCCTCCATCGTCATCGTAGGCGATCCGGCGCCCGTTGGGATCATATAGTTCCAAGTAGCTATCCAGCCCTCCCTCAGATCTGACCATCCGGATATTGACAATTCGCCCCTCAAGTCCGCTAAAGTAGTACCAGTCTTCATCACTGACGGGGTTGATGCGGCCATACAGAATACCATCGTGTACCAACCAGCGCCCATCATCGGTGTCGCGGCCGCCGGAGCCAGCCGTCACGCGCAGCGTGTAGCCTCCGGTTTGAGAGGAACTGTATGATTTCGCCCTGAGTTCGTACCTCCCGCTCTCAGGCAGACAGATGACCAGCCTTGCATTCGGAAAGCCGGCCCCGTCATCGTTATACGCAAGGTACGAGCCATTAGGGCGATGCAGAACGATGTAAGGGTCCAGATTCCCGGAGGATTTTGTCATCTCAATGGTCACTTCCTGGCCGGAACTGCCGTCAAAGTAGTAAATGTCCTGCTCGCCCGCCGGGTTGATCTCCCCATTCACGGTCTGGCCGATGGAGATCAGGGTCGCCGGAGAGTTATCCGAGGTAATTTGGGCCCCTACACACTTGCGCTGCTGACCGCTCCTGGTAAAGCAGCCATCCGAGCCCGAAGTCCAGCCAGAGATTACGGTGTCGTTGATGGAATCAAACTGAAACCTGCTGTTAGACCATCTGCCCACATAGAAGTGAAGATGAGGTCCTGTACCCCCACCGCATGTGCTTCCAAAGTTGTATCCGTTATAGGTTATCCCCAGCCGACCACCTTGTGGCACCGTGGTTTGTCCTTCCATCAAATGAGCGGCCGTATTCTTGTCAATATGCAGGTATCCTGTAGCGTACCCGTCGGAGTGCCTGAGTATAACGTCGGTTTGAATGGAGTCCACACACTTACGTACAACTAAACCGGTAGCCGCCGCGCGCACTTCACGGTTTTGAGCGGGGATATCATTACGAGGGGCAAAATCCAGTGCGCTCTTGATGTTCTTTGCTTCCCAATTGCAGTTGCTATTAGGCCCGCAATGTGGATGAGGGCCTTGCGTATAGACCCACTGCTGATTGTCTTTCCAGGGCCATCTGAGGTTGAGCGAGTCGGGTATTCCTTGTGGAGTGACCGCTTCATCACGCAAAAATACTTGCATCTCTCTCCCAAACACCTCGGGCGGAGACTGTTGAATCATTTGCTCAAAACGCTCCGTCCCTTCTAGGGCTACATCCCAATTCCCATCTTCGCGGTGCATGACCACCATCAAACTGGGGAAGAGGAGCAACGATTCGTAATCCTGAGACATGTCCTCCGGGCGCATGACCACCGTTGCCGTAGCCCACGAACCATCTCCCAGAAAGTCCAGGGAGGTCAGAATTAGCCTCTGAAACTCTCCCGGTAGAATATCCGCGGGCCGATTACACAGCGCCATAGAAACGACCTGTTGGAGGTCCGGAAGCCAGGAAAATGTGGTTTCCACCGGTGGTGCACCCTCACATCCACCGCCCGTATGTTGTTCTCCCTGCGAGAAGGCCTGACCGATCTGAGTGCTGCTCCAGGTGGACAACAGGAGTAAGAAACTGAGCAAAATTAAGCCGAAAGCGCGCTGGATTTTCATCTTGACCTCCTTTTCCTGCAAATCAGTGCATCCTGTGTGTATAGTCCTATCTATTTCTCAGGATGAGAGGCAGGAAGAGTTTGTGCTCCGGCACCAGCATTGGCGGCAGACCCGGTTCCGTTGGCTGCTCCGGCGGCAATCCCATCATCCCAAAGTAGTCTACCAGAAAGTCATCCCAGGCCGAGTCCGCCGTGAACCGGAACAACTGATGGCCGGTGTACCGGGTATAGTCCGACGACCCGGAACGGGGCGGAAAGTACACCGATACCCCATGCGCATTGTCCAGGTCCCAGTACAACTCCTCTTCCCCACCCCACATCCCGCTCTGGTGGTGCTCCGCTACCACAAACCCATTGGCAATTGCGTCCATCACCCCCTGCGCGGCAGCCTGAACCTCGCTGTTGGAAACATACTGCCGCAACCGCTGGGCAAAGTGATACAGGTCCAGATACTCGTCATCCTCGGTGATCTTGTAGTAATCCCGCGAATCAAATTTCTGCGTTGCGCTGCGGGTGTTTTGAATGTACGTCTTGATGCTGTTCAAATTGTTGCACAACGCGGAGGAGAGATTGTCCGCCGCCTGGCGCACCGCCCCCACCCGGCTCAGGTCCAGCGCCGAGATGGTGCGGGGGTAGGTCTGAATGGCCGGATGGTTGAAATAACTGTCGGTAATCTGCACCGCCAGTTGTGGAGGGGTGGTGGCAGCGGTGACCCGGGCAGCAACAGCAGCAAACTCGTAAGGGGCGGGCAGACCCTGAACGCCAGTCCCCTGCACCTGAGCGTAGGCTTCATAGGCGAAGACCGACCAGCCCAGGTTCTGAGAGGCGACCAGGTAGTCAGCGTACTCCCGCACCTGATAGGCGTTTTCCAGCAGGGCCATCAGACAGGCATCGTAGTGGAGGACGTCTATCTGCCACTGCCCGGAGTTGGTGGCAGTCTGGAGGGCGGAGCGGAGTTCGGCGGGGGTGAGGTTATCCCGGCTGCTGGTGTCGTCCCAGGCGATGCCGGTGGTGCCCCGGCCGTGGTCGGCGATGGCGAGGTAGTAGTGCTGGGCAGGATAGTTGTCCCGTGCCCAGGTGATAAAATCGGCCAGGGTTTGAGAATTGCCCATATTGAGTTCCCCCATATACCACTTGTTGACGCCGAGGGTGTAGTTGCCGCCGGGCTGGACGAGGAAGCGCCAGGTATCATTGTTGCGGTCGCCGTCAAAGAGGACGAGGATGTTAACGTTGGGGTTTGTGGGCTGGGCTTCCAGTTGGCGGATGGCCCGCTCCAGGTAGGGGTAGAGGGCGTTGTCGCCGTCCAGGTAGAGGATAAAGGTCCAGGGTTTGAGGGAAGGGGTGGGGGTTGGGGTTGGGGTTGGGGTTGGGGTCGGGGTGGCGGTTGGCGTGGGGATGGGAGTTGAGGTGGGGGAGAGAGACGCTGACGACCAGCCCTCATATTCGTAATGCTCCAGGCGGAAGCGGTGGTAGCCGGCATCCAGGTGGAGGGTGGCGCTGTAGGATGCCCGCTGGGGATGTCGCCACTGCTCAATGAGCAGGCGGTCATCCACCCAGAGGCGGCCGCCGTCGTCAATGAGGAGGGTGAAGAGGTAGATGCCGGGGGTCTTAAAGTAGACATAGCGCTGCCAGCGGGAGGAGAAGAAATCGGCGGGGATGGTCGGGTCGGGGGAGCCGTCGGCCCACTCAAAGTTGATGTCGGACTCGTTGCGGATGAGCAGGGGGCGCTCCGCCAGCCAGCGGTTGCCGAAGTACTCCCCCCGCCAGGTGGATGGGTAGGCCGTACCGAAGGCCTGGATGCGGTGGTTCTCCGAATCGGCCACGTAGACCGTCCCGTCGGGGGCCACTGCCACGCCGTCAGGCCAATAGAACTGCCCATCGCCGGAGCCGAAGGAGCCCCACTTGCCCAGGAATTCCCCGGTGGCGCTGAAGCGCTGGATGCGGCCAATGTAGGGATCGGCCACGTAGACCGTCCCGTCGGGGGCCACCGCCACGTCGTGAGGCATATAGAACTGCCCGTCGCCGGAGCCATACGAGCCCCACTTGCCCAGGAATTCCCCGGTGGCGCTGAAGTGCTGCATGCGGTTATTGTCGGTATCGGTCACGTAGACCGTCCCGTCGGGGGCCACCGCCACGCCACTGAGCCAGTTAAACTGCCCGTCGCCGGAGCCGGAGGAGCCCCACTTGCCCAGGAAAGTCCCGGTGGCGCTGAAGCGCTGGATGCGGTCGTTCTCCGAATCGGCCACGTAGACCGTCCCGTCGGGGGCCACCGCCACGCCAGAAGGGTAGGCAAACTGCCCGTCGCCGGAGCCGGAGGAGCCCCACCTCCCCAGGAAAGTCCCGGTGGCGCTGAAGCGCTGGATGCGGTCGTTCCACGAATCGGCCACGTAGACTGTCCCGTCGGGGGCCACCGCCACGCCGTTAGGCTGATAGAACTGCCCGTCGCCGGAGCCGCGCGAGCCCCACCTCTCCAGGAAAGTCCCGGTGGCGCTGAAGCGCTGGATGCGGTTGTTGCCGGTATCGGCCACGTAGACCGTCCCGTCGGGGGCCACCGCCACGCCATCAGGCCAATAGAACTGCCCGTCGCCGGAGCCTGCGGAGCCCCACTTGCCCAGGAAGACCCCGATGGCGCTGAAGCGCTGGATGCGGTTGTTGCCGGTATCGGCCACGTAGACTGTCCCGTCGGGGGCCACAGCAACGCCCCAGGGGGAGGCGAATTGCCCGTCGCCGGAGCCTGCGGAGCCCCACTTGCCCAGGAAGACCCCGATGGCGCTGAAGCGCTGGATGCGGTCGTTCCACGAATCGGCCACGTAGACTGTCCCGTCGGGGGCCACCGCCACGCTGTTAGGCTGATAGAACTGCCCGTCGCCGGAGCCGCGCGAGCCCCACCTCTCCAGGAAAGTCCCGGTGGCGCTGAAGCGCTGGATGCGGTTGTTGCCGGTATCGGCCACGTAGACCGTGCCGTCGGGGGCCACCGCCACGCCCTTGGGGTACCTGAACTGCCCGTCGCCGGAGCCGGAGGAGCCCCACTTGCCCAGGAAGACCCCGATGGCGTTGAAGCGCTGGATGCGGTCGTTGTTCCCCGAATCGGTCACGTAGACCGTCCCGTCGGGGGCCACCGCCACGCCCTTGGGGTACATGAACTGCCCGTCGTCGGAGCCGGAGGAGCCCCACTTGCCCAGGAAGCCTCCTGTCGCGCTGAAGCGCTGGATGCGGTCGTTCTCCGAATCGGCCACGTAGACCGTCCCGTCGGGGGCCACCGCAACGCCAGAAGGGTGGGAAAACTGCCCGTCGCCAGAGCCGAGAGAGCCCCACGCCTCCAGAAAGATGCCGGTGGCTCCAAAGTGCTGGATGCGATGGTTGTCGGTATCCGCGACATAGACCGAGCCGTCCGGCGCCACGGCTACCCCTGCCGGGCCGTTGAACTGTCCCACCGGGGCCTGGGCGCCGATGGAGAAGAGGAAGTAGCGGTAGGGAGTAGTCTGCTGGGCTTCGCTGACCTGGGCAACAGGGAAAATGCCCGATTCCAGGACACTAACCGAACTTCTTGGCCCCATATTGCTGTTGATGCCTTCCTGGACATGCCACGTAATGGTTGCTGTGACCGGTCCGGCAGGGAGGGCCTGAGAAAAAATTTCCACGGTTTGCGCCCGGCTAATTGAATTGGTTGTTATGAGTACTATTGGAAGTAGCACCGATACTGCTGCGAGTATCTGATAATATGCTCGCTTCATCATCTTCCCTACCTCGCATGCGAAAGTTACCCTATCAGCGCTAAGGACATTAGTCACAAGTTAAGCCTCTCGGCCCATGTCAAGTCACAACTGCGGTACAATAGGCCGTATGAGCCAAGCAAATACCCAAACCAAGAAAAATGAGAAGAGTTCCGTCCGGCATACCCGCGCGATTCAGCGCGAACGGCGGATACATCAGCCAGCGTGCCTCCCGCCAGAAGAGTTCGAAAAAGAACTCACTCGTCTCGTGTACCCCGCCGCGCTGGCCCAACAGGAGACCTATCGGCAGTTGAGACTGCGTGCCCGCATTCTGACCTTGCCGGTGATGGTCGCCCTGATACTGTTGATGATCTGGCGGCAAGTCGGCGGCATCTGCGAGTTGACGCGCCTGGTGCAGAGCGAAGCGTTGCTCTGGATTCCCGTGCTCCAGGTGACCCAACAGGCAATTTCTGAACGCCTGGCGACTCTCCCCGCCGTACTCTTGCAGGGCATTTTCTACGATGTTTTGCCCCAACTGGAAGCGCGATGGCCGGCACGCCACCGCCCGCTGCCCCCCGAAATTGCCTGGGCGCAGTGAGTTGCACCTTTCGATCACGACTCACATTTTCATCCGTGGGGGTGTACCGCAGGAACATGTCACCTCCTCCCTGACGCGCCGCCTGCCCTGCGGGTGGACCCGCCTCCCGTGCGCGGCTCGAGCGCGTCAGGTGCCACGCGGGTTGGGCGGCGACCCCCTGCCGCGGCGGGCTCCTTCCTGATGGACCTTGCCTGACAGGGACGACGCCCTTTTCCCACGGTAGCCCCCCCTCGCGGCTGACCCCGTCCCCTGGCGCCTGGTCAGCACTCGCGCCATCGCCGCCTAACGGAAGAGTTCCCCTGTGCGCGGCTGCGGCGGGACCTCCTCCCTGACGCGCCGCCTGCCCTGCGGATGATCAGCCTCCCACGCATTGCTCGAGTGCTGTAGTATGCCTTCCTCATGATAAGGGGAGAGCGGCTTCACCTATGACGGGCAACCACGCGCCATCGCACCCCGGCGGAGATCCCAGGGCTGTCTTCGGAACTCTAACCCCAGATCTAGACTTGTACGACTCACATCATTCTCGGGCTTCAGGGCAACTTCATAATAAAAGCTAAGCCATAATAGGGGGGACGATTTTCATGGGCTTGCCCGTCGCCAGCGTTTCCAATTGAGATGGGATGCGTATGGCTTCCTGCCTCATTAACCGTGATATCGTGACTGTGGGTGCCAAGACGCTGATTGTTATTGTACTGGATTGTGCCCATCCCATAGTATACACCTCCGCCATGAGAACTACTTTGTGAAAACTCTGTTCCCTGAGAAGTACTTGACGAGGCAGTATGATTATGCGCCCCCGCTGCACTAGAACTGGCGGAATGCGTATGAGCTGGTATCTGATTGAGGGTAAGCGTGACGGATGCAGTCCCGCCAGTATTCCCCACACTATATGAGCCTCCAGCTCCGACTATGAATCTATCTCGCAGATCAGGCGTTCCATTTGTTCCATCGCACAAGGACCACCCATCAGGGATGCTATTGAGCGAGCCACTCCACATCACGATTGTGCCTGGGGGGACTAAATTCAGACCGGGTGCAAGTTTTTCTTGAGTGATAGAACCGTCAGGAACCGTGAGAGACTGCATCGAATACGGTACACCCCCCAACTGCACGCGCGGAACCATTTCGCTATCTGTCCCAACAGTGATCCCCAGGTAAAGGTTGTTATTGCCCTGCACGACGGCGGTTAAGCTGGTGTTGATACTGCCCAACATCACGCTGAACAGCCCGTCGGAGACGTCCACGGAGTTCGCACCGGTCCAGAACTCCTCCCAAAGTGGCGTGTTGCCAGTGGGGGTATTGTAGAGTCGGAATTCTATGTTTTGCTTGCCGGTCACAGGGTTACCGCTAGCATCAGCTAACCTCCCCTGGTAAGGGATCGTCGAGATAGAAGTGGCGTTGATGCCGTTTAGCGGCGCTGCCAGACCCGGAAATACGGAGAGCAAGATCAATACCAGCAAGACTGAGCCCAGATTAGGGATCAATTGCTGGCCCAACCAGCCTATCGCCCGTGGCCTGGAGGCTGCTGGCTGCTTCTGTGCAGCAGTACGCTTTGCTTCCCACCATTCGCCCAATACCAACAACAGGTTCTTCCCCGTGTCCATTTTGATCTCCTTATCGAAAAAACGAATCTGAAAGCTGTTTCCTGTGGCTTACTGTCGAATGACTAAGGGCAAATATGTCTTGAAATCCAGGAACATTGCACCCTCCAGCGCATACGCTGGGAAGGGTTCGCTGCGATTGCCGACGCTATCGGCTATTTGTACCCACACGACGCGCCGGGAATCGAAACCCCACGTTACGGTCTGGGTATAGGGGAGCGTGACCACGTCATCCAGAAACAGGGGATCGTTGCTCAAACGCATTTCACCAATCCGGCTCAGATCATCGTATACCAGGATGTTTAACGTCCGGGTCAAGGTGTTGCCTGGAGACACTTCCACGTAAAGCACCGGCGGGGTTGTGTCTACCAGGTAAGTAGTGGTGTAAGTCTCGGAGACATTGCCTGCTGCATCACGGAACTGTGCATAAAGCATCGGTTGTGCAACCCCAGTGTGGGAGATGGGCACTGTTACCTCTGGCGCATAAGGTTGCCATAGCGCATTCCCAAAATTTTCCAGGGTGCTGATGCGCACATCGCTCACGTCGGACGCGTAATCCCATGCTGGCAATAGCAAAGTCAAGGCCAATGAATTCGGCCCCACCACTTCTTCGTATGGATAGACATTGCCTATAGGCGGCGTTGTGTCTACAACGAGGGTGTCGGTGACGATGGTTGAAAGGTTGCCCGCTTGATCACGGGTACGGACGTAAACGGTTTGCACTCCCTCTTCCGCAAATGTCACCGGAACGATGCCTGCGTAGGGCTGCCAGGTGGCATCTGCGAAATCCGGCGTCAGGCTGATCTGGACCTCAGCCATACCGCTGCTGTCATCAGCAAAACTCAAGAACAGTTCGGTGTCGGGTGTGCTTGTCACCCGCAAGGGCTGGGACGCGGCCTGGAGCTTCATACCAGGCAGCAAGGCCGCTGCATCAAAGGCCACGGCGCCTTCTGGCGCGTTGGGATCATAGATGATATCGTCGAAGAAATTGCCGTGGATGACGTTGCTGCCATCGCGGTAACGCACGTAGACCAGACGCGGTAGAACATAGTTGCCGTAGGTGGTCAGCGTCCAGGAAATAGTCGGGGTGTAAGGTTGCCAGGTCGTGCCGTTGAAGCCGCCATCATTACTCAGCATCATCTGAACAGGATCGGGACCGCACAGGTCCAGCGTGACCAGCGGCGAGCGGGTGAAGAGTGCGCCGTCATTGATAGAGAGACTGTAGAACTCACATTCCGGCGGGGCAGGTGGCGCTGGCGGTTCCGGCGGCTGCGGCGTCACATCACGCGCGGCCCCACCCCAGAAGCCTAAACTGGCAGTGAAATGGGTACTGGTCACAGTGCGCATATCTGAAGGTTGCCCCAGCGAGCCATAAAGTCGGTAATGTCCCGAAGCAATAGCCGTAGCCGAAGTAGTGGCTGAAGCCATGAGTGAACCCAATTGCAGGTGGGTGGTGTAGGTGGGAACCCGGATGGGCGCCGCCAAAGCGCCCGCCTGGAAACCGGGGTTGAGCAGGTACTGCGCACTTTGCAGCGCTACCGATTCTGACGGCTGCCCTACCGTCGCGCGCTGAATCAGGTGGGTCGAAGTGATGATCCCACCGCCGGCTGCCAGCAGTGAATCCCACATGTGGAAGTTCTCCGATTTGGGGAAGGGCACATTCACGTCGAAATAGACTGTATCAGAGATAATGTCGGACACATTGCCGGCGCCATCCACCAGCTGCAGGTAGATCGCGTGTTCACGACGACCAAGGGCGGGTATTTCCCAATAGAGTTCAGAGGCGGGCGACATCCAGTCGCTCCAGTTGTAGCCGCTGTTGGAAAGCCGCATCTGTGCGACCCCGCTTCCCGCGTCAGAGGCGGCAATATCTAGATGCACCGACGTCTGATGTGCAACCGGCAGCCCATAGTTGGCAATAAGTGTCCCCGTAGGCGGGGCGCCATCGTAGGCCAGCGCATACCCTACCCACTCCGATTGCCAGCCTACGCCATCCTGAGTGCGCAAGCGCAGATAGTACATCGCGGCCTCGTCTGCCGCACAGATCGGGGTGGCGCTGACGAAGGTGTTGTCAGTGACCAGGGTACTGCTTTCGCCGTTTGCATCTGGCCCCCAGTAGCGGTTATAGCCGGCGACCCCCGAACCCTGATCGGTGGGCGTGGGCCAGGAGAAATTGGGAGTGCGGATGCTATTTTGCCAAACGCCGCTGGCAATACCGTCGTGGTTCTGGATTGCCGGCGCGGGCGGGGGCGTCCCATCGTACCGGAAGGTGAAGGCAGCTCCAACCGAGCCCACATTCCCGGCTTGATCCACCGCTTGAACGCTCAGCTCGTAGCTGCCGGTACGTACAGCCGGGGGATCGTAGGCTGATCCTTGCGTGACCTGGAGTGTGTTATTCCAGTTCACGCGATAATACCAGATTCCAGAGGCTGTATCAGTGGCAGCGACCCAAATGAAACTCGGGTCATCCAGACCTTTCTGCCATTGGCCCGAAAGCACGCCGTGGATTTCAGTTGCGGTTCCGGGTGCGCTGGGGGGTGTGGCGTCTATCTTGAAGGTGACCTGCTTTTGACTCTCCGTATTCCCGACTTTATCTACTGCGTAGTAATCTACGGTGTGCGTGCCATCGCTGTTGATCACCAGGCTCACGTCACTCCCACTGCGATTCTGCCACGTCCCACCGTCGAGGCGGTAGACCACCCGATCCACGCCGACTCGCACCCCACCCGTGCTGCCGTCATCAGCATGCAAGTGCACTTCTACAGGCGAGATATACCAATCATTATTCCCTGCAGTACCAATAAGATTGTTGCCGGTGGTGGGCGCTGCCAGGTCAATGCGCAAGTCCAGATGGCGACTGGTGGCTGAAGCGCCTTGATTATCATAGACCTGGAAATACACCTCGTTCCTACCCGCCATTGCACTGCGCGCCAGCGACCAGGAAGTAGTGCCACTGGCCTGACTCGCGCCGCTGCCGCAATTATCGCCGGAGCAACGGAGCTCCACCCGATTGACTGATCCGTCAGGGTCTGAAGACGTGCCCTGGAACGTCCAATTTTGCTCGCGGCTTTCGATCAGGCTGGCAGAGTTGCCATTAGCGGTGTTGAAGGCAATGGTGGGAGGCTGATTAGGGGCTTGAATGGTGAATCGGCGTGTGTTGCTCCACTCGCTTTGCGAGCCGGCGTTATCTCTGGCCCTCACACGCCATTTGTATGTGTGATAATGTCCATCCAGCGAAGAGGGACGCCAACAAGTATTGCTGGTCCATCCACTGTTAGTAGTCATGGGGCTATCGTACACTTCAGCATAGAATTGTACCGGATCGCCATCGGGATCGCCGGCATTGTTCCAGCAGAGTGTTGGCGCCCGGCCGTCCTGCGTGGAATGATTGTCGGGAGGGCTTTCGAGTGTGGGGGTGTTGGGAGAATGATTCTCACCACAGTTTGGCGAGTTGAATACCTCAAATGAAGAAACCTGGTCATTCAGACCCACGCCATTGCTAAATTGATCACCCCAAAAATCACTGTCGTTGCTAGTGCGACAGGCCCAGCCGCCACCACGATCACTCTGTTGGTAAAGTTTGACCGACCAGCCGGAAGGTACTCGAATTGAAGAGGCCTGATCGTTGAAAGAGCTGGCGACGTTTTGCCAGCCAGTGCTTGAGCGTTGGACATAGCCGCTGCCATCGCCCCCGCCGCCGCAATCATAATTAGCGTTCTTGTAGAGGATGACACCGCCTGAAGAAGGACAGAAGGGTGGAGGGGAGCTCCCATCGTTTTGCGATGTTTTCCAACCATAACTCTGGATATCGCTCCAACTATATTCATAAAAATCCACCTCCTGGAAACTTGATGGCCAAGATGGCACCCTAGTATCACCACTTCCATTGCAACAACTATATGTTGATGCTACATTAAAGTGTAGATGGACACCTGTTGACCAACCTGTCCTGCCTTCCACGCCTATCTTGTCACCTCGGTTGACATGCGCTCCTTCTTGGATGCTCGATGGAATTGAACCAGGTGCCAGATGCATATACCAGGAATATTCTCCTGAACTGTGCTCGATCACAACGATGTTTGCATATCGCCAGCTACACGACGACGGCTGGCATGACGTGTTGCTTGTATCTTTGCGAAATCTCACAGTGCCACTCTTGGCAGCCAGAACGTCTCCACTGGTTCCGCTGCCCTGAATGTCAAAATCTAAAGCGGCATATCCGTGGTCACTGGCTTTGGATGTCAGGTATCCTTTTAGTCCGCCGCGCCAAGGAAGCCTATAGCCTGAAACAGCAGACACCCCTTCCAATCTGGAACTCGGACGAATGTACAACACTGTTTTATTATCGGCGCTAATCAAGTCATCAGGAATCTGGGTCAACCAGCTATTGTATACTTCTGTTTGCCGAATTTCGAACGGCAAAACCACTTTCCAAATACCTCCTACGTTTCGCGCTAATGCAAATTGAGGACTGGCTGGGATATACGTTTGTGTAACTGGGTCAAATGGTGAAAATATACCTATACCCCATTCCCCTGAAACAAAAACATCCTCGATCTTCCAACTTCGTTCCGATGTTTCAAATGCCAGTAGCGCCGCTTCTATTGTTTTCCAGAGAGCATCTACATCCTCGAGTGATCTTTGGTTTTGAGTAAGTCCTTGAGCATAATTGATTGCCCCTGCCGGCACCGACGATGCTAACATCCCCAGCACAGTCAATGCTGTCAACAATGCACGACGGCCTCTTTGCCAGGGGATAGACCACAGTTTTTTCATCACTGGCCTCCTACACTCATTGTGCCACACTGAAAGCGAGTAAAGAGCGCCGCCAATAGGAAGCAGTTCCGGGGTAAGCGGCACTGACTCTATACTTCATTGAAATGACATGGCTTCCGGCAGATAACTGTACTCGATAGAAGCCAGTATAAGTCTCCAAATATGGGGCCACTCCACAGTCCACAAGAGAAGCCTCGGGATGCTCATCATCGATGAATAATCCGAAATAGGGAAGAGTATTATTACTGCCATTCACGGTAGATTTGTAAAATATGAATACAGTTTGCGGGACATCTAAACCGTAATTGCTAATTTGTCATCCAGTGATTTCCATGGCAGAATAGGGTCTTGCAACACCATCTGAAAGGAGGAACTCACCATGGATGACGAATATATTGTACCTGTATATGCCGTCTTTGACGATCTGGCCAAGGCCTTTCTCGAGCCAGTGAAATACAACCCCAAAATGACCGTGGCTGAAATCATGACGGTGGCGG
>Ga0208824_1002458_pt1 | contig 14248 bp, 15 predicted proteins | sample AD_JPNTR3_MetaG_FD_184447 | JGI IMG/M metagenome (GOLD analysis project Ga0208824, IMG submission 184447) | Active sludge microbial communities of municipal wastewater-treating anaerobic digesters from Japan - AD_JPNTR3_MetaG (SPAdes) (version 2) | ecosystem: Engineered > Bioreactor > Anaerobic...
TTCTGTAATTGAACTTCCTGCTAAACTTCCTACTGTTCAAGGTCAAGTAAAAAGTCCTTCTGATTTAAGGACTTTACCTATTAAAAAATCTACTAAACTACCCACAAAGAAATCTACACTTTCTCAAGACCCTTTTATCCAAGAAGCCAAGAAGCATGAGAGTTTAGAGGAGTTTGTGAAGGCACAGGGGAAAACAGTATATCACGGAACTCAAGGAGATTTTGAAGTGTTCGCTCCAAAAAGTCCTACCGAAGGATTGGCTGGTAAAGCTGGAACTTATTTTACTACAAATCTAACAGAAGCCTCTGGTTTTGGGAAAAATATTAAAGAAGTCTATATATCTCCGAACGCAAAAATAAAAGTTGAATATGCTAATGATATGCCTGCCGAGATAAAAGCAGAAAGAATTTTCCAAGCAAGGCGTGAAGGTTATGACGCTGTTCAATTAAAAAGTGTTCAGCCATTAAGAGGTAATCGTGCAGAATTAGCACAAGTTAATAAAGAAATAAACGAATTAAAACCAAAAATAGATGAATTAAATCAAAGAATGTTAGACGGTGAAATAACCCTAGAACAAAATCTTTCTGACCCCTTAATGGTAAAATGGTCTGAATTATTAGAAAAAAGAAATCCTACTCATACTATTGTGTTTAACACAGACATTATCAAAACCAAATCCCAACTAGAAGAAATCTGGAAAAAATATAATAAATTACCAAAAAAGAAAAATTAACCATTTCTCTTTCCTACTATATAACCTATCCAATATACACCAATAAAACAAATTGCAATTATCATATAATTAAATTAAATATAAAGTAATTAAATCACAAAAATAAACTTCTGTCAACTTCATAAAGTTAATAACTCTAAAAAAAATAGCTTAAATAAGCCAAAATATGGAACAAGCACTTGAAACAATTATCTTACAAAATAAAGAAATAGGAGAAGATACTATTGGTCTTTTGGAAGCTCTTGCTGTTCAAGGAAAAGGACTGTCAGATGATGTAGAAACTATAAAAAAAGCAGTTAAAGACCTGAAAGAAATTGAAGTCAAGATACCTAAAATTGAAACTCCTGTTATCCCTGAAATAAAAGTGCCTGCACCTGATATGTCTGAAACTAACTCACTTCTGAAAGAAATTAAAAAAGAACTTAATCAACCTCAAAAAGTTAATATCAAATTAAACCTTGTATGAAAGAGTTGGATATACAACTAAATATTGACAAGGAAGATTTCAAAAAGAAACTTGGCATAAAAGACGGTAAAGATGGAAAGCAAGGAAAAGACGGTAAAGACGGTAGCCCTGATACACCAGAACAAATAGTCAAGAAAATAGAGTCCCTAACAGGTGAAAATAGATTATCTGTTAGTGCTTTGAAAGACCTACCTTTATTTAAAAGTGGTGCTGCTCGTGACTACTCTTTTTTGGAACTTACTGATACTCCTAACTCCTATGTTGCTAATAAGTTTATAAAAGTCAATTCTGCTGGCACTGCATTAGAGTTTGGAAATGATGACGCTGAAACAGACCCAATATTCTCTGCTTGGTTAGCAACAAATCCATTGTCAAACTATCTGTATAAACCCGGTATCGCTGGCGGTCAATCTGCCTATGGCGGCACTTCCTCAACTGACAATCTAACTTTCTACTCCAACCCATTTCAAGATGGCTGGGTAAACTTTGGGACAATGGGAAGAATAGCAGACTCTTATGGTCAATTCCAAATTGGACTTCCTGCTCTTCCTCTTGCTTCCTCTCCTCAATTCTTAGTTAGAGGACATATCTCTGACCCTGCTACTGGGGCTTTTGCTTCTTTTATAAACTCGGATAATGAAAATGTTTTATCGGCAATAAGTTACCCAAATGGACTTGGAGGAAACACTAGAGTAGTGTTAATTGGGGATACACCACCTATTGCTGACCCACAAGGTCGTGTTGGTCTTGTTCTTAACAGAGATATGGATGTTGGGTATGGTATGATTATCCGTAATGGTGGATTAGGAGATGATACAACCGCTAATCTTGTATTGATGAACGACTTGAGTGAAATTGGGGATTTAGATGTTCCAACACATATCACTCTTTTAGGTAGAACAGGTTCTGATTGGAACGACCCAGATTTGCCATTAAAAGGTAAAGATATGTCCTACTTGTATTCTACGCAAGGACATCTTATTCTTGGGTCTGCTGGAACTACTGACACCGATGGTAATACTTATATATTTTCTGGTTCTCGTTCTACTCGTGACTCAATTAAAATTACAGTCCGCTATAACGGAAATGTGGGTATTGGAACAGAGTTTCCAGATTTTCCTTTACAGGTAGTTGGTCGTGGTCGTTTTAACGATAGTATTGGTATTGATACTGACCCATCTACTTTCGGACTTGATTTAAGAGGTTCTTTAAATTTTGTAGCCACACTTGCTCCTTCAACTGCCTTAACTGCAACTTTAGCTGGTGAAGCAGGTAATGTAGATAATGGCTCTCATCGATATAGAGTTGGATTTTTTACAGAATTAGGAGACACAAATTTATCTTCTGCTTTTGCTACAATAACTATTACAGATAAGACAGTTGACGGAAGAGTTAATTTAACAGATATTCCAATTTCTAATGATAATAAGGTAATAGGTAGAAGAATTTATAGAACAAAAGCAAATACTACTTCTGGTTATTATTTATTAACTACATTAAATAATAATACTACCACTTCATTACAAGATAATGTAGCTGATGCTTCTTTAACAGGACCTACTTATGATGGATTAGATAATTTTACGAGAGGACATATTTATCTTGATGGAAGGAGTGCTGGTTTTTTTGGAAACACCAACTTTGGATTAGGCATAGGTTCTTTAGCAAATGGGGAAAAATTTACTGGTGGTTTTAATTTTGCCTTAGGCACTGGTTCTTTAAGTAAGGTCACATCTGGTTATGCTAATGCTGCTTTAGGAGCTTATTCTCTTTCAAACGTGACAACAGGATATTATAACACTGCTTTTGGTTATTATGCAGGTAGATCTTTGACAACAGGATACCATAATACAATCGTTGGCAATTCTTCAATGGTAGCTGCTACTACAGCATCTTCAAATACAGCTATTGGAGTTAATGCTCTTTATAAATTAACAACAGGATATATAAATGTGGCTATTGGTTCAGGTTCTTTATATAGCTTGACTACTGGATTTAATAATGTAGGAATAGGATTTAATGCAGGATATTATAATCAAACTGGTGGTGGAAATATTTTTATTGGATATTTTGCTGGAGCTAAAGAAATGGGAAGTAATAAATTATACATTCACAATTCTGATTCAGTCAATCCTTTAATTTATGGTGAATTTGATAATAGGTATCTAAAAGTAAATGGTGATTTACAAATTACTGGTGGGTTTATAAGAAGCAAATCAATTTATACAGGCACAGACACTACTGATGATGTATATCTAAATGTTTGTGATAGTGCTTCAAATTTTACTTTAACTGTTACTGATGGTGCTACTGATGGTGAAGAAATTAAAATAGTTAATCGTGGGACAGGCACAGTAACTCTTTCTGGTAAAATAAGTTCAATAACAGCCACAAGTGTTTTATATAGCGGTGAAACAATATCACTTTATTGGGACACTTCTGATGATGAGTGGCAATAATCATAATAATATGTCAGATTCAACAGAAGTTGGTGCTACTGGTTGTTCTGTGTCTGGTGGTTTTGACTTAGTTTTAATACAAAATTAAATAATTAAATAATTTTTAATGAAAAAAATATGATATATTTCACATTGCCTCAAACGGCAAGTTCGCAAATAACAGTCACTTCAACTGCAACTAAAATAACAAAGTTGATTGACCCAAATGTAGAAGAAAATAATTCAATACCATCTGATTTAGATGCTATAAATATTTATGTAGAAAGTGGTTCTGCAAGATATTTAATAAATGAAATACCAACATCTTCAGAAGGTCTAATTCTTGAAAGTGGTAAAACATATTTTTTAAGAGGTATGTTTTTAAAAGATTTTAATATTATTAGTAGTGATGATGCTGTTTTAACAGTTATGATTGGAAAAACTGAATATGGTGAATTTAGTATGATACCTTCAGAAGGTAGTGGTGAGTCCGTATGGGAGGATGATGGGACAGATGTTACTCCAAAAAACTCTCGCAATGTAGCTATCCCAGAAGATAAAGCTATCATAAGTAATAACGAAAAAGGAGAGCCAGTTGTAAGTGAAAATCAAATATCTAATTCAGAATTGACTAATTGGGAAATATCCCCAAATGATTGGGATACAGAAATTTTTAATTTACCTATTCGTTCTGAAGACGAAGATACTGGGACTTATGCTTTACAATTCCCAAAGCCAAGTGGTAAAAACACACCAGAAGTAAGTCAAGTTTTAACAGTAGTAGCAGAAGATGAATATACTCCAACTTTAAGAGTAAAAGACGGGACAGTGGTTTTTGCTGTTTATTATGCTAATGGAGAAAATAATTATTATTATCAGTTCTCTGGGGATAATATCGGAACTTGGCAACAGAGCGGTTTAGAACCAGAATCTGCTTATAATTGTGTTGGTGGAGAAGGTGTTTATGCCACTTGCTCTCCTACTGCTTTTACCATTCCTGCTGGTGTTACAGAATTAAATTTACGACTACTTTCTGTTAATGAAGCCAAACTAGACAATGTTTCAATCGTTGATGGAGAAGCTAATGATGTTGTTACTAATGGTGGATTTGAAAATTGGACAGAGGTATTCCCCACTGGATTTATTGCTACTGATTTAGATGATGAAGGTGGTGATGGTGAGTGTGTAAAAGAAGACGCTGATTTTCACTCTACCCCTTACTCAGCTAAAATTGTTCAAGGAACAGAATCACAAAGTTTTGTGTTCTTAGGTATTTTATCTGGTTTGACAGAAGGAACTACTGGTCGTATTTCATTTTGGGCAAAAGAAGGAACAGCAAGTAGTTTCAAAATGATGTTATGGAATGGACTTGATGAAGGAGATATTTATATGTTTAGTGGTGATAATGCTGGTGAATGGCTTCCTTTTGATGATGGTTTATTCGAAGACCCGAATGCTTATACGGAAATTACTTTATCTGACGAATGGGAACAATACACTATTGAAGCACCAGAAAATGGACAATATTTAATTCCTGTATTCTTTGCCAATGAAACCGCAGGTAGCACTTACTATTTAGATGATATAGAGGGATTTAAAATACAACCAGAAATACTTACTTATCACACTCTAAAAATACGAGATACTGCTACTGTCACAACTACTAATGACACATTGCTTGATATAAAATCCTCTGATGACTATTCATTGTTCAAAGTTGGAGCAAGAGGAAAAATCACAAGTGAAGTAGTCAAATATTGGGATTTCAACAACAAACAAGTAAAAGTTGGGGCTGATACTTCGCCCTCTAATATCCTACAAGAAAGTGCATTAAATGGTTTCTCTGGTGCTAAATATCAAGCATTAGTAGAGATTGATTTAAAAGAAGCTGGAAATACAATTCTAAGTTTATCCAGAGAAAATTACAGATTTGTTCCAATGATGATAATTTCTGAAACTACTGCTGCTGACAATTTATCTGGTGATGCTGTTGTATATTTAGCTGACGAAGATGGACCAATGATGGGTATAACTTACTCTACTTCACTAGGCAAATCTCGTTCTTCATCTTTCGGCTCTGATTTTGAAATAGGTGCAGTCGGACAAGATTTGAGTGTTAGAGTTGATACAGTTGACTCTGGAACTTCTGGAACATTAAAAATTTATATAATTGGTTTTTTCATTTTTGACCAAGAATAAAAGGCTTTGGTTGCTTCCGTTAAAAAAGAAGAAACAGAAGAATAGTAATTATACTCTGCCCTTGTCTAGGGTAGAGATATAACTATTATATATTTAATTCACAATATGACACCATATTTGCCATATATCGCAGTAGCAATCAATATACTTGGGGTAGTAATCTCTTTAGTCTGGTTCTTTGCCAAATTAGATAAAAAGATTTGTCTAAATGAAAGTAATACCAATAATAAATTGGATGACTTGAAGAAAGATACCGAAGAGATTAAAACACACGCCAAATACACTAATGGTAAAGTTGCTGAGGTTTTAGAATGGAAATTAAAGAACGAAGAGTTTGTTGCTACAATGAAAAGTAGAGAAGTTGATATAGTAAATGCTTTAAGTAAATAGTTCTTTACTTAGTTACATCTACACCTGTTCATTTAGAACAGGAAAAAGTTATTTGTCACCGCCCACCAATGGGCAGGTGCAGGTGTAACTAGGAGAAAGAAAATGAGTAGGAGGAAAAGTAAGTTCTTTACAAGTGGTCTAACAAAACACCATTCGCTCCCATCTTCAAGAGGTGGGACAGACGCCAGTATTGTCTGGCTTCCTGACAGGTTTCATCAGTCATTTCATTACCTTTTTGGTAATCTAACGATTGAGGAGACACACGAGTTCTTGGACATCGTTCTCGTTCCTGGCACAGTCTGGACACAAAAGAAATTGTCCAGCCTGATTGAACATCTCAAGAAAAGGAGTGAAGAAAATGGAAAAGGTTAAGATGGTGATTATTGTCACAAGGTGGTGTGAAGTCTGAAAAAGACTCAAAAGCATTTCAGAGGTGAAAATGAACACGAAGTTTGTTTCATCTGTGTTCAATGCGACACACCTGAAAGTCTGAAAAAGACTCATCCCAACGACCACTACCCAGCCAAAGAAACTACCACTTAGGGGGATACTCTCCCCCAACCCCATAATTTAATTCCATAATCATTTTATATGGAAATTATAAAACAACGAATCAATAGTGAAACAGTCAATATCTATACGATATTTGACACTCACTTTGGGGCAGCAAATCAAAGAGAAAAAGAATTCAAGGAATTAGTTAAAATTATAGAAAAAGATAAAAATGGCTATTGGATAGGAGGCGGAGATTTTATTGAAGCGATTACGCTCAACGACAAGCGTTTCTCTCCTGGCGAACTTCAAAGGAAGTATAACCTCAGGGATTTGAACGATTTACCACGAAAACAGATGAAAGAATTTTACAATATAATTAAACCAATTAGAAGCCGATGCTTGGGACTTTTAATAGGTAATCACGAGGAAAAGTATATTAAATATAATCATTTTGATGTCTATGACTACTTAGCTTCTGACTTGATGGAAAATCACGAGTTGAAAATGGGTGGAAATGGGTTTATACTACTAAATATGGGTAAAAGTTGTCGTAGAAATGTAAAAATATTCTGCACTCACGGAGAGGGAGTTTCTACCAGTCCTGATGATGGGTCAGTAATAAACTCTTTGAAACGACTGTGTGCTGATAAGATAGCAGATATTTACTTAGCTGGACATGTTCATCGCTTATTAACTTCGGTTGAAGATATAATTGACATCGATAGTGCTGGGAATATATACTACCCTCGTAAGGTTTATGGAATTGGTGGTGCTTGGCTTAAAAAATATCAAATAGGAAACTCTGGATATTTTGAAAGCAGAAGAGGAAATGAAACACCTGCTGGATATTTAAAACTGTGCTTATCAACTTCTAATCAAGACCATAAATTAGAAATTAAACCAGAAATACACTACTTATGAAAATACCTAAAACAATAAAATGTGGTGGAGTAAATTACGAGGTTATAGAGAGTGCTGATATTTCTGATATAGGGGACTGTGTGGGAGCGACTCAACACGAGAGTCAAAAACTTTTCCTTAAACCAAATCAAGCTTTAGAAAGTAAAGAGAAAACATTATTACACGAAATATTACATATCGCTTTATACCAAAGTGGAATTACCAGCCGTCTTGAAAGATTAGACAAAGACTTAGAAGAAGATATAGTCAGTTCAATTGAACACACTCTTTACCAAATTTTAAAAGATAATAAATTTATATAATATGTTTAAATTACAATGTCCAATTCCAAAAAAATATTATAATAAAAATAAAGAGTGTGAAATTACTCAATTATTTGGAGAAAATCTAAATAACTTTTATGCTCAACTTGGTTTGCCAGGACATAATGGTATTGACTTCCGCACAAAGTTCGTTTGGAAATGGTTGACAAACTGGTTTACAGGTAGAATAGAAACTCGTGTAAATGAAAGACAAGGTATAATTCCTATACTTGCTTCACACTCTGGATATTTACAAATGCCTTTAAACAACGATAGGACAAGAGGTATTTACCAAAAGATTTTATCTGACGAAGTTGAAATTGATGGAAAACCTTGTAAAGTTGAGACTGTCTATTTTCACTTAGATAGTGTTAGAAGATATGTAGGAGATGGAATAGATAAGAATAATTATGTAAGAGCTGGTAGTATTATAGGTTATTCTGACAATACTGGAATTTATACAACAGGTTCACATTTACATTTTGGTATGAGAATTTTATGGAAAGATAACAAAGGTAACTATAATCCAATTAACGATGATTATAAAGGGTATATTGACCCAGTTAAATATTTTACTTTTAAATACAAAAGAATATGACAAAAGCAACATTAAAGAGATATGCTATAAGTTCATTAATAACTTTTTTAGGTGGTTTCTTGCCAACCTTAGCTGTCTTGTTAAAAGATGTAAGTTTTGAAAGTCTAGCAACTGCTGGATTTGTCGGAGCTTTCTTTGTAATTGGTCGTCTTGTTATAAAGGCTGCTTATGAGGGAGTAGTTGTATTGGTAGTCTGGTTAGCTTCTCAGTTCAAAAAATAAGTCTGGATAAAACGTAGATAAGTCTTATCTTAAACTGAATATAGGCTATCTGACTGTGAGAGGGAAATATCTAGCGTATATCTGGATAGAACAGACCTAGAGTCTGTATCAAACAAAAAACACCAGTCTCTTTTTAGAGTTCGCTGGTGTTTTTGTCTATTAAACTTTCTAAACTAAGTATATGACCTATAAGGTTACAATAATCTGACTCTTCCTAATCTTGTTCATTAGTAATCTTCTTTGCTAACCTTTATTTATTTTATTTATCATCTTTGTTTATTTTTTTTATATAATTGCTCATAATAGTTTAACTTGTGTTAGTGAGTTTAATCTTGCTTCTATAATTGGGATATATTCTTCTGTTAATTCTATTCCTATGTATTGAAAGCCATTTTGTTTAGCAGCGACAAGTGTAGAACCTGAACCCGCAAATGGGTCTAATACTATTCCACCTTTAGGAGTTACCATTTTGATTAGGTATTCCATAAGGGCGATAGGTTTAACTGTTGGGTGGTTGTTTTGTATCTTTCCCCATCTGCCAAATGGGTTGCCATCTTCTCCAAGCTCTGCTTTAACTGCGTGATTTGGTCTAAAATCTTTTCCAGCTTTATCTTTCTCCTCCAACCCTTCACACCCTTTATTCCTTTCACTCTTACTAGCCTTAGGATAATAGAGAATAGATTTAAAGAAACGAGAGGCGTTGCCACTATCAGAATAATCATTTGTTTTTCCTTTTTCTGACATTTTTAACCCAGTTGACCAACCACCAGTGGATTTACAATTATTTCCTAATTTACTTGACCTTCCTAAATCAGGAAAACACTCTCTTACTTCTTCACTATTGTCGTGGATTAGGTTGGCAGGGAAGCGACCCATACCTTCTGGTGTTCCATAAAGTTTTTTTTCTGTTTCTATATCATTTCTACCTTCCATTTTTCTCCAACCTTCAGTTCTAATTCCCTTAACTACTGCTTGTAAATTATCAGAAGTTTCTACTCTACTCTCATCTATATTAATCCCACCTGTTCCATATTTAAGGACATTCTCAGCTACTGTTTTTTCTGCTAAAGGTTTACGAGCCATACAGATAGGACTATGATTTGGAAGTGCTTTTTGTATATGCTCTTGCCATACATTCTCGTCCGCAATACTTTGGGGTTCGGCAAGGTATTGTTTCAAACTCTTTTCCGCAAAGCTTACAAATATGTTTAACTCGTTTTGATCTAACTCGGTTATTATATTTATTAGAACATTTATTAGAACAGAATTTGCGTTGAGGATTATTGGAAGTAAATCTTGTTCCGCATTCTTTACATTCATACCAGTTCTGCTTTGCTTGTAAGTAACAAGTCCTTGAGCAATAAGCGTCTGGATGTCTGTTATACTCCTTTTTTCTCCTACCAAACAATTTTCCACAATGCTTACAAGTAAGTCTAACCCATTTACTTGGGACTCTTGTATTCCATTTTGATAAGTCTGGGATTTTCCATCCGTGTCGTCTTGCGTGTTCTTCAATAGTAAGGAGTTCAAGATTTTCAATTCTGTTATCGTCTTTGATACCGTTGATGTGGTGAACTTGCTCTCTTTTTTCAAGAGTTCTGCCAAGATGTTTTGCCATAACAAGGCGGTGTTCAAGTGTATTAAGACCGTCTCCTGTAATTTGGATGTACCCTGCTTTTGTAAGTTTTCTAGTGATTGCCATATTGTTGATATAAGATTGTTATTTATATCTTCAAGTATAGCAAATTGATTTGTCTTTGTCAAGCTTTTAGTAGCCCATACGATTGGTTCGTGTGCTGGTTTTAGACCTCCTTTCCCCCAACCCTCCCAGCCATTTTCTACCATTAAATCATTCTCGGCATTTAAACTTTTAGATGTTCTTACTTTACCTTTGCCCCAAACATTACATTTGCTCATTCCTGAACCATAGACCCACTCAATCATATCCCTCACCTCAAACCCTGCATCTTCAATAGCACTTGCCATTCTGTGATAAGTCCTTGTTCCTGAAAAAGCTAGTAAATGCCCACCTGGTTTTAACACTCTTAAACATTCCTTCCACATTTCTATATTATTTGCGATACCAGTCGAGTCCCAACTTTTACCCATAAATCCTATTTCGTATGGCGGGTCAGTAACAATACTATCAACGCTATTATCCTCTAACTCTTTTAGTTTTATTAGGCAATCGCCTTGTATTACTTTGTTTATGAATTTATCCATTATTTTTATTCTCCTTAATTGATAATCTTTTATTTATAATGTCTATGTATTCAGGTGCAATTTCTATTCCAATATAGTGTCTATTATTCTTCTTTGCCATTTTTAGAGTTGTTCCACTACCTGCCATTGGGTCTAGTATTATATCTCCTTCATTAGACCAAGATATAATATGGTCGTTTGCGAGTTGTTCAGGAAATGGGGCGGGATGATTATTTCCTTTTCCTCCAACAGAATATCTCCAAATATTACCAATAGTTTTTGTCATTTTCCTTGTTTTATATCTTGCTAGTTTAATAGTTCCATCTTTCTGCCTATAACCACCATCTTTTGATTTCTTTTGTCCACCAGTTATTGTTGGTATCTTTATTGGATTAAATGTTTTAGGTTTTCCTTTTGAAAAAATAAACATATACTCAAATAACTGATTACACCTCGTATGCATTGGGAAAGGACTTGTTGATTTCTCATATATCATCGTATCGTGCAAATTAAATCCTATCTCCTTAAAGTAAAGTGCTTGTTTAAAAGATGTTCCTGTTTCACTTCCTTTAATCGTGGCATCTCCCACTACCCAAACACATACCCCACCATCTTTTAATACTCGATATATTTCTTGTGCTATTCCTTCAAAATTAAAAGTGTAACCTTTGTATGTTCGGAGATTATCATAAGGAGGAGAGGTTAAAACCATATCTATACTTTTATCAGGAAAAGTTTTCATTACTTCTAAACAATCACCACAGATTATCTGATTTTTTAGTTCTTCAATGGTCTTCATATTCAAATTGTTTATCGCAAGGCGGTATATAATATAATTTACTTTCCATATTTTTGAAAGGAGGGTCAGTAACAATACTATCAACGCTATTATCCTCTAACTCTTTTAGTTTTATTAGGCAATCGCCTTGTATTACTTTGTTTATGAATTTATCCATTATTTTTATTCTCCTTAATTGATAATCTTTTATTTATAATGTCTATGTATTCTGGTTCTTTTTCTATTAAAATATAATTTCGGTTTAGATTTTTACAAGCCACTCCTGTTGTTCCACTTCCAGCTACATTGTCTAAAACTATATCGCCTTCGTTGGTGTAGGTCTTGATAAGATACTCAAATAGGGCTACTGGTTTTTGGGTTGGGTGGACTTGAATTTTACTATTTGCCATATTCAATTCACCACAACTTCTATTACAAGTCAATAAGGATGTTGGATATTTCAACTTATTGCCAAAAGTTCCTTTATTTAATAATTTTTGATTACTTATTGGACTAATTTGTTCTTTAGATTTTTTTCTATATTTTGTAATATCTCTTTCAACCATTTGTGGGTTATATGTTGGACTATTTTTATAAAAAACAAGTATATTCTCGTGGGCTTTTAGTGGCATCTTTTTACAATTAAAAATGTTTCCACCGATTACCTTATCCCACACCCACTCATACTTAAACATCTTAATATTACTCATCACTAATGCACTTGTAAAAGGTTGTGAAGCAGTTAAAACAATAGCCCCATTGTCTTTGATTATCCTCTTATACTGCTCCCATAACGGCTCAAAAGGAATAATTGTATCCCATTTACAAGCAGTAGTTCCATAAGGTAAATCTGCCAAAATCATATCAATACTCTTATCGGGTATATCTTTCATTACTTCTAAACAATCACCACAGATTATCTGATTTTTTAGTTCTTCAATGGTCTTCATATTATTTTATTATTATGATAGATTAGTTAAAAATCTATAATCAGCAGGGCAAGGTTAGACTTGCAATTAGTGTCATTTTTGGAACTCAGGTATCCCCGCATTAGGAATTTTAGGTTGCCACCTCTAACCCGCAGACACAATCACCATACTTACTAACTGTATTAATCAGTTTTCAGATAACACTTTAACATTAAGAATATATTTCCCCTACTATTCGGGTCGTGAAGCATACCGATAATATATTCCGATTTGATTAGAAATTCGGGAATTACTCTAATCATTGCTTTTTTATTGTATAATGTCTTTTGTGTTTATATAGCGTATATTGCTTTATCTCAATACAGATTTATAAGCAACTTTTCCGCCACCTGCTGATTATAAACTTCTAAATGAATTATCAGAGAGAGGATTGATGTTGGGGTCGATTCCACACCAACCACTCCCTCTGATAACCCACTTAGGGGTTATAAAGCAATTCTATATTGCAATTCGTCCATTATTTCATTAAAACGACCAATAGCGTCAATATCCTTTTGAATATCCTCTGCTAATTCACACCCTCTTAAGAGATATTAAAAGATTTAATGAATATTGTAAAGAACATCTTTCTCTATCTTTACCCACTTCAGATGGTCTTTCTGTTATTAAAATAGGATTTAGTCTTTGAATTAAAAGAGAAATGTTTTCGTCTAATCTTTGAATTTCTTTACCCAAGATTGACATTACTTTTTGCATTTCTGGTGTTTCACTTACTTGGGTTAAAGCACTATTTTGTTTTGTTTCCATTTCGTATGACATATATATAAATTATTAAATTAACTCAACTTTATTTTTAACCCACTTAGGGGTTATACTATTTATTCTAAAGCTTTGATATCTTTTAATCTTTCTTCAACTTCTTTTTTGTTGTATTTAATTCCTCCGATTTCTATGGTTTTTACTTTTTCTTCTTCGATAGGAGTAATTTCATAATCTCCTAATACATATTGATTTTTCCAATAAGTAGAGCCAGTTTTATCTGTTATATCTGTAATCTTACCTGTGTCATCCCCACCAATAAACCAACCTTTTGTAAATGATGCTTTTGCATACACCCGAGCATTACCATACACCCGAGCATTACCATACACCCGAGCATTACCAGACACCCAAGCATTACCATACACCCGAGCATTACCATACACCCGAGCATTACCATACACCCAAGCATCACCAGACACCCGAGCATCACCAGACACCTGAGCATTACCATACACCCGAGCATTACCAGACACCCAAGCATTACCATCTTGGCTTAAATTATCTTCTTTTTCAATCCAACCTCCTAATTCTCCTTTTTCCACAATTCCAAATGATATTTCTGCTTTAATTTGGAATAATGTTCTTCCAAACCATTCTTTTGTATTTTTTGTTAGTGAGTATTTTTTCATATATAAATTATTAAATTAACTCAACTTTATTTTTAATCTTGCCTTGTAGTTTGTTGGCATATTATTTATTCTTATATTTTTTAGAACAATCTTCACAATAAGCTGATTTATCTCTACGCTTATTA
>Ga0208824_1002463_pt1 | contig 14207 bp, 15 predicted proteins | sample AD_JPNTR3_MetaG_FD_184447 | JGI IMG/M metagenome (GOLD analysis project Ga0208824, IMG submission 184447) | Active sludge microbial communities of municipal wastewater-treating anaerobic digesters from Japan - AD_JPNTR3_MetaG (SPAdes) (version 2) | ecosystem: Engineered > Bioreactor > Anaerobic...
TTTAGCATTTCAATTCCTTATGGTGCGATTAAAAGCAGGTATTAATACAAATATAAATAATATCAATACATTTCAATTCCTTATGGTGCGACAATATTGAGACTGGGAGACTGGGGAGACTGGGAGCGTAAAAGTAGATTTTAAAAATATTACAAAATATAAATTTTTTAATTAAATATTTATTTATCGGTCTGCTTCACCCCGTCACCTCGTCATCCTGTCATCCTCTCATATATTTCAATTCCTTATGGTGCGATTAAAAGATAGTCGTGTCAGAAAAGTCATTGACAAATTATTAATTTCAATTCCTTATGGTGCGATTAAAAGAATAAATACTAAAGTTAGTGATTTTTTTAGAAATAAATTTCAATTCCTTATGGTGCGATTAAAAGAAAATTTGTATATAATTCAAATTATGTTATTACACATTTCAATTCCTTATGGTGCGATTAAAAGGAACCACAAGTAGGCGATATAATTAAGTTAAAAAGATTTCAATTCCTTATGGTGCGATTAAAAGTTTCTTTATAACGGGCTTTTTATAGAATTTAAATAATTTCAATTCCTTATGGTGCGATTAAAAGCCGTTTTTGCTAAAATAATCAAAAGCCATCTTTTTTAATTTCAATTCCTTATGGTGCGATTAAAAGCCAAAATATTTTTCGGAAGTCGCTTCATAACTTGGAATTTCAATTCCTTATGGTGCGATTAAAAGTCTGCACTGTGAGCTCCGATGCAATTGACTCTCAGTGATTTCAATTCCTTATGGTGCGATTAAAAGATATCGAAACGCATAATTTCCAACTGTCTGCAAATTATTTCAATTCCTTATGGTGCGATTAAAAGAAAATAGGTATTTATTATGTAAACGGATAAATGGAATTTCAATTCCTTATGGTGCGATTAAAAGTCTTACAGCAGAGTGCTGATTATAGAGAGAGTTTAGATTTCAATTCCTTATGGTGCGATTAAAAGAGATACTCCGCAAGTTTTATTGTCAGCGGGTGTTGAATTTCAATTCCTTATGGTGCGATTAAAAGATTATTTCATTAATATAATCATTTATAGGATCCGAATTTCAATTCCTTATGGTGCGATTAAAAGCATACTCATTGTTAAGTTGCGGGTGCATATAAGTAACATTTCAATTCCTTATGGTGCGATTAAAAGATATTAACTACCTTGCTATTAATAGCATTGCTTTATTATTTCAATTCCTTATGGTGCGATTAAAAGCTATTCCTATCTACATCAGCAAACCCTTTATCTTGCATTTCAATTCCTTATGGTGCGATTAAAAGAACCTCCCTTTTCTAACCCAAAAAAACAAAAATTAATTTCAATTCCTTATGGTGCGATTAAAAGCCAAAATGTAACACATCTGTAACATTTGTAAGTTATATTTCAATTCCTTATGGTGCGATTAAAAGCATCTTCTATGTCTAAAACTTCGTTTTTTGCACCGCTATTTCAATTCCTTATGGTGCGATTAAAAGCCATTTGCTGCGTAGTCTGCGATAAACTCTGCACTGATTTCAATTCCTTATGGTGCGATTAAAAGTCAACAAAAACGTTGTTTACATAGCCATAATAGTGCGAATTTCAATTCCTTATGGTGCGATTAAAAGGGGTATAAAGATATTTACACGTGTGCAATATAAAAGATTTCAATTCCTTATGGTGCGATTAAAAGAACTACATCGTCGTCGTTTTCATTGTCAATGTAAAATTTCAATTCCTTATGGTGCGATTAAAAGCGTCGTAGTAGTTATCAAAGTTTGCGTCAAAAAAAATTTCAATTCCTTATGGTGCGATTAAAAGAACCACTACTGCATCTAGCGATCTAGGTAAACTATAATTTCAATTCCTTATGGTGCGATTAAAAGTGCTAAATATGGCATAAACACTAACATCATAGACCCATTTCAATTCCTTATGGTGCGATTAAAAGCATATGCGATTATGTATATGCAATAAGTATAAAAATATTTCAATTCCTTATGGTGCGATTAAAAGGGTCGTTGTAGACGAGCAAATAATCGACGAGATTATATTTCAATTCCTTATGGTGCGATTAAAAGAACTACATTTACAGCGGTGGAATAAAAAGTTTAAACGCATTTCAATTCCTTATGGTGCGATTAAAAGTGGTTTCAGCAACAGTGATGGCAAGTTTGTCTATAGCATTTCAATTCCTTATGGTGCGATTAAAAGTAATATTAGCTAAAGAAGGTATAAACAACGATAATGAAATTTCAATTCCTTATGGTGCGATTAAAAGAGGAATAGACCGAATACTATGGAATACAAAAATAGAATTTCAATTCCTTATGGTGCGATTAAAAGAATATAAATTAATTAATAGAGAGGTAATAAAAAATAGATTTCAATTCCTTATGGTGCGATTAAAAGGATGTATAAAGCTCCTAAAAAGGCTATAAAAATAAAATTTCAATTCCTTATGGTGCGATTAAAAGAAAAAGCTACTGTAAAGAAAGGTAAAAACATTACTAAATTTCAATTCCTTATGGTGCGATTAAAAGTCTTCCGACATTGCACTCATACTAGAAAAAATTTGAATTTCAATTCCTTATGGTGCGATTAAAAGAGTGGATAAATAATAGCGCAATAGCTTTTTTTGGCCTATTTCAATTCCTTATGGTGCGATTAAAAGTAAAGCACAAAAAGACTACCAACTAAAATAAAGTAATTTCAATTCCTTATGGTGCGATTAAAAGGCGAGTGTGTTTTAGAATTCTTAAAAGATAATAACATATTTCAATTCCTTATGGTGCGATTAAAAGTATGCTTTTTTCATTTATGTATTTAAGTGTATAAATATTTCAATTCCTTATGGTGCGATTAAAAGAACTTGGTATTACAGAAAAAAGTATAACAGAAACTATATTTCAATTCCTTATGGTGCGATTAAAAGAATAATAACCTCTTCAGCTCCGATTACATCGAGCATATTTCAATTCCTTATGGTGCGATTAAAAGCATTTGCTGCGTAGTCTGCGATAAACTCTGCACTGATTTCAATTCCTTATGGTGCGATTAAAAGAAAATAAAAGAAAATATTAACAATCCTCGCAAGATATTTCAATTCCTTATGGTGCGATTAAAAGAAAGAAAATATTTATTATTTATGTTATTATACTATATATTTCAATTCCTTATGGTGCGATTAAAAGCTAATTTTAGCAATTTCGTTCTGTAAAGCAGATAACATTTCAATTCCTTATGGTGCGATTAAAAGAACTCTTTTAACGATAAATTTTCGCTTTTTTTAATCATTTCAATTCCTTATGGTGCGATTAAAAGGGTATTCAAAACAATAAACATGCGTCGAATACCATTATTTCAATTCCTTATGGTGCGATTAAAAGAACGCAGAGGAGAAGGTTCTCTAACTGTCAAATACTATTTCAATTCCTTATGGTGCGATTAAAAGTTTTATTGATATTTATCAATGTTTTACATAAACTATATTTCAATTCCTTATGGTGCGATTAAAAGACGCCAAATTTTTCGGGAGCTCGCTTGTTATCATCTAATTTCAATTCCTTATGGTGCGATTAAAAGAGGGACATAGTAGAAAAAAAATACAAAGATATCATATTTCAATTCCTTATGGTGCGATTAAAAGCTATCTTTTAATAAATCAACAACATTAGATAAAATATTTCAATTCCTTATGGTGCGATTAAAAGTCATCATATTGATGAAATATAGCAGCACATTCGCATATTTCAATTCCTTATGGTGCGATTAAAAGGTTCTATTCATTTCGATTTCTTTATCATAAGTTTCTATTTCAATTCCTTATGGTGCGATTAAAAGTATTATCTAAAAATGCAAGAACCATTACTTCTATTATTTCAATTCCTTATGGTGCGATTAAAAGTATATAGTACATGAAAACATTATTTGAAACATTAAAATTTCAATTCCTTATGGTGCGATTAAAAGCAGTATCACTTACAATAAGCATATTAGAAGTTTGTCTGATTTCAATTCCTTATGGTGCGATTAAAAGAAGTTCTTGTGATTTATAAGTATGTGATATTACAAAATTTCAATTCCTTATGGTGCGATTAAAAGTTTAAGCTTCTAATAATAGATATCTTATCATATATTATTTCAATTCCTTATGGTGCGATTAAAAGCTACCATCATCGTTTTTAATAGTATCATAAAAAAATATTTCAATTCCTTATGGTGCGATTAAAAGCTTGTTGTTCTAATAGTTTATACGCCGTTTCAGCTATTTCAATTCCTTATGGTGCGATTAAAAGCTACAGTATAGATTATTTGCCCTACTTCGAAGCTATATTTCAATTCCTTATGGTGCGATTAAAAGAATAGTATCAAATTTCATAGTATTTTATAGCACTAATTTCAATTCCTTATGGTGCGATTAAAAGATTTATTTTTTAAAAAATCATCAAAGAATATTGGCGGATTTCAATTCCTTATGGTGCGATTAAAAGCCTCCTCTGCCTTTAAACGTTGTTCATAATCACTTAATTTCAATTCCTTATGGTGCGATTAAAAGACTGTCTATCGAAGATATTTTAAAATTAGCTGAACTATTTCAATTCCTTATGGTGCGATTAAAAGATTAAAAATTTTTGATAAAGCAAAAATAACTTATACATTTCAATTCCTTATGGTGCGATTAAAAGAAAAATTAGATAAATTTTAATATGTATTTAGACAAAAATTTCAATTCCTTATGGTGCGATTAAAAGCGTCGCCCCCGCTAACCAAAAATAGCTTAAAATCTGGCTTTATGATTAACTATTTTTATAGTTTTTACTATAAAAAGTCGTCAATGTGCAAAGATATAAAAATCCCTGGACATTGACAACTTAATTTTTCCCCCATTTATACTCAGTATGTCAAATAACTTTCTTAAGTTTCTGATAATTTTTTTACAAAATTTTAACTGATTGACAACATAATTTATATGAAATTATCTATGCTACTGCGCTCTAATCCTATTATTTGCTTATCTAAAAATTTTTCTGTTCTGCTACTAAATATTATCAATGAATCTTCCTCTTTATTCATTATTTCTTCTGCCAAAATTATTAATTCTTTTAATTTTACCTCCGTAATCTCACCTTCGAATACAGAATTTTGTATCCAATTGAGATACCTTCTACATAGTTTTAACATTTTGGCTACTCGCTTTTCATTTACATCATATACTAAAATTACATACATGGCTTCTTATTTATGGGTGATGGGTGATGGGTGATAGGTGATGAGTGATGAGTGATAGGTGATGAGTGATGAGTGATGTGGTTTTTTTGCATTATAATGATTTTGAAAGTTGCTTTTTGTATGATGATGTTGCTTTTAGAATTTCATCAGCTTCTTTTTTGAATTCGTTTACTTTAGCAATAGGTAATATTTTGAGCTCTTCTAATAGTTCGAGCCAAAAGACAGTTTCATCTATCTCCTCAACTACTATGGACATTTTAGCATATCTTTCTCTGTTTGATCTCGCTCTGCACATGGCTCTGTAATTAGCTGCTACTGAGGTGGCTGATCGTATTATTTGCTTTTTTAAAATAGAATTTTCATCAGTGTATTTCAATTTTGACAATTCAATTATTATATCTATAGCTAGTTTTTTAGTCCTGTCTCTAAATATTTCGTTGTAATCTAATTTGTCCATTTGTATATTTTTTTGATGGGTGATAAATTTATGGGTGATAATTTATAAGTGATGAGTGATAAGCCATATCCTTCTTCTAATTTTGTTATTTTAAATGAGTGATAATTTATGAGTGATGAGTGATGGGTGATGAGTGATGGGTGATAGGGCATTTTTACCAATACATTTTAAATGGTTTATATTCTTCTAATCCTAATAGATGCTTACTTAGTTTATAGCATTCTAGCTTTATTAAATGTCTGTAACTCACATTTCTTTTTAATGATCGATGCTTTATGGTCTCATTTAGCTTCTCTTCAAAAGCTTGTGCAAAAATTTTTGTTCCGTTAGGAGTTAATATACATTTATTTAATTTTTTTTCAAAATGCTTTTCTTGTATTTCTTTTTTATTTAATAATTTGAAAATTACCCTGTCAACTAAAATAGGTTTAAATATTTCAGAAATGTCTAATGATAGAGAATATCTCCTCTCGCCAGGTGTGTGCAAATAGCTAATCGTAGGATTTAGCTGCGTTTGATGTATAGCTCTGAGACACTGACTATAACACATCATATTACCAAAAGATATTAAAGCATTTATTTCATTCTGCGGTGGCTGTTTGCTACGACCTCCCATACTGAAATCATTAATTATCAAATCGAATCCCTCGTAATACGTCTGTCTAATATTTCCCTCTAATCCCATTATTTCAGTAACATCCTCAGCTTGTGGTAGTACATCAAGATATTGACTTATTTTATTTATCAGTTCCTCCACATCTTTGCCTCTATTATTGTAATATTTTAGATTTTTTGTCATGTTGAAAGCAGCTCCTTCCACAAATTTTCGTGCCAATTCGAGTCTTCTTTTTTTGCTCTGATATGCTGAGGCTTGAGCCAAAATCATTTTTCCTGAAAGCAGACCATCGCGTGGCATAAATGAACCGGTATAGTTTTCATAATAATCAAAAAAATGTACTGCTATATCTTTTTGTCCTAAAAAATTATACAAAGCACTATTAGCACGTAGAGATCCAAATACATAAAATTCGGAAACGTATTCTATAGGTATATACCTAGGGGTACCTTCATGTTCGTTCCCATTTTCATCATATTCCACTGGTGTAAACTTCAAAGTATTGTCTTTGCGTTCCATTGTACCAGCGTTAAATAAGTAATAGGTCTTTTTCATTGGTTAATAATTTATAGGTGATAGGGTATCATTAAAAATTATCTTCTTTTACATAACAAAAATCGTAATAACTACAGCTTTTGCAAATTTTAGCATTTATTACTGGGGGGCAATCATCAGAGCTAATCAATTTTGCGATTTTTTCTTCTATTTCTTTAATTTTTTGCCTATCTGCATCAGTCAAATTTACTTTAGTAGTTTTTTTGAGCTCTGGATATTCTAATATGCCTGTGACACCATCTATGCCATTTCGCTCTAGTACATAAATGTAATATTTCACTTGCCATTCATGAGCAGACTCTACTTTGTCCGACCGCTTAATTTCATGAATCACTTTATTGCGAGCATCGTAATAATCGATTTTTATGCCATCGATTTCTACTTCTTCATACCTTTCGGAACGTTGCGGATAACTTGTTTCGTGAATGAGTTTACCATCATATACTAGGTCAGAAGTATGCTCAAACCTTATCCCGTTGGCATGAAGCCACAGTTCACGTTTACAAACATGATAAAGATTAATATATGTTGCATTAACTTGCATATTATTAAATTATATTTTGATCGTCAGGTTCTAATGATAATCCGTAAAATTCATCATATTTCATATCTAATAAATAAATGTCAGAATCATTTATTTTTTTATTAGAATATTTTCTTGCAATATACAAAGGAACTTTTATAATGTATTTTCGTAATAAGTCATAATTGTTATTAGCAATGCATTCGTCAAAATTATACTGCTGATAATGTTTTAACAAAACAGCTTCGACTGTTATATAATCGCTTTTGCGAGAACTGATTTGATACAATTTTGCTTCATCAACATTTAAAGTATAAATATTTTTTAAATAGTCTTTCCAAATTGTTGGAATTAAGCTTTTTGCTTCATTTAGCTCATTGAAATATTCATCTCCCAAATTTTCTTTTGTATAAATGATATCCACAAGATTTTTCCAATCTTTTTCAGAAAGATTCCCTTTTTGTTTGGTTGCAATATCACTTAAATTCGAGTAAGTCAATGACAAAACGTTAGATAAGGTTTTATATACATATTTTCTGCTTTTTTCTGATTCTCGAGTTATAATGACTTTAGCAAATTGCATATCGGGAAACCGTTTATTAATTTCACCTCTTCTGTTAACTCTTCCTAGTCTTTGTATAATTGCATCAATTGGGGCATTCTCGGTATAGAGAACATCAAAATCAATATCTAGGCTAACTTCTACAATTTGTGTACAAACAGCTACAAATATATTATCTTTCGATTTTAAATTTTCCAGCAAATCTTCCTTGTTATTTTTGTCTTGTAATATAAATTGAGAATGATAAAGCATTCTGTGTTCCAAGGGTATTTTTTCATCCAAAAGATCAAAAATTTCGCGTGCTTTACCTATTGTATTGCAAACGACCAAAACTTTTTTGTTTAAATAGTAATCGCTAACAATATCATTTACGCATTGTTCGATAAAACAATCACGCACTTCAACTATATGGCGTTGTTTGTCATCGAATTTTGGTTCTTTTATCAATTCGTAATTAGGCAAAACTTTTTCTAATTCTTGTTTTAATATTTCCGGCAAAGATGCACTCATCACTGCAAATTGCGTGTTGTAAGGATTAATACATTCAATTACTTTTAATAGCAGACCAAAAGTATAAGGGTCATATGTATGAACTTCATCGATAATAATTTTTGCATTGAAACTTGCAGCTCCGGTTAACACCCAATATCCCCAATTAAAAAAACTATATATAAGTTGGTCGAGAGTAGCTACAGTCACAGGTTTAAAAAACGTACGGTTATACAGATAATGACTTCTCAGTGTCTCCGGCTCCATATCCTCTTCTTTTTCTCTTAATATATATTTTGCCGTACTATGTGAAAGGCCAACGTTTTCTGTGCCTCCAAACAAGTAAGTCATTCTTTCCCACATTTTGGTTGTTGTTACCATTGTAGGTAATAAAAATAAGATTTTCTGATTGACATTATTTTGTGTTGCCCATAAAATAGAAGCTTCCGTTTTTCCCTGTCCTGTGGGGATCTGAATAAAAACGTTTTTCGAAGATGATTTTGCGGCATGCAATTGAAAAGATTCCCAACCAACAAATTGAGGCACTTTAATTTTCATTTTAGCTGTAATCGATTCATTATTTTCAGTAGCAGAATAATTATAGGTTGTATTATTGGAGGAAGCTAACCAATCACAATAATGCAAAACTGATTTAAAAAGTAAAAATAAATCCCTGATTACATTTGTCTTTTCATATTTATAAGAACCTATATAATTCATTACCTCATCATAGAAAATCCAATAAGGATTTTCTTCAATTACTTCATCATAAAATTTTAAAAATTGCCAATTGGGGATATTTAGTTTTATTGCCTGCTGGTTAATGTTTTCATAGAATGTTTGGAAATAATCTTTATCGGCAAAGGTAATTCTCATTCTTTCATAATCTTGAAACAGTCCATTTTTCAATTTGCTGTGATGGCTTGCTATAGCGAGAATTTCCGGAAAGAATGGATTTCCGTCAATAACTTTTATAGGGTTTTCTTTTATTTCATTGTAAATAAAAGGGACGGAAGTTAACGCGTGAGATTCAAGCATATTCAAAGGAAGCCCCCTAACTTTATCCTGAAACCGCTCTGTGGCTTTACCTATGTCATGGAAAGCCACTGTAATAAAAAGACGTTTAATTATATTGGGCTTGGAAAGGGAATAATATTCCGACATTTTACTTATCAGAACTTCATACCAATTCAAAACTTTCGAAAACCAATATAAGCTATCGTTCGTATGCTCTATCAATGTTTTTTGGGGTTCGCTTTTCGCTAAAATCTCAGTGTATTTCATGAACTAAAAAATCTGGAATGAATAGTTTAGTTCTTCGTCATAAAAGCCTCTGCTATCCTTGGGTTTGATAGGCAAATTAAAGATAAATGAAAATTGCTGATATTCATTTGATTCTCTTGCTCCATCATCATTGTATGAAAATGTTATAGGTAATTTTATCGATTTGGGTGCTTCATCTAATAAATTACCTGAAGTATTTTGCATATTTAACACAATTTCATAAGGCGTCTTTGTAAAATCAATTGGTAAAACGGTATTGCAAAAACTAATATTTGACTTTTCTTCCAAATTTATTTGCCGAATTTCTTTAATCAACACTAATTCATCCTCCCTACCCAAAGAAAGTGCCCATTCAGGATTCCGGAATTTACTACTGACTAATTCATAATCATTTTCATCTTCGAAATGAAGATATAGAATAAATTCTGATGAATACAATAATTCTCTAACAATTACGGCAGAAAAGTATGGATATTGATTTTTACCTTTAATATAATCTTTGATGTATCTATCTGTATATTTTCTTATTTGCCATAAATCACTTGCTTTGCCATTATTTTTTCCCACAATTCCCATCTGAAATCGGTTATTTTTTAACCATTCGTCATTAACTTTTTCAGGAGAAATCCCCAAAGCACTACCAATCATTCCCGCTACTGTCGTTTTGGGAGGAAGAGGGAGTGTCTTATGATAGGTGTGGAAGTCCGGTTGCCGAAATGAATTCATGCTACCGAAACATATTACTCTTATAAACTTCATTGCTGAAACAATTCATTGTTTATATATTCTATTGTATTATCAAATGTCGATTGTATATTCATTATCTCAGGTAAAAGTGAAATCTCATCATCATTTTTGAAAATCCCAGATTGGAAACCTAAGAATTGTTTTTTAATAATTCCAGAATTTCCTTTAAGTACTTCATTTATGCTTTTTGTGTTTAACTCTTCATTTTGTGAAACGGTCAATGTTTCAAGGAAAATGGGTGATTTAGTGTTTTGAAAAGTAATAGCCAAAAATTTTGGTGACATATCAGTCAGCAACCGTGACTGTTTGCCTCCTCCCCAAATATGAGAAAGTGCTCTCATAAAATAAATCAATCTTTCTCGTTTTTCTTGAGGTGCTAATGATTGAACTTTGCCTTTATTTTCTTTTGCCAGTTCAAAATCCTGAAATACGCCCAATCTATCAAGCTCCACCAAAATATTTACTCTGAAATAGTTGTAATAAATCTCTGTTTCAAAAATATTTCCGCCAGCTGACACATCACCTCCTGTTTGTTCTTTTGATTTTGTGCCTAAATCACGATCATTCCTAAATGGGAATAATCCAATAGCAGCAGAAGTACGTACAACTGCTGTGCGGCGTCTATTTTCTCCAGAGGAGGCAATCATATAACCCAATAAATCATCGTCTAAATATAGATTTGGCTCTCCGGAAGTGAAGTCAACACCGGCTTTTTTTTCAGCCTGTTTTACTTCAGACAGTAAATCTCCCAATCCCATTTCTTTCCATGCCTTACGAATTTGATATTTAATACTTTGTCCTGAAACATATGGTAGCTGTGTACCATTAGGTAAAGTGATTTTCTTTACAGTACTGACATTACCTTCTGTCCAACTGCCATTTATACTTCCTAGTGAAGTTTTAAAAATATAAGCGATATTTACGCAATTAACTGTTTGATTTTTTTCCATAATTAATTTTTTTAATATTATTTATTATTTTCCATTGTTTTACCTTCCTTAAATAAGAAGCTATTCATGGCAAAAATGCTTACCAATGCCTTATATTCTTCCCATTGGGAATTATCAGGTAGCTCCTTGAAAAAAGTTTCACTATAAGATACTCCGGTTCTAAACTGAGTTTCGGCCAATACATTAAGAAACTCAGTCCTGCTTTTTGCATTTCGTATTGAAAAAAGAATCCCTTTGTCATCATTTTCACGACAATAGGCGCCGATGCGGTTTCCAACCGCTTTACAAATATCTACCATTTCTGCTTTCATATTTTTTTGGGTTTTAAAATTATATATTTCAATGATTTTATCCAGGAATACGATATTCCCTTTATCTTCTTTTATTTTTACTTCACCTAAAAACCATTCAACAGTTTTAAGAATACTACGAAATGAAAGTATATCTGAGCATAAACGGTTACGCCAAGTTGTATCATACTTCCCGCTATCCAAGCGTTGAGAAAAATAGCGAATAAAATTCAAAAATGGTTCACGGTAACTACGTTCATCATCCTTGTAGTTTTCGAAACAATCCAATAATTCGAAAAATGCGTTTAACGAAGTATATTCTTTTACATCGCGAAAAATATTATCGTCATTCGATAAGGTGAATACACTTTTACTCAACAAAATTCCTCTTCTTTTATCTTTGTTTATGCGCTGATTTACCTGTGCATAAACAGAAAGTAAGAAATTGAACAAACTTTCTGATTCATATTGAGTTCCTATAATCTGGGTTTCGAAATTACAAAAATCAGGTTTTGCAAGATTATTTATGTTTGCATTAATAATATCATAAAAGCTTTCAAGTTCTTTTAAATTATCATCATACAAAATAAAATAGTGTTTTAAATTATCTTGAATTAAATAATTCAGATTGTAAAAGGAAAAGAGTGAAACAAAATCATACAAGGCAGAAATTTTAGGTTTTACTTTTAATGCAGAATCAAAATTTAGTTCCCCACTATTTCCTGTCAAAAACGGGTAATTCATCCCAGTAATTGTATTTGCATTTTTAAATTGTTTTCCGCTAAATAAACATACTTTCCCTCCTTTTTTAAGGAATTCTTCTGTAAAATTTGAGCCTATTTCATATTTGGGAGGTGAATTAATAAAACCTCTTTTATCTAATTTTATTTTTTCAGAGATGTTTGAAGATATTTTTTCTTGAAACGATAAAAATCGAGAATATTCTTCATTATTCATTAGTCTGACATTCTCTTTATCGTTCGCGTCAGGAGTACAAATTGCTCCTTCTGTATTTGGTTTTTTTCCTTTAAAAAATGGTTTCAAGTGCATTTTAAAATCAGTTTTTCGATAAACTTCGAATTCTCCGTCATTTTTTAAAATCCAACCGTAATTCTCTGTTTTTTTCAAATATTGCTGAGCGACATGATCTTTCGCTTTGTTCAAAAAATCAGCAACATCAAAAGAATCATCTAAAGCTTTAATTTCAAGCTTATCACTTTCTAATCTAATATCAAAGTCTTTGGCTTGAGGTAATAAGCGAAGTACTTTATACAAGCCTACAATTCCATTATCTATCCAAAAGTTACTTGTTTTTTCAATGATTATTTCTTGTAACATAATTCCTTTTAGTTTTCCTGTTTATAATGTTCATTTCTTTACCTCCACCATCCCAAACCCCATACTATTTTTGCTACCTACTCCTCCATCATATGCTATTTTCATAAGTTCTATTGGTGCTGTCAGTTGAAAAATACAACTATATCCACGTACTTTGCTTTCTTGTGGCGTATCGGCTTTGATAGTAATTAGTGAAGAGCGAGGTTCATTAATTACTTTAAAATCGAAATCAAAATCAGAATTAGGAAAGTCTTTACCTTGTATAGCTTTATATTTATCTATTAGATTTTGTTTGATAAGTGGCATAGCCATTGGATGAGTGGGAGAAATGTATTCATCAGATCCATTATCTCTTTTGAGTGTCAGGCAGATGGGAGAGAGTGTCTGAAAGGTCATAGTTTCTTTAAACTCTGGTGGTGGCAGCATCTCGATATTTTGTATTCTACAGTTTATTTGAGCATTTCTATTTCCTAATTCAAATTCTTGTTCTCTAAATATGCCTTGAATAAACTCACGTGTGCTAATCTCGGGAATAAATGAAATCTGCCATTCTATGTGGTCTGATATTATTCTAATATATTCATTTATTATGCGATATTGTGGTATTTTTAGTCTCGAAAAAGTAAATAGCTTGAATAGCTTTTTATCAGCATTATATCCATTATCGTGCAACCATTGAGAAAATTGCTCATCAGATTTAGATAATATCTTGTAGATGACTGCAGAGCATTCATATTGATAATTTATTGGTATTATATTACCACGTTTATATTTATCGATGTTTATTATTAATTTAAACCTCATTATTAATTAATTAAAAAATATATTAAATCAATCTTATTTATTTAATATGCAAATCTAATATAATTTTTTAAATAAAAAAATTTTAATTGATCTAATATTTTATAAGTAATTTTACCAAAAATATAATCGTATGAGAAAAATTGTTTTAATATTATTTGTCATTCCTATAATGGCTTTTAGTCAAAATATTACTAAAATAAATACTACTATTGATGAGGCTAAAGTATTTCTGAATGGCGCACAGATCACAAGAATTGGTAATTTAACTTTATCCAAAGGTGATAATAAAATAGTCCTCACTAATCTACCTAATGATTTAGATCCTAAAACTGTCACTGTGAAAGGGCAAGGAGATTTTAT
>Ga0208824_1002467_pt1 | contig 14193 bp, 13 predicted proteins | sample AD_JPNTR3_MetaG_FD_184447 | JGI IMG/M metagenome (GOLD analysis project Ga0208824, IMG submission 184447) | Active sludge microbial communities of municipal wastewater-treating anaerobic digesters from Japan - AD_JPNTR3_MetaG (SPAdes) (version 2) | ecosystem: Engineered > Bioreactor > Anaerobic...
GAACTTTGAGAAATAGCAAGGGAACTGCTATTCACGAGCTGATCATGACGGCGCTGACAACATGGGGACAGAGAGGATTGGATTGCCTCCAAATGCTAACCATAAGGCTGGCCAGCTAAACACGTACGGGAATTGAAACCTCTCCATCCCGAGGGTAACAAATGCCGCCAATTGTATTGCAAAGCACATCCCGACGAAAAGGGAATTGAAACTATTTGTAATGTTGATGTTACTTCAGAGTTTACCTGTGAATTGCAAAGCACATCCCGACGAAAAGGGAATTGAAACTGCACTTGCAGGCCTGGAACCCCCGCGCGTCTATGCGATTGCAAAGCACATCCCGACGAAAAGGGAATTGAAACCGGTCCAACATATTTTGAACTGTATCCGCATTTAGCATTGCAAAGCACATCCCGACGAAAAGGGAATTGAAACTCGTCTACAAAGTTGGCGACCTGGCGTCTGGCAAAGTCATTGCAAAGCACATCCCGACGAAAAGGGAATTGAAACTAGACCCAACAATTGCCGCGATGTGACAGATTGTATTATTATTGCAAAGCACATCCCGACGAAAAGGGAATTGAAACATTTCCCGTCGAAATTGGCCCAGCGTTCACGAACTACATTGCAAAGCACATCCCGACGAAAAGGGAATTGAAACCAAATCTGGAGTTATCTTGTCAACAAGCTTACGCTCCTATTGCAAAGCACATCCCGACGAAAAGGGAATTGAAACTGCGTTGTTCCTTTCGCAGAATGTTTATGTGCACCACCTAATTGCAAAGCACATCCCGACGAAAAGGGAATTGAAACGCGAATATTTTTGATGTATCCAGTTTTCAAGTTTATATTGCAAAGCACATCCCGACGAAAAGGGAATTGAAACTTTTTTCCAGTGGCATACAAATGAAACCAACTCTGGTGATTGCAAAGCACATCCCGACGAAAAGGGAATTGAAACATGAATTGGCGTTCCCGAAGACACGCCAACTATCAAGTCAATTGCAAAGCACATCCCGACGAAAAGGGAATTGAAACTGGATGATCCGCCATTGTCCTTGAACCCTTGGAATTGACCGATTGCAAAGCACATCCCGACGAAAAGGGAATTGAAACAGAAATATCCAATCGGCAGGATAAAGAGAGACTCTATTGCAAAGCACATCCCGACGAAAAGGGAATTGAAACAGATGGTCTGAAGGCTGATCACGCAAACCTCTTGGTACCATTGCAAAGCACATCCCGACGAAAAGGGAATTGAAACACCTGCTTGCCGCAGACGTCTTCCGTATCTACAAGAATTGCAAAGCACATCCCGACGAAAAGGGAATTGAAACGAGGATCCAAAGGCTATACGGATGTTGCCCAGGTGCTCGATTGCAAAGCACATCCCGACGAAAAGGGAATTGAAACTTGTAAGGATCCTTGGTAATGCTTACGATTTTGTTGAATTGCAAAGCACATCCCGACGAAAAGGGAATTGAAACGGCCCGACCTCATAGCCCATATACAGGCCAAAACAGGATTGCAAAGCACATCCCGACGAAAAGGGAATTGAAACGTGACGTGTTCAAGATCGCCCTGCCGAACGTGATCAGGATTGCAAAGCACATCCCGACGAAAAGGGAATTGAAACCTTCGAGCTGGCTTGGCGACAAGCCGCTCAATTGCTGAAATTGCAAAGCACATCCCGACGAAAAGGGAATTGAAACTTTCTTACTCACCTCATAGATGATCTTTAGATCTTAAACATTGCAAAGCACATCCCGACGAAAAGGGAATTGAAACTGGCAACTTCTGTGGCTTGTTTGATGAGCACCGCCGTTCCGGATTGCAAAGCACATCCCGACGAAAAGGGAATTGAAACGCCCGTATGGCTATTATCCCGGATACGGCAATATTATCTATTGCAAAGCACATCCCGACGAAAAGGGAATTGAAACGATGACTCCGGGACAGACATGATAACCAAAGGGGTGAATTGCAAAGCACATCCCGACGAAAAGGGAATTGAAACTATGAGTTGAAGAACGATAAAAGTTAATGCGGTTATCATTGCAAAGCACATCCCGACGAAAAGGGAATTGAAACTCTTCTGCAAGCAGATGCGCTTACCCTTTCCGAAGCTAATTGCAAAGCACATCCCGACGAAAAGGGAATTGAAACTTCACGTCGAGGTCGCATACGACACCGACACCAGGATTGCAAAGCACATCCCGACGAAAAGGGAATTGAAACCCGTGGAGAGTGGAGGATATGCCTCGGAAGAGGCAATTGCAAAGCACATCCCGACGAAAAGGGAATTGAAACTCAGTTGTATAAGACCGTACAAAGTTCTTTACTTCAACATTGCAAAGCACATCCCGACGAAAAGGGAATTGAAACAGGTACCACGAGGGGATGATGGGCGGTATCTATGGCATTGCAAAGCACATCCCGACGAAAAGGGAATTGAAACTTTGGCTGTTAATAATGGCGTTCACTTTTGGTTTTGTATTGCAAAGCACATCCCGACGAAAAGGGAATTGAAACATCGTTCCAAGCCTGGAGGTTTTGCCCGCGCCCGGCCATTATTGCAAAGCACATCCCGACGAAAAGGGAATTGAAACGTAATATTGCTACTTCGGCGTGCTGTGGTGCGCCGGCATCGATATTGCAAAGCACATCCCGACGAAAAGGGAATTGAAACTAATATCCCAGATGGAGGACCAGTAATGAGTGTACCATTGCAAAGCACATCCCGACGAAAAGGGAATTGAAACGGATTCAAGGCGATATGAATCACGGGATCGATGCCATAATTGCAAAGCACATCCCGACGAAAAGGGAATTGAAACCGTGAGGAAGTTGCCGGGCAGTCTCTTATTCAGGAGAATTGCAAAGCACATCCCGACGAAAAGGGAATTGAAACGGCTCCTGGCAGGAGGCTTGGGTGGCCTATATGTGGCCGGATTGCAAAGCTCATCCCGACGAAAAGGGAATTGAAGCACCGGGAGGGGGATGAGCACAGACAACCGAATTATTCTAACTGCGCCTCAAGTCAAGGCCAAATTCTGAGCTATAATCGGCATCAACAATCTTTATCTTTCTATCATCATCTTCGTGGGCCTGTCCTTTATTCTTTAATCGCATAAACTGGCTCCATCGAATTGAAACAAGCATCTGGCTTGCCTCTAATGGGCTGTCTTCAAGAGCTTTGTCGTATTCGCTCGATAGACATGCAGGTAATACTTCAACACTATCAAACGCTCGATAAAACTCATCCTCTAGCCCTTCATCTGAATTGAAGGCACGAAGATTAAGCAGAACGCCTTCCCAAAACTCGTTATACGTATCCTGGTATTCATTATTCCAATCTTCTGCAATTTCGCCTTGATAAATTTCATCAAGCCAATCGGACAGTTTGGCTTCGTCGATAAGCATACCGTTATTTTTTTCCAGGACTTTCAATGATGCTTGTACCAATGCTTCATCATAGATCATCTGACCATCTGCAGGCTCTCGGAAGACATAAACCGGCGAGAACGATTTCAATCTCCGTCGATTCACCCGTCCAAAACGTTGCAGCAATGCCTCTAGCGGAGCAGGATCCGTATAAATCACATCTAAGTCGATATCCAGGCTGACCTCGACGACCTGTGTTGCTATCAGTAAAATCGCTTCTCTTTGGCTAGAATTCGATCCAGTAGCCTGGCGCACTTTTGTCTCCTTGTCCAGCCGATCCTTCCCATTGAAACGACCATGAAGCAGGACGATCTCAACTTCAGAACCTGATTTCTTTAGTATATTATTAAGCTCGGTATATGCGTCCTGCGCTCTCCTAACCGTATTGCAGCATACCAATATGGATTGTCCTTCTTGGATAGACTTGGCGATTTCATTTAATATCCCTGGACTTAGCAGATCACCATCCCTCAGTACGAGTCTATGGCGCTGAAATCTAGCATATAAGTCCGCCGATGCATGGATCATGGAACATTCTCCCAGGGCATCCTCCAAACGATTGCGCAATAGGCTTGGCAGAGTTGCGGACATTACTAAAAATCTGGCACCAAAATTTTCTCTGAGATATTTTACAGTGGCGAGGATCAATGCCAATCGCTTAGCTTCATAGGCATGAACTTCATCTAAGATGAATACTGCATTAAAACAATCTGAGAGCAATGATTCATATCCCTTTAGGCAATAAGGCCCTTTCAGAATCTGGTAAGGGCTTAGAACACGAACCGGGTAATAATTTAGACGGGCTAAATTGTTGAGCCATTTTGCAGAACGTGCGGCTTTTTCGGGAGATTTATCTTCAAGCATTCTCCTGTAGTATGCTAATGTACTTCTGCTGTGCTCCAGGCCAACTTGACCAGGGAATACACCATTTTTTGAATTATTCAAACGATCATACATGGCATTCATGCTGGCCTGAAAGGGCAAGGTGTAATAAAGACGGGGAACCGGTTGTCCATTCTCAGCTTGAGCTACTGCCCAAAGCAATGATGCTTCTGTCTTGCCGCTACCTGTAGGCGCCATCAGTATTGCCGATCCATGGCATTTCATACAATCTGTTTGATGAGAATAGGGACTGTAAGACGCTCCTGCTGCAGAGCTCCACAGCTCTAGCAATTTATCGGGTCCAGCCAGGTTTGATGAAGGCAATTCTCCTGTGTGAGCAGATGCGAGATGGTCAGAAGATATGATATACCCTCTCAATGCAATCGTGCTTATGAAAACAGGCTGCTCCCCTCTTCGATCGATGTTTCTGATCCAACGCTGATATGTATTTAGCCATTTTCGGATGCTTGCTGGACCCTGACTTTTTATGATGCCAATTGCCTCAGACTGAGGCGGCAAAGCAATAGCTTTTATTCCTCTTTTATTGAGATTTAGATCATCGATCCAAGTCTGCTGGCATTTTATCAGCCAATCCCACATCCCGATTAATGTAGCATCATCAATTTCTGCAACCATATTAGCCAAAAAATTGTTATAAGGATCGCTCCTTTCGCTGTATGCAAATTGAATCTCCTTTGCATCTTTATGATGTGAAACAATGGCTGCTGCCACCCAAATGCGTTCTTCATCAGTTAACCCTTCAGTTATCCATTCAAGAAACATTAGCGACAGCACTTCATGCCGATGAGGCCAACGCTTGCCACCTCGCAACATTTCCTGAAAACCCTTTGCAGCCTTGCCAAAGTCGTGAAGAAAACCCGCCCAGAAAAGACAGTTCCAGAGATCTGGAAAGCCAATTTGCTCTGGCAAATTTGGGCGCAAATAAATTGTCTCTGATAATCTCTCCAGCAGGCTCCAAGTATGTTGGGTCAGAAGCTCTGGCTTTTCATCCCGCCCCTTCAAAGCACTCTTTGCCCAGATGTCACTCATTCCATCAGGCCAAACTCGGCTGATCATCATATTCTCCAACAAAATTATGGAACCACAATCCAAGATGAGCATTTTCTATTTGTGGCGAAGTGGGATCGATCAAGAAATTGTTATACTCTGGATGATCTTCGTATCGAATAAATTCCGTATTATTTATACGGCGGTTGAGTATCACGTACCTTGCAAAGGTTGGCTGCCTGCCGTTTGCATAGTCGAGATATCGAGGCATTAATGCTACGTACCCTCGCCCCATCCTGAGCATCATCTTGTAAGGCGCAATAGTGTGTTCAAAATAGGCTCTCTCCGCCTTTTCCAGTTCTAATACGCTAACGCTGGTATACGAAAATAAATCCTGTGATCGTCCTAAAACCACTGGATAGAATGGGCTTTTAAAAGCGCATTGCCATTCAGGTTTATTTAAGTATAACACCAATTTGGGCTTGAAAAGCATACTTCGCTTAAAAGGATTGACTGTACCCGCCAGAACCTTTGGAGTCTTCGTTCCAGGAAGGTCTCCAGTGGACGGCGCCAGTACGTGAATATGTTCAACATCATCAAACGAGCCTTTATGCGAAAAATGATAGGCAAACTCTATCCCATTTGGCTCGATCCACTCGCCCATTGCACTGCAAATAAGCCCATAAATGGTTGCAGGTGGTGGCATTTCGAAAGTAGGATGGATGCCCTGCATGAAATGAGGGTAGCGGAAAGATGTCGTCAATCCTTCCGCTACTACCTTTAATACCTTCATCTGAGACCCTCATTCTAACCAGACAGAGTTTTCTGGTTTTTTCATTTCTGCAATCAAGTTTTTAAAGGCTTCACGCGGATGGCTCAGTTTTATCTCCTTTCCATTTTCAGTTTTAGCCTCTGCAGTTTTTGCGAAAGCCTCGATCTTATTTCGTTCCTCCTCAGAATATCCACGAACCCATCCTATAAAAATATCCGATACTATTTCATCATTGAAGATTTGCAATGATTCTTTTAGCGCCTCTAAATTAACCTCAGGCCGTCCCTTATTCTCACCAATCACATGGCTGAAGATATGGTTGCCGCCCTTTGTTACTGCAAGAATTACTACAACGGGGGAAACATCAGTATAATGAATTGATAGCTTCGCTCCACCCTCTATCTTGGCCATCCCTTCAAATAGCGATGTTATGCGCTGTAGACGTTGATCTTTTGGCAGACGGTAAGCCTTTTCATCCTCAAGGAGCTCTAAATTTTCTGCTTTTGCCTGATCAATTCTGACATCATCAAGATTTCTGAATCCCGTCTTTTTTTTATACCAGAAAGTGCCGCTCGACTTAAGGCTCAAAGAGAATAATCCCTGAAGAGTAGTACGGTAAAATTGATGCTCATGTGGCACTGGATCGCCATCTTGTCTGGACATGACACCAAAGTCGTTAGTGGGGCGCACTGGAGCTATTGATACGAGCGTGCTCACACGAAAAGGCGAAGTGCGGGTGATTGTATCTGTTGTTTCTGTCTCGCCCATTCTTGAAGAGTCAGCTTCCCTTTTTGCTTTTGCAGATTCGCGTTTAGAGGGTGCTCGCATATATCCAAAGAGATCATCATCCCACCACTTGATTGGATTAGCATCTGTGTATGCGATCTTTTCCTCTCGATAAACTGGAGCCGATTTCCAGCCAAAATCACTTTGTTGGAGTGTCTGCCTTAACCAATAGCGGAATGCTTGAGCGGAAATGTAAGGATAGAAGCCTTCATTGGTTCGAATCACTTTGACGCCAGTACTATTATCATAACGCTCTCCTTCAATGGCTCCGAGGTTATTTAATGCAGATGCATTCGCATCGATTAGGAATAATCCTGTCACGTAGGTCATAATTTAGCTCTCCTTATTCTGACACATCATCGTTTTTGTCTTCTTCAGACATCTCTCCGACATTCTTTTCGATCCATTTTAGATCGTAGAGGCGTTCAATCATGCGAATGAGAACTAGATCGCGTGCAAGGCGCCAATCAGATCGACCATTATCATCCAGATCCTCGAACACCTCCACAAAAGGATCGAATCCGATAATTGGAGGTTTGCCCTTTTTGAGTCTATATCGATTTACACGAATCAAAGCATTGCGAATAACGTCATAGCGACTCTGCTCACCATAGAATGTCGAGAAAAATTTTTTATCATTCTCTTCATTTATATAATCAGCTAACTGATCGCCAATTTCACGAATACGATTAATTCGGCTTTCTTTCAAATGCATCACCTTCTTCAAGAAAAGCTCAGTGAGTTTCCATGATACAAGACTTGCATCATCCTTGAGTGAGTAAGCTCGTCTGGGATCATCGCTCGATGCATTTCTGGTTGGTATGCGCAGAAAATAGCTGCGCACAAACCTGGGTGCTTCTTGCGGCAACCGGAAAAGATCCTCATAAATATAATTGCGACGACGTAATGTATCTTCTTTCTGCATCTCCCCTTTCTCTTTTTTGCCTTTCTTTGGGCGGGCAAGTTGCCAGGCGCGTTTTGCTACATTATCCCACTCAGACTTGTATTCTCGACTTTTAATAGACCATAAAAAATCTAATATATCCATGGGCAAATGATAGATCTCAAGTGGTGGATTGCGTGCATCAAGGGGATTGGATTGACCGAAATTGCTGAAGTGGTATGCGGTCAAAGATGCAGGATTATGTTCTTTTTCAGCATTGTAGCGCTCCTCATCTGCAAGTAGCAATGTCTCTATCAGAATGGTTTTGGCGGGACCTGCCTCGGGAAGCTTGCTTTCATTTTGCTCATGTGCTAAGGTTAGTGCCTTCCGATTTCTCTTGAGAAATTCTCTAGCAAAAAGTTCAATTATCTCGGAGTTATCAGAATGAACTGCCAGAAGCTTGCCACCACATTTGGCGCAGCCCAGTGGCATAGCCTGAATGCACAAAAGAGCCTTGCCCGATATAGGTAAGCCCGAATCTCCATCAGAGAAAAAATTGATCTGACCTTCTCCCAAGACAAGAGGCAAATGCTGCCGGAATACCCTTCCAGGGGGATACCCTTCTTTGTCGCTCAATGCTAGTCCAATTGTTGGCTCTCCAGTAAACACACAACGTTCTTCTGAATTTGTTTCACCTCGAAAGCTTCTTGTGACAAGTTTGGCGTATTCAGATCTTTTTTCAGGGGTCTTTTCGAATGCGGGTTGAGTGAAACCAGAGTTGGGAAATGCTACAGTCAAAAATGATTTCATTGGATTGATAATATATTCTTTTGATATAAAGTCAGCCATCTTGTCGAAGTCGGCTTCATTGAGATCGGAGATCTCCCTATTGTGATTTAATGGAGTCTGGCAGAATGCCAAGATGGTAGCAGCTCCAACATCGAATAATGGGTGCCCAGTATACTTTAGCATCTTACACACCATATTACTGCTTTATTATTCTTGCATGACTAACAGTTTTGTTTTCAGCTTGCTCATGAAACCAAATAAAACTTTCCCCTTGTCCGCCGAAAGTAATATCCCCTATGAAACCAATATTTCTTCAAATGTCGCGCATCATCCTCTCCGACCGAGGCACCTTCCTGGGCAAATCCAGCGAGCAGTTTCGCATCACCAGAAGGGATCTGCCCGATGTGCTCGTTCCTGCCAGAGGGGTAGAGCAGATACTGGTCCTGGGCAGTGGCATCTCCGTCTCCTCCGATGCCATTCAGATGGCGGACGATCTGGGGGTTGAGGTGGTCTTCGCCAGCTACTACGGCAAGCCCCTGGCCAGGCTCATTCCCGCCAGCCTGGGGGGCACAGTGAGGACCAGAAGGGAGCAGTACTATGCCTACAACGACTCTCGCGGAACCGATCTGGCCTGTTCCTTCGTCCGGGGGAAACTGAAGAATCAGGCCTCCCTCCTGAAATCATTCGCGAAAAAATGGAAAGGCCAAAAGGAGGACTTATGGCGAGAATTTCGCGCGAACTCAAGCCGGATCGAGGAGCTGATCCCCAGGCTGGATCTCATAAAAGGGCAGGTGGAGCTTGTCCGGGGAGAGATCATGGGGGTGGAGGGAATGGGAGCAGAGATCTACTGGAGGACCTGGGCCCGGCTTATCCCGGACGACTGGGGCTTCCCCGGCCGGGACTATCCTGCAGCCAGGGATCAGATCAACTCTCTCCTGAACTTCGGCTATTACGTTCTGGAGCAGGAGGTCTGGGCAGCAACCCTTTATGCGGGCCTGGACCCCTATGCCGGCTTTCTGCATGCCGACCGGCCGGGCAAGGAGAAGCTGGTCTACGATATGATGGAGGAGTTCAGACCTTTAGTGGTGGACAGAGTGGTGGTGAGCCTGGCTAAAGAGATGCAGCCCGGCCACTTCCAGGACGACTGTCGCATGACCAGGGATGGCATAAAGATCGCCTCATCGGCATTCTACGGCCGGCTTGATGAGAGCATAACCTATCGGGAGAAGAGGCAGATCTTAAGAAACATCATCCGCTCTCAGGCATCAGCAGCAGCAACATTCCTCCGCGGGGAGAGACCATGCTACGAGCCATTCACCCCTCGATGGTGATTGAGATTGAGGTGATTCTCGGAGGTAGCAGGTGGACACCATAATCATCTACGATATCAGTGAGAACAGCCTGAGGACCCGTGTGGCCAAGGTGCTGCTGGACTACGGCTGCATCCGCATCCAGAAGAGCGCCTTCTGGGGCGTTCTGAATCACAACACCCAAGATAAGCTCCGCCTGCGCCTGGAGAGGATGATGCAGGGAAAAGAGGGAAACATCCAGTTCTATCCCATGTGCAGAAAATGCTTCTCCCTGAAAGAGAGCATCGGCGAGATCTATGAGGTTAAGGAGGAGGACGTCTCCGTCTTCTAGATGAGAGATGATCACAGTAAGCGATGTCAAGCAGTACCTTTACTGCCCAAAGATAATCTACTTCGACCACGTCCTTCACATTCCCAAGCCCCCTGATGAGAAGCTGAAGACCGGTAAGGATAAGCATGATTCAATCACCGCCAGGGAGAAACGGCGCAAGGGGGCGATCTTCTATGATCCGGAGCTGGACGGTGCAGAGAAGATGTTCCGGGTGGAACTGGAGAGCAGTACCCTCGGATTAAGGGGAGTTTTAGACTACCTGGTGAGAACTGATCGAGAGTTCATACCTGTGGACTACAAGTTCGGCCACTCTCATAAAGGAAGCGTCCAGCTAAACCACAAGTATCAGCTCGCTGCTTATGCTCTCCTGGTGGAGGAGAGCTTCAAGACTGTAGTCCGGCGGGGTTTCATCCATTACAGCAGGGATCCTATCAATGTGCGGATTGACTTAGATGACGAGATCCGCAGGCGCACTCTGAAGGTCATCAGGGAGATAGCTCAGATAATCGAGGATGAGATTGAGCCCGCGGGAACGAGGAATTCTTCCCGGTGCATAGATTGCGAATATAGAAAGTATTGCATCGGACACATCTCACCCAGACCAAATCCAGAGAAATAATAAATTGATTTAGTATATTATTGGAGGGCATATGTATTTCTTTTCCGAAGAAGAGAGGAAATATCTCTTAAAAAAGCTCATCCCGAGCTCTCGGGAGAGCGGAATAGCAGAGGAACTCCGGGGCTGGAACTGGCATTGCTCTGAGCTATCGCCGCCACATGATATACTCCTGCCCGTCTGGGAGATCTCGGACAGATACTGCGAGACCGGTCGGGACACCTATCTGAGGCATGTGCAGAAGGTCAGCGTCCCGGCGAGTGAGGAGATGGTGGCAGGACGCATCTATCATCAGGCCATGGCTGAGCTTTATCCCACTGCCAAGAGGCTAATCTATAAGGAAGGCATGAATATCTGTGCTCAGCTTTCCGATATCCTGATGGGGCGCCTCGATGATGCCTTAGTCGAGGCTGCAGAACAGCTCTCACAGGCAAAATGCTCTTCATATGAAAATATCGGCAAGAGCGTCAGCGATAACCTGAGAAAGCTCTGGTCATTCGAGGTGAGCAGAATTGTCTCCTCCATCTTTTCTTACCTCTCCAAGTACAAGTATCTGAGCGATGATTCTCTGATCAATCACGCTCTGCCTTTTGTGGTGGAGCATAAGCTGGATGGCAAGTATCTGGGCCTGAGCCGTAACCTCTCTGCTGATGCCATAAATATGGGCGGGATGCTGATATGCGACCTCAAGACCGGGCAGCAGAGAGATTTTCACCGCCTTTCTGCCACCGGCTATGCTCTGGTCTATGAGAGCCTTTATGAGGTTCCCATCAACATCGGCTGCACAGTCTATCTGAGCTTCCCCAAAAATCATCCGACTCCCCATATTGAGAGGGATTTCTTCATCATCGGCGATGAGGTCAGGCAGTGGTTCATTGAGGAGAGGGACGGCAAGCAGGACCTTATATTTTATGAGCGCGATCCAGGCAGATGCCCAAATCCAGGAAGCTGCAGGTACAGAGAAATCTGCTTTCAGCAATAGACAAAGCCGATGTGGCTCTCGGATCGGGCAATAAGTAATAAGTCGGCCTGCTCTACTGTTGGCTCTGGCAGTTATGGGTGAAACCCGAGGGCCGCTGCCCATCTCGTCTTTGTGCCTTCAAAAAAAAGAATCATGCTGTTTTGTGGTGAAACCGGAATGCTTGAGCCTCATCACAATGACACCAGGCACAAAGGGAGATTCTCGCAGAAAAGGACCAAAGAATATTAATCCGAATATGCAGACTTACACACCCGGAAGTCTATCACCACATTATGCCTGTGCGGGGCATAGCTTCTCACCATATTGCAGTAGAGCACCTCCGCTCCCGCTCCCAGCCTCTCTGCCGCCTCCCTGATCAGCAATTCATCCCGGCCGAGATCCTCCTTTGGCGCAATGCAGTAGTAATGGACTGTTCCACCATCCTTCGCCGCCCCAATGGCCGCAGGAAGGAAGAGGGATGCACTATGGGGAAGGTTCATGATCACATGGTCGGCAGCATTCTGGTATTGCAGTGCAATCTCATTTGCATCCCCTTCCAAGATATCGATGTTCTCGATCTTATTCAGGCGGGCATTCTCCTGCAGATATCTGATGGCGACGGGATTCTTGTCCACAGCCACCACCCACCGGCACCTTCTGGCCAGGAGCAGGGCAAAGGGCCCCACCCCGGCGAACATGTCCAGCACCATATCGTCCGGCCCGACCAGTCCTGCTACTCTCAACCTCTCCGTTCCCAGGCGGGGGGTGAAGTAGGCCCCCTCCAGGTCGATCCGGTAGCGCATCCCGTGCTCCTTATGGATGGTGGTGGTCCTCTCCTCTCCTGCCACATGCCTGAAGCGGCGGGTGCGATACTCCCCCTCCACATCAGAGAGCGGGGCAATCACCGTCTTGATGCTCTTGTTGCAGGCCATGATGGCCTGAGCCACCCTCTCCCCCTCCGCCTCTGCCCTCTCATGCCCTGCATCCTCTCCTGTATCCTCTCCTCCATCCTCTCCCCCATCCTCTCCCCCACCCCCTATCAGGGCTATATCGCCCACGATCTCAAAGCTGGGCCGGAAGCCCAGAATATCCTCCGGCTTGAGGATGGGCTCTTCGCTCTCGAAATTCAGCCTGATGATCTCAAAGTCTGCAATCTCTCTCAGCCTTGAGATGGATGGGCTGGATGCCTCCAGAATGGGCAGATAGACAGAGGATCCGTCCGAGATTATCTTCCGGCTGCGATCAAAGGCCCCTGCCTCCACCAAAGCCCGCCTGAATCGCTCGCCGTGCTCCCGCCCAACCCTTATGCCCGGGGATTCGCCTGCCATCAAAGTGAGCAATTGATCTCTTATCTTGTTATCTTCTCGAAGCAGTCCAGGCATACAACCTTTCCATTGACCGTCCGGCCGCAGACCTCCATGAACCCTTCATGGCAGATCTGACACTGCAGAGAGGGATGAATCTGCGCCTTCCTGGGAGGCGGAATCTGCACTGTGCTCACTGTGAGCAGCTCCTCGTCCGGTGATTTTATGATCCTCTCTATCTCCTGGGCCCTCATGCTCTCAAACTCTCTTTTCTCCTCCGGGGAGAGCTCCCCTTTGAAGTACCGCTCTCTGATCCCATCCATGCCATCGGACAGATCCCCCCTGAAGTAAATTCTCATCGCCCGGCCATCATCTCTGGAGAAGAAGGTGAAGACCTGCTTTCCGTGATCCTTGAAGATCAGATTTCCCTTGCCTGCAGTACACCCTAAAATCTCCTGCACAGCATCAACACTGCAGGATCTGTTCTCAGCTATGCACACCAGCTCCTCATCCTCTGACCGGGGATAGTGCTCACGAATGTACTTTGCCACTCTATAGCCTATGGCCAGTCCCGGACATAGATGCCCGTGGAACTCAACTGCCTGCTTCAAGTCGTCGTCCATAACTCCTCTATATTCATATCTTGATCTCGATCCTCGATCTGGCCGGGGCCAGCTCCAGTGAGCCTCCTCCTTCTCCGGGATCGAGCCTCTCGCTGGCGCTCTCTATCAGAGTCTGGGTGTAGGGATGGCTAGCACCGATGAGGATCTCATCTGTAGCCCCTTCCTCCACAATCCTCCCCTTCAGCAGCACCACAATGCGGTCGCTCACCTTCCTGGCCACGGCAATATCATGGGTGACCAGCAGAATGCCAAGCCCCATCCTCTCCTGCAGATTCAAGAGGAGCTTGAGGATCTTGGCCTGGACGCTCGGATCGAGGGCCGAGGTGGGCTCATCTGCAATCAGGAGCTTGGGCCTGAGGGCAAGGGCCCTGGCTATTGCCACCCTCTGCACCTCTCCCCCGCTGAGCTGATGGGGATACTTGGCCAGGAATCTATCGTTTACCGGAAGCTCCGCCTGCCTCAAGACCTGCTTTGCCCTGGCCAC
>Ga0208824_1002478_pt1 | contig 14161 bp, 14 predicted proteins | sample AD_JPNTR3_MetaG_FD_184447 | JGI IMG/M metagenome (GOLD analysis project Ga0208824, IMG submission 184447) | Active sludge microbial communities of municipal wastewater-treating anaerobic digesters from Japan - AD_JPNTR3_MetaG (SPAdes) (version 2) | ecosystem: Engineered > Bioreactor > Anaerobic...
TGCTTCACTTATCTTGGTTGTAAACTCAAACATCTCACGGGCATTCTCAGAGGCTTCTTGAGACATGCGCTTATAAGCATCGATGCCGGGGTCTTTTTTAGCCCCTGATCCACCAGTGTCACTTGCAAAAACAGTGTTTGTCGAATTACTTGAACCTAATGCGGGAAAGTTCCCCCGCATTATCTTTTGAGATTCAGCATTAAGAGCCTGAATCTCTTCTTTAATGCTTTGTATGTTGCTTTGGGCTTGTGATAATGCATCACTATCGTACCAAAGCCCTTTATTTTTTCTGGCAGTATTCCAAGTTACAATATCCTCTTGCTCTTTTCTCAGCTCGCCAAGAGCTATAATCTCCTGTTTTATTGTATCAAGCGCTTTCAGGTCTTTTTCGTTTTGCTCTTTGCTTTTAAGCATCCATGACCAACCGATAGCCGCATCAGATATTTGGGCGGTCAATTTGGCAACTTCATTTCCAAGCTCTGTAAGTGCCGGTATACCATTAGCTATTATCTCAGCCTTGGCAACCTTCATGCTCTGATTAAACCGGTACATTGCATCATCAGCGGCATCGAGCTTTGCAATGGCGCTTTCTGATAATATTAGGCCGTATTTTTCAGTCTCATTTAACTGGTCAATTATAGCCTGTTTGCCTTGTGATAATATCGGGAGTAGCTCTTGACCTGATTTACCGAAAAGACGCTGAGCAAGTGCGGCTCTTTCGGTAACATTCTTAACATCAGCAAGGGCCAGTACCGTATCTTTAAAAAGATTCTCTGAAGAGCGCAAATTGCCATTTGCATCTTGCAGGGATACGCCGAGAGCTCTGAAAGAGTCAGATGATTCCTTGTTGCCCTTTAATGCCTCATAAGCATTTTTGTTGACCTGTTGTATTCCACGGGCAAGCTGTTCTGCTGATGATCCGGATAGTTTTGCAACGTAGTCCCACCGTTGGGCTTCATCGGTGGAAATCTGCATCAGCTTTGCGGTGCGGTCAATCTGATCACCAAGCCTAATTGACTCAGTGGTCATGGCCCTAATAGCAGCAACAGCCGCAAGAGAAGCACCCACGGCAAAGGCCGTCCCAAGAGCAACCTTCATTTTACTTGCCGTTTGTGCCAGTTGCCGAGTATTAAGCTCTGAGGTTTTCAAAACCCCTGTAAGCTCATCCCGCGCTTTTAGTACGACCTCAAGAACTGCAGCCATTCTTAATCTGCTCCATCTCGTACTTGTTCCAGAAATACTCTGCTACTGTTATTGCATGAAGTAAAGCTATCGGCTGTTTCAGCATTGCCATAGTACCGTCTGGGTAAACTCCATATTTGCGGTATCGGGTAAGGTGAGGAAGTAAACGAACCACGGAGGAATCCCGTGCAAGCGCATGGGGGCAACGATACATCAGGATTCTGTTTGTTCCGTGGCACGTTTTGCATTTTGGATTTTTCCCCCAACAGATAAAGCATTCATCTATGTACCATACTGGTTTTTTCTTCGGTGTCGGTCTTACACAGCCGTGCCGTTTTTTCTTTTCCTTGTCGCAAGCCCAACATTTAAAATTCCCGGGTCCTCGTTTAAACAGCACGACTATTGCCGCAATCAGTTTTTTAAATCTGCCTGATTCGTTCCGGTTAATTCTGGTATTGCAGACTCGACAAACTTGATCATTTCGACAAGAGCCCCACCAATAAAGCATTTTGCCGGGTTGTCTTTTGGAAACTCAGGTAAATTTTTTCCTTCCCATCCAACAAGAAAAAGGTTGATCAGCTCACGCCCATACTGTTTGTATTCTTTCTGTGTCAACTTTTTTTTGACAACGCTTTCAGTAAGTGATATAAACTGATCCTCAATCTCTTCGGTACAGTACCGGAAGGAGTATTTAACTCCGTCCTTTTCCTTTACCAACGGTTTGCTTGCATCAATCGGTATCATGTTTGCCCCCATGAATTAAATGTTAAGCCGCAACAACGGTATCTGCCTGTATTGTGAAATCGTTGTCAACACAAATACCGCTCAGATCAAAAGTTTCAATTCCATTCTCATCACTGTCCTGAGGCGGTTCATCAATCTGAGCTTTGGTTGTTGAAACTGTCCACTTATTCGGTGCAGTTCCCCAAGCAACTGATATTTCTCCGGTAGTTCCGGCATGGAACGTGGTCACCGGATTTGCAGAAGTGTCTTTGTATACCTTTGCTTTCCATGTAATCAGGCGCTTTGAGATGTAAGACTGTCCAAGGCCGGTTGTTGCTGTCTGCGGTTCGGCGGTCACGGTAACTTCCTGTCCGAAATCAAATTCAAGACTGATCAGGTCATAGTCAGTATCATCGAAAAAGTTGATTGTCGATCCTACAAGTGAGGGACAGACAATTGCGGACGGTGTGATTGACACCTGAGTTGCCACCGCATCTTCAGCATTCAGTATGCCCTTGCCGTCAAAGTTGAACAGGGCAACACCGGAATTGAAATCAAGGGTTATTTTCCCATTACCCATGACATTGGCAATTTTCCGCACCAGAGAACCGCTTGTGTCAGCGTTCCCAGAGTATCCCCAGACTGTTAGGTCTTTCCATTCGCTCTGCTTGTTCGAGGGAGTGTATTTCGCTCTGTCTTTCGATGTATCATCATCAGTATCGCTCAGAGTTTCTTTGAATCCGCACGCCTTAATTGCTGATGCAATTGCGCCAAAACTGGCTTCAGCATTGCCCGTGCGGAAAGGATAGACCATTGACACACTTGCCTCACGAGGCCCGATAATCGACCGTTGCTGAGAGAATCCACCGCTTACCAGAGCCATTTTTCGCACTCTGGTTCCAATGGTGAGTTTCGGGCTTTCAACTTCGGCCGCATTGGTATTGTCAAGACTTGTCTCAGCGGTACCAAAGGTCGACTGCTCTTTGACTAAGACCTGTGATAATGCCAGCACTTGCTTTGCCATAATATTTATCCTCCGAGGTATGGATTTGTCGCATTAATAAAGGCCGTAACTTCTATTGTCAAATAGATTACATATTCCAACGCCTCTGTGTCTGCATCGAAATAATAGCCGTAATTTATTACATTGGTATTTGTCGCATTGCCGCCCCGTGTCCGGTCTGCCATAATCAGCTTGATCAGGTCTGCCGCTATGTTATCGGTCAGCTCTGTGATGGGGGTAACATCCGCCCCCTCTTCATAATCATCGTTGATAGTGTCCTCACGAAGCTCTATCTGATAGTAAAGTTTGTTATGATTTTTATTGTAAACATTCTGCTGTGATCCGGTCTGGATCTCAGTCCACGGGCCACATATTTCTATGTAAGGATACCGACCAGCAACCCGTAATCGCCGTCTCTGGCGTTCGGCTGTGATTGTGTGCTCCACCCCGTTATATGTGATAGCCTGCCCGTTTAGAACAGTTTTTAGGTTGGCAGAGATAAGAGCCACTTTACAATCGCTCATAAGCCACCTTGCCCTTTTCTATTTTCTCTACCGCTTTAGCAATTGCCTTTTCTCCCCGTTTCATTGCAGAAGGCAGGCGCATTTTCCAAGCTCCCTCAAAGTCAAATTGCTTAGGAATATCGACAGATTTTACTCCAACAAATAGTAGTTTTCTGTCAAGGTTGTGCTTATGTCTGATTTCGTGAGAACCGCTTGATTCCGGAGTGTTCCCAAAGTACAGTAGGCGACCGTGAAACAATACTGGTGCCTGTAATTCCCCGCTGTCAAGCATCCTCTTGAACAGCTTGATAAAAGACCTTTTGCCGCTTCCGCCGTATCTGCCAAAAAGGGAAACACTCATCAGGTTTTTATAATTCGGTATTATCAACCAGTCAGAATTTTTCGGGGTTATAGTAGCCCCGTTTCCAAGTGCCTCAAGGTATGGCATCTTCTTTCTGCGCTCATCCCTGATACCCATTCTGAGTCTCATACTACCGAGATTATTTTCATTCTCAACATGTCCACCAAAAGCACGGGCAACAAACTCAGACCAGTATCCGGTACGGTAATGCCTTTGTTTTGCCTTCAGATATTTTGTGAACTTACCGTTTTTACCAACAAAAGAATTGCGCTCCCGAATCAGCCAGCTACGCACTGCGGCTGTGAAGACCTTCGGAGCGGTCTTGAACATCTGTTCAATTTCCTCAGGTGTATTCGTCTGTATGCTGTTCATACGTTCAATCCCAAATGCCAAGATCCAAGATCTTGATCAATGATAGCCGCAACTCGCATGGTGGTTGCGCTTCCCCCTATTTTTACCGGAAGCCTTACTGAGTCAGCTTTTTCGGTTACGCTTGTTATTGTCTGTCTTGATATTCGTATTTCCACATCATACTTGATCTGCGCTGAGCCTGCCGCCCTGTCTCCACGCTGTCCGCTCTGCTTCATTCCGTTACGATAAACAAAAGCCCGTATTTCATGCTCTGTACCGCTCTGGATGTAAACAATGTCCTCTCCGAAGAAATCATCTTCCAACATTGCCTCAAATTCAGCTTGTAAATCTGCGGCTGTTGTCATTTCGGAGCTGTCCTCACTAACAGGGTGTCAATCTTCCAGTCAATACGCTCAAGGCGTTCCACCTTCTTTGCAACTGACTGAATATCCTTTTCAACTGAGGTAATCCGGTTTTCCTGAGTAAGAGCCACCGAGACTATTACTCCGGCAGATCCAAGCACCCCAATTACTGCAAGGACGGTAGTCAAGAGATTAGGTCTCTTGACATACCGCTCCTCACAAGTTTTCTCCTGCTGTTTTATCAGGTCAGCATAGTTCATTTATTAATTGCCGACAGCATCAAACTCAAGGATCTGCGGAGTCTGTGTTTCCACGTCAGCCGCAACAGCTTCTGCGTATACATTCGGGTCTGCATCGGTTTCACTGGCAGATGCGATGAAAATTGCTCTCTGGTTCGCGTGTCCACCTGTGATCCCGTTCACTTTAAAAGTTGACCATGCAATTAGAATTTCTGCATCATAGTCTCCAGCGTCGGAAACCAGCCCACCGCGGAGGTTTCCATAGCTGAACCTGAATCTGTCTCCATCGTCTTTTACAACTATGTTGACCGGCCCTTCAGTAGTGCATCGCTCGCAGTAGCAACGGATAGCCTGACCCGTAACAACGTTATCAATGTCGATGGAGTTTCCACCTTTTGAATTGAAATCGATGTCATCCAGGTAAACATTGACCTTTGCGGTTGCACCAGTGTTGATGATCTGAATACCAATCTGAGTATTGTCATCATCGTGATTGATGTTCAGGTTTTTCATTGTCAGAGATTTGCTTCCATTTGTAGCGCCAAACACTGTCTTAAAACAATAGTCAGCGCCTTCAGCACCGTTGATATTTACCTCTCCAAGACCTCTGATTTTGGTACCGCTTACGGTAATATTAATTTCATCAGCGGTATAATCACCAGACTCAAGGAGTATTGTTTTTCTGGTTGAATTTTCAACCGACACGGCTTTTGCAATAGTCTTATAAGGGCGATTCTTTGAACCATCACCGTATGTATCATCGCCATTCGGGGAGACGTAAATATTGACAAGTTCAGGGAAAGCAGTTTCATAAGCATTGATTTCAACATCAACCAGGACTGTTCCGGTTGCGTTTCCAGTTCCAGCACCCTGTGAAGTTCCGAGGAAAAAACCAGTTGTCGGTGCGATAAGCTGAATCACACCGCTTGTTGCATCATAAAAAACTTTGTCTCCCTTGGCAATCGTCACACCGTTTTTAACGATAAATCCAAAGACACCGGCCCGCTTGTACCCGATAGCAACATTAGCCGCCGCCGATGCCATTGGGACAAGTACCCCAAGACCGATTACATATATCGGAGTCCACGCTGTTACGATGGCATTGTGAGCATAAGTTATTATACCGCCATCAATTCCTCTGTCGATACATTTTCCGACCATTTTAAAAGCTCCTTCTTTTGATTGTTTGCTGTTGTTAATTATTGGTTAATGTGAAACGGAAAGCCGGATTGCTCCGGCTTATGTTATTTGCCCGCACTTGCGCCATCGTTGTAAATAATGCCACGGTACTCAGGAACACCGATACCCCAATCAAAGGAGATCTCCCATGTGAAGCCCTGAGCATCACCGACTCTGCTCTCTTCACTTCTGAGCATCGGGGTGCGCTGACCCTGTAAGAAAGCTACAACGAAGTGTTCCATCTGCATTGGATCTGCGGCCAGATACCATGCATTTGCTTTGCCTGCGGCTGTAAGAAGAGCCTGCAAGTAAGCATCGAACACAGGTATAATCCTTCCGCCTGCATACGGGTTGTTGACACCGGCAATGTCCTTGCTGTTGTCAAACGGGGTATTCAGCAACTGAGCAACGGTCAGCTTGTTTGCTGTTCCAGTGATCAGGTACTTTGCCTGCACATTGGCATACTGTGTAACGCTGTCGGGTTCTGGTTTCAGCAGGGGCATTTCCATCAGCTTGCGCTCTGCGGCAGCAAGACTCGAAACCGAAGGAACACCGGAAGTAGGTATCAGGTTGCTGTGTGCGTTATCAAAAAGAGCAACAGAATCTTCGTTCATCACAGGGCCGACCAGTGAATTGTAAGTCAGCTTGTCGTAAACGTCTTTGTTGATCCGGCGAGCGATCGCCTGAACCATTGCCTGCGGTACTCTGACAATTGCTCTGAGGTCATCGTTGACCATTGCCTGTCTGCTGATATTGAAAATGTTACCTTTCGTATCAACGGAGACAGTCTCATATTTGTCGGAGAGCTTTTTGTTTTTAAACGGGGTTCCTTCAGGGAGATCGTCAATGTCACCGAAATTTGACATCTTAATGAGCTTCTGAGCTTTGAAGTCAGGGACTTCCATTGTGTCGCACCACTGATTGTACGTCACCGGAGCCTCTTCATACTTTTTCAGCATGTTCTTGTTTGTCAGGTCGCCAAGAATTGCCGGAAGGTCGCTTGATCCGGTTCCCGCCATCCTTATTGTCGTAGTGACAAGCTGTTCAGCATTCATGCCGATAGCGTCAACACCGTGTCTCTGAAGATCCCTTCTCATAAGCCCGTGCAGGCTGTTAATCTGAACGTCTTTCTTGGTCTCTGCGATAACGGCAGGGTCTTTCTCAATACCTGCCATTACTGCCAGAGAGTTTACGGCATGTGCCCTGAATTTCTCCGTTTCGTCTTTTGTCAGGGATACCGCCGGACTTTGAGGTTGTGCCGGAGGCAGAGATTTCATCTTCTTTATCTCATCAGCTATCTCACTGGAAAGCTGGTCAACTGATTTGCCGGTATCAACCATTTTCTGGATAACATCATCAGCAAGGTTTGAAGCCCTGCAAATCGTCTGGATGTTGGAAATCCGGTTACGCTCTGCCATCTGTGCTTCGGCTCTTTCCTTTTTTACTGCACAGTCAAAGCATCTTTCCTGTCCTTCGGGGATCTCTTTCCCGCAGTCTTTACACTTATTCATTGGCTCCTCCTTTTTCGGGGGTTGAGACCCCGCAGGTATTTTGTTTGTGAATATTTTCTTTCTGAAATTTACAGGTACAGCAATTGCGGTATTTGTCTCGGGTTCCTCAACTTCTACCGCTTCAATAACCTCATCAATGAATCCCCACTCTTTGGCCTCTTCTGCGGTCATATAAGTGGTTTCATCCATAAGGTCAGAAATGTCTTTTTCGGAAAGGTCTTTTGCGTGTGTCTGGTATGCTTCAACTGCACTCTTTTTGAGCTTGTCAAGCACATCAGCTTCTTTTCTCAGGTCATTGGCCTCGCCACACATGCAAACTGCCGGATTGTGAATCATCAACATTGCATTAGCGTGCATCTTAATTGTTTTGCCAGCCATTGCAATCACTGAAGCGATTGAAGCGGCTATGCCGTCAATAATGACATTGATTTCAGCCTTGGAATCTTTGAGAAGGTTGTAAATTGCAAAGCCGTCAAACACTTCGCCACCGTATGAGTTAATCCGCACATCAATAGAATCGACTTCACCGAGTGATTGAAATTCTTTTTTAAACTGCTCTGCAGTTATTCCCCACATGCCAATATCAGCATAAATACTGATTTCTGCCTTGCGGTTTTGAGCCTTCATCATGTACCATTTTTTCATTTCTGCTCTTGCTCCTGTTGTTCCGCAGGTTGCGGTGATTGACTTGCGTTTATGCTCACATTCTCAGGGAGTAAATGATAAAGTCCAGAGGCAATCAGGTCAGCCCGTTCCTCTGCAAGCTCTTTTATCTGTGTGCTCAGATTTTTACCTGATCTGGCACACAGTTCCCGAAATGTTATCTGTCCGGTTTTATATGCGAGTATAAGAGCCTGCTGATCACGTAAAGGATCAACCCACTCTTGATAATCCATAGGAAGCCAAAGCGACTGGTTGTAATACCAAGGGTCCTTTTTGTATGCAGAAGGCGTAATGCCGTACTCCGCCAGTCTCCCTGTCATTACCTCCCATTCGACAAACTTTTCCCACTTTGGTTTCCCGTTATAGTCAACGAATTTTTTGAATGCACCTGTAAATGTGCGGTTGTCACCTATCGTATTGGTTCTGGCAGAAGAGAAGTTTGCACCCTGCAAGTCAGTGGTAAATGCTTGATATGAAAAACCCATCCCCATAGCGATATAGCCCATTATCATGTCAACAAGGGGTTTAAATGTATCAGAGATGGGATCAGTTATCGCAATTGGTTCAGGCTTGTCTTTGCCGAGGTAAAGCCCCTGAAATTCGAGGTCAAGATAAGAGCTTCCGGTTCCACTATCAGTTTTTAAAAGCGTTTCAAGTCCGGCCTTGTCTTCTCTGGCGGCTTTTATTCCGAGCTTCGCACCGATGCGGGATTGCTTCATCTTGTCAGCAAACAATTGGTCGTGATCCCACATTGGGCACATAACAGGGTATAGCCATGAGAGGCCTAAATACTGTTCTGTCTCAATTGGGAAAAAGGCAAGTTGCATCCGGTCAACTGAGTACGGATCAGGTTCATTTTGAAGATAAAATCTGACTGGTTCCGCATAGTTATTTATCTCTATCCCGTGAATTATCTTTTTACTGTCAACTGATGTCAGCTTGTTATTGTACTCGAACATTGTGTCTTTTGAGAAGTCAAGGCGTGTAGGATTTAAAAGCTGAAAAGAATATGGCAGAAGCGAGCCGGATTTTGAATTGACAACATTTGAGAGAACAGAGCCATAAACAGCCATTGTGATAAACTCAATGACCTGTGATTCGTAGTAGTTTGTCTTTACCGTACCATTGCGGATACCCTGATCAACAAACCGCTCCCAATCGTTTGCAAGGCGCTCGTTTACAAGTTTTGGTTGCTCTCCGTTTGCGTACCTGATAGCCGGATACGGTCTCGCTCCGGTTCCAATCACTGAATTGCAGAATAAAGTTATTGCTCTGCGAGCAACCGGATAGGTGCGGTAAAGCTCTTCAGCTCTGGCACAAACTTTGGTAAAGTCATCACGGATTACAGATGATATTGGAGTGATGGTTGTACGCCAATCACCACGTACAATGCCGGTATCAGCACCGGAGCCGTACATTGACCGTCTACGTCCGATCTCGACACCACGCTCAAAGGCATTGTTTAAAACTCTTCTCTGTCGCTCTGATCTGGTTACGGCAGATGGGCGGTTGCGAAAGACATAACGCATACCGTCAACAAGAAAGCGCATGTCATTCAAGAAGTTCATCAGATTGAACTCCCTGAAAGACCGACTTTTATAAACGGGGATGAATTGGCGGCACTTATGTAATTAGCCGCATCAATAGCGGCAAGAACTTCATTGGGGGAGAAATAGCGTTCCCGTCTGTCGGCAATTTGCCTCTCGGCAACGCCTTTTTTCAGGTTGTCGGATAACGCTTCAAGGATCTCGTCATTTGTTGCCATAGAAGTATACCTCTATGGCAAAATATAGCAACATTATGTGACAAGTGCAATCAGAAAATTTTATTTTTGCGTCTCATTTGTAAGTATTGTGAGTATTGTATTTACGTTACTTACACAATCAACTTAAAAATGAGAATTTTCTCATTTATTGACACATCCAAATGATCGTAATAATCATATCCGCTCGCTTCCATCTGAGCAATTACGGCATCAATTCTAGTGCAAGCGTCCTGTGTCGCATAGCTTACATGCTTGCAAATTGTCTTGTACTTTTGAATTGCCGGTTTGCTCTGCTGTGATGGAGCCTGATTGCCTTTGTTGAATTTGGGGTTGTTCATGCTATCTCCTTCCGAACACCCGATTATAGCCGGATGCCTGTCTATGGTGATTGTTTTCGCTGTGATGCTGTTCAGGTTGTTCCATGCGTACAGAGTCAGATAATTGCTTTCTTTGGTTGTACAGTGTTTCACATGCCACTTTATCAATCAGGATTTTATCTAATCCCAATTTACGCCCTGCACATTCGTTCAAGTTCAAGCAATCTCTGAAGTGATCGTCTCCCCCGTGGTTCCATATTTTTATCGGGTTTCCATTTGCATTCGTCTTGGTGAAAAAGCTCTGCCTTGCTACTTGTCTGGGGAATTCAGAATGGTAATCATCGGGAATATAAAAATCGTCGGAGTATATTTTCATGTTGGTAAGCTCTGATAAAAGTTCTGTCTGTCCGAGATAAAACGGCCCGTTGTTGGATTCATAGAAAAGAGGTTTGGTGTGATCCACTTTTGTCAAACCGACATAGGCGTACCAATTAGGCATCTTAGAAGCAATATAATCAACGTCTTTTGCTCGGTGTCCGCCTCTGTCCTGAAAGGTGCATGATGGAAAAACCTCAATACCACCTTGCCAGTACATTTTTTCTCTGGCAAGCTCTGACTGCAACCTGATGAACACGTTGACCGGATCTTTAAACTCCTGAAGGTTCATATCACAGGGAATAATACCATGCTTGAGCACTTTCCATACCAGACCAAAGCACCAACCGACATAAACATAAGTAAAGTTTGCATCATGCGTATCAATACCAAGGGTGACAATTAGAATATCATCCGGGATAATTACATTTTCACCCCTAACGGTGTAACCACCTTTTTTGCTTTCGATATATGCAACATTTAGCCCTGAAGTTTTCGGGGTGAAGTAGTTGGCGTTTACTTCGTTCTGGTACGTCTTGAGCTTTACAGGGTCATTCTTTGCCTCAAAGTAGTCAGCAAGCCATTTCCACCATGAATAATTAATGTCAACACCACGGGGCCATTGATAGCAGATCCGAAGCACCCACGGGCGGTATCCGTTTTCAAGTACGCCGTCAATTGAACCGTCTGGATGTATCTCTTCGGCTGTCTGGTGAAAATCTTCTTTGTTTATCTCAGGAGCCGCCCAGACAACTCGATCGTCTACGGTTGCTCTGTCATGCTCCGTTATTTCCTGTTTACAGTGAGGGCATTCATAGTAAACTGCATCCTGTTTGTATCTGCGGATCATGTTTGCCGACTTGAATTTTTCATCTCTGACTTTTATTTGATGATCCGTGTATTCGTGCCAGTTACCGCAATGAGGGCAGGGGTAGAAAGGATGCAGTATCAAGGTTCCTTCCTGGTAAACCTCCTGATACATATAGTCGCCGATTTCAAAGGGCGTTGTTTCCAGTACGAGCTTTTGAAATCCCTTATCATGGTAAGCACCTTGACGGCCTTTGAGGAGAGATACGGGGTTGAATTTCTTTGTTTTCTCCCACTTGCCAACCTCAGAGCCGATACACACCCCTGCATGATGTGAAGCTATGTCGTTTTTATTCTGAGCCGAAGCAATACGCCAAGTACACTGATTGAGCCTTACCCGTTTGACTGTAAGCCTCTTTTGATCTCCGTTCCATTGCTTTGTAAGAATCTCATTGTTCTCAATCATCGGCTTTACTTTTTCAGAGAATACAGTTTCAGCCGTGTCGCTTTCTGCATAGGTGAGAAAACCGTTTACCCTGCGAGCACCCATGCAGTAATAAGCGAACCCCTCTGACATAAAAGATTTACCTGTCTGGGTGGGACCGAGATCAAGGACTACATCATAAAATATCGTGGCGTTTACAACTTCCCGTTGCCAAGCCTTGAACTTAATAGGGCCGTGATTGAGATAACCACCACAAAGAGAGATATTCTGTTCAAGCCAGTCAGCCGGCAGAGGATGAGGTTTGATTTCGAGAGCTTCTAATTGCCCACGTGTAAATTCGTGCGAGCACGAAAAGACTGGCATCTCGAAATCATATTTGCATATTGCAGACGGCATTTATAAAAGCCTTAATTCAGTTTAATAAAACTTAATTGTTTAGCTAATCGGCCATTTTTGCTTATTTCTTTTTTTTATCATGTAATTGATTATATCAGCACCACTCCCATAAACTAAGCCTGCAACCACCCCGTATACTAAAAAGTAAGGGGAACCCGTAAATTGTAACTTGTACTCAATCAAATAACCCCCAATACACAATGAGATTATCCAGGTGTAAGTCCATACTAAATAAAGAAGAATTTTCATAAAACCCCCATGTTAAGATTCTGCTTGTTGTGTCTTAAATTGAAACCAATAGCTCTATTAGCTAATTAAGTTCATAATATTTTTTAACTTTATTACAATTTCATTTGCCAGCGTGTCGCTTATTAGTATATACCTTGACCCTTCTGGATCATCTTTGTCATTACCAATTCTACTTGCCAAATTTTAACCCCTGATTATATTGCTTAAATGTTCCTTTGTTTTTGTTTTGTCAGCTTCTAAATAATCTGGACTGTCCATATTAACCCCCTTCACTCTGTTCAACCTTCTTTACAGATTGAACCATGTGCTTTGTTGCCTGTATGCCTAATTCGTCAACTGCCGCAGGCAATTCATCTTCTGGTATTGCCCGAAGCCTGAGAATGTTTCGCTTGATCACGTCAACAAGAAACTTGCTGAATGCTTCACAGATCGTTGAGATTGCCCGATTGTAAAGATATTTGGATACGGTGTTTTTACGGAGTTCTTCGTTTTCGATATTCTGTTTTTCTATTTTCGCAGTTAGAAGCTCAATCTCTTTTGACATTTTCTGACTGCCGAGACTGCCGGTATCAAGCATTGCCTCAAGCTGTTTTTTTTGCCTATCCATTAACCAATCATGTACATGAAAAAGATCATAAGAACGATTTGGATTTAATGGACAACCAGCTTTTACCCAATTGCGCACTTGACGATCTGTTACATGAAACACCTCTGCAACATCTTTTTCTCGAAGAGCATTAAAACTTCTACCCAATAACCCAACATCAGATTGAGTTAGTTTTTGATTTAACGATAATTTCCGCAAAATATTTATAACCATATCTTGCGTTGACTTTGGAAGTGATTCTATTAATTTCGGATTAAAATTAGCCATATTAAAAAAGAGTTGCTTTTTAGTTTAATAACTTGTATTATATGTTTATAAGTTATTGATCTTAAACAAGTTACACAATTAACCTATGGGGGCACAGATGCCATTAATTTACACACCATCCGGCAAAGCCAGAGAATACAGTCCTTTGGCGTTAAACGTTTATAATGGTTGCGATCATGGTTGCACATACTGTTACACTTGCCTGATCAAAAGATCTGCTGATACAAATAAGGTTGTCCAGATCAGAAATGAGTTTATAAAAAAATTAGAATCTGAATTATGCAAATCTGAGCACAAAGAACAAATACTGCTATCGTTCATGTGTGACCCGTATTGCAATGCAGACCAAAAGCATAAAACTACACGAGATGCTTTGTTTTTATTAAATCTGAAAAAGCGGGCTGTCGCAGTTTTAACCAAAGGCGGCAATAGGTGTTTGAGGGATTTGGATATATTTAAAATGTTTGGCAATCGTTTTAAAATCGGTACTACATTAACATTGTGCGATGGTTCCGAAAGCACAGTTGAACCAAATGCTGCACCCACAAACGAAAGAATAGCCACACTAAAAACATTGTCAGAGAACAACATTAAAACATGGGTTAGCATTGAGCCTGTTATTGACCCTAAACAATCAATTGAACTAATAAAGCTATCCATGCAATATACCGATCATTTTAAAATTGGCAAAATGAACCATTTTGAAAAAAAATTTAATGATAATATTGATTGGACAAAATTTCTTTATGATGCCGTCAGGTTGTTGAGGGGTGCAAATAAGCCTTTTTATATTAAATATGACCTGCAACAATATGATTTTAACCATATATTATCACCAGTAGAAAAAGACATGGAT
>Ga0208824_1002484_pt1 | contig 14148 bp, 14 predicted proteins | sample AD_JPNTR3_MetaG_FD_184447 | JGI IMG/M metagenome (GOLD analysis project Ga0208824, IMG submission 184447) | Active sludge microbial communities of municipal wastewater-treating anaerobic digesters from Japan - AD_JPNTR3_MetaG (SPAdes) (version 2) | ecosystem: Engineered > Bioreactor > Anaerobic...
CACAACCGATTATGGTGGATGTCAATTCTTTATCCTTGTATAACTCTTCGTGTATTTTATTATCCATCTTAGTTCTAAATATTAATAAACAACATGTAAATCTTGTTAATCTTGTCTAATTAATCTTTTCTAATTAATCTTGTCTAAAACTACCTCTTTTCCTCACAGATTTCAGTCAAGACTTTGCCAGTGGATTTCGGGTGCAGGAAAGCGATGCGAGTATGATGTGCGCCGTCTCTCGGCTTTTCGTCAATCAAGGCAATATTATGTTCTTTTAAAAATTGCAGTTCTCGTTCGATGTTGTCGCTTTGGTAAGCCAGATGATGCAAACCTTCGCCTCTTTTCTCGAGAAATTGGGCGATTGGACTATCGGGCGCGGTAGCTTCGAGTAATTCGATCCGGGCTTCACCGACCTGAAAGATGGCGGTTTTGACTTTCTGGTCGGCAATTTCTTCGATGCCAAGGAAATTTAATTGCAAAATATCCCGATAAAATGGTATATGTTCCGTAAGAGAGTTGACTGCGATGCCGATGTGGTTGAGTTTTTTTATCATAGAATTAGGGGTCCTTTAATAATTGATTAATTTGAGAATTGATTAAGGCATAAGGCGCTTGCTTTTGTTTTCCGATTTGTTGAGCCCATTGCGTGATTTTCTGGTCAATTTGCAGATGTTTTTCAGCCATTTGGTGGATTTTGGTGTTGACGATTTTTCTGACTTCGTTTTCGATCCGCTGTTGACGGCGAATTGCCAGCCGTCCGTCAGCTTGCATCCGGGCAAGGTAATCGTCAATAGTATGGAGTGTTTCCGATATGCCTTCATTATGAGTTGCCGAAGTTAATAGAACCGGATTTATTGCGGATTCATTACTATTTGACTTGAGGTGGAGGACATACTCGACTTCGGCTTTGAGTTTGAGAGCGCCGTCGAGGTCTTTCTTATTGATAATGAAAATATCACCAATTTCCATCACTCCGGCTTTCATCGCCTGAATTTCATCGCCCGCTCCCGGCACCAGAACGAGCATAACGATATCAGCCAGTTCGACGACTTCGATTTCAGCTTGCCCGACACCAATAGTCTCAATCACGATTAAATCATAGCCGGCGGCATCCAAAATTTTAATAGTGTCAGCCGTGGCAGAGGCAATGCCACCTAAATGTCCGCGCGAAGCCATCGAGCGGATGAAAACGCCTAAATCGGTGGCATGTCTTTGCATGCGTAAACGATCACCGAGAAGCGCACCGCCAGTAAACGGTGAACTGGGATCAACTGCGACTACCGCCACCGTCCGGTTTTGAGCCCGCAAATTGGCGATAAGACCATCCAGCAAAGTGCTTTTTCCACTGCCGGGTGCGCCAGTGATTCCCCAAACTACTGCCCGATTGGTGTGCGGGAAAATTTCGTCAATTAATTGTTCGCGGTCTCTGCCGTCATTTTCTACAATAGAAATGGCACGACCGATGCTCCGCTGGTCGCCTTTCAAAATTTTTTCAGCCAATTCGCTCAATTTTCGATTTTACTCCGACAGGATTCAATAAAATCTATGACAGCTTTGATTGGCGTCCCGGGTGTAAAAATGGCAGCTAATCCTTTTGCTTTTAAACCGGGAATATCACTTTCTGGGATAACGCCACCACCGAAAACAATGATGTTGTCAGCCTGGTTTTCACGTAAAAGTTCGACAACTCGCGGGAAAAGCTCATTGTGAGCCCCGGACAACAGACTGAGACCGACGAAGTCAACATCTTCCTGAATAGCAGTTTTGACAATGGCTTCCGGTGTCTGACGAATTCCGGTGTAGATTACCTCATATCCGGCATCTTTCAGAGCGCGGGCAATGTACTTGGCGCCGCGGTCGTGTCCATCCAGTCCGGGTTTGGCAATTAATATTCTGATCTTTTTAGCCATATTGAATCCTTATAAAACGATTGATTCCTGGTATTCGCCGAATTCCTGGCGCAGAATGCCACAGATTTCGCCCAGCGTGGCATATTCCTTAACGGCGGCGAGAATGGGAGGCATAAGATTCTGCTCCGTTCGGCGCGCAGTTTCTCGCAGAAGTTCAAGTTTTTCCTTAACTGCTTGATTGTTGCGTTGTTTTTTGACGGCGTCAGTTTTTTGGATTTGGATGCGCTGAAGTTCGGAATCAACTTTTAATAAATTTTTCGGTGTTTCTTCGTCGGTGGTGAATTTATTGACACCGACGATGATGCGCTCGTTGCTTTCGATTTCTTTTTGGTAGCGGTAAGCCGCATCCTGGATTTCTTTCTGGATGAAGCCATTTTCGATAGCCGGAATCATCCCGCCAATGGCTTCAATTTGATCGAGATATTGCCAGACTTCGCTTTCGATCTGATCGGTAAGATTCTCAATCAAATAGGAGCCGCCCAGCGGATCAACTGAGTTAGTCACGCCGGATTCGTAGGCGACAATTTGCTGAGTGCGTAGAGCAATGCGCACGGAATCTTCGGACGGTAAAGCCAGAGCCTCATCGCGGGAATTGGTATGCAGACTCTGAGTGCCGCCAAGCACTGCCGCCAATGTTTGGATCGCAACCCGGACGATATTATTGTCTGGCTGTTGGGCGGTGAGAGTACTACCAGCAGTTTGAGTATGAAAGCGCAACATAAGAGACTTCGAGTTTTGGGCGTGGAATTTATCGCGCATAATTTTAGCCCAGATGCGCCGTGCCGCGCGGAATTTGGCGACTTCCTCCAACAAATCGTTGTGGGCATTAAAGAAAAAGGAGAGCCGGTCGGCAAAACTATCAACGTCCATTCCGGCGTTCAAAGCGGCTTTGACGTATTCAACGCCATCAGCCAGAGTGAAAGCCACTTCCTGGACGGCAGTCGCACCGGCTTCGCGAATATGATAGCCGGAAATGCTAATCGTATTCCATTTCGGGACTGAACGAGCGCAAAATTCAAAAATGTTAGTAATTAAACGTAGAGACGGCTTGGGTGGAAAAATATAGGTGCCGCGGGCTATGTATTCTTTCAGAATGTCGTTCTGGATTGTGCCATTGAGCTGGTCGAAGGCGACACCTTGTTTTTCGGCTACTGCTAAGTACATTGCCAGTAAGATTGCGGCGGGAGCATTAATTGTCATCGAAGTGGAAACTTGGTCTAAAGGTATGCCATCGAAAAGGATCTCCATATCGCGCAGAGTATCAATCGCTACGCCGACTTTACCGACTTCGCCTTCGCTAAGCGGATCGTCGGAATCATAGCCGATTTGAGTCGGCAAATCGAAGGCGATTGATAAGCCGGTTTGTCCCTGATTAAGCAGAAATTTGTAACGCCGGTTAGATTCTTCGGCAGTTCCAAAGCCGGCATACTGTCGCATAGTCCAGAGACGACCGCGATACATCGTGGGCTGAACGCCGCGCGTGAAAGGAAATTCACCGGGGAAGCCGAGTCGTTCCAGATATTCATTGTCGGAAGTAATTTCCGGCAGAGCCGTGCGTTCGACCGGTAACCATGAGCCGGTGGTGAATTCCGTTTTTCTTTCAGGATTGCGAGAGATGACTTTTTTTAGAGTAGTCTCCTCCCACTTTTGGCGCTGTGCTTTTAATTTATCGGAGGTTGGCATAGAATGCTCCTGATTAATTATTATTGACTCTGGTTATGGTATGGAGAAGAAATGATTGTATTGTGAGCGACATTGATGTTATATCTCGCTGTCAAATTGACTTAAAAAATTAAAGAGGAATCAGGAGAAAAACAAGATGGCTGGCAAGATTGGAAGTTGGGTAAATTATTTGGGCTATTAAAGCGAGAAATTAAAAGCTAAAGATATTGTAGTTCGATTAAAACAGTCCGCTGATATTACCGTCGTCATCAATGGTGACATTCTCGGCGACTGGTTTAGTTGGCAAGCCGGGCATCAACAGTATATTGCCAGTCACAGGCACTAAAAAACCCGCTCCGGCGGAAATGCCGATCTGCCTTACGGTTAGAGTATAATTGCGCGGTCTCCCGATCAAGTTCGGATTATCAGAGAGGCTGTTCTGGGTTTTGGCGATACAGATAGGCAGATTCTCGAGGCCAAGGTTTTTAATCTGTTGCAAATCGGCGCGAGCTTCCGGGGTGTATTCGACTTCTTCGGCACCATAAATCTTTTGGCAAACTGTATTGATTTTTTCAATCACTGGGGTATCCAGCTCGTATAAAGGCGTATAATGCCACTCGTTTTGAACAATTTCGGCGACTTTTTCAGCCAGCTCAATCGCCCCGGCGCTTCCTTTTGCGAATGAATCCACGACAGCGAATGGGTATCCTTTGGAGGCAACTAATTCATTTAATAGACTAATTTCTGCCTCAGTATCAGTTGCAAATCGGTTTAAAGCCACAATTCCCGGGATGCCGAAGAAAGCGAGATTCTCGAGATGCTTTTCTAAATTTTCAAAACCTTTTCGAATGGCTTCAAGGTCAGGAATATCCAGCTCGGATTTAGATTTACCGCCGTGCATCTTGAGTGCCCGAACCGTAGCGACTAACACGACTGCCTGTGGATTAAGACCGTTCATTCGGCAGACAATATCGAAAAATTTCTCGCCGCCGAGATCGAACCCAAAACCGGCTTCTGTAACGACGAAATCAGCCAATCCAGCCGCCATCTTCATAGACATTATCGAGCAGGTTCCCTGAGCAATATTGGCGAAGGGGCCGCCATGCACAAAAGCCGGAGTTCCTTCGCTGGTCTGCACCAGGTTGGGTTTCAAGGGCTCTTTTAATAAAGATGCAACCGCTCCGGTAATTTTTAAATCACCTAAACACACCGGTTCGCTATCGTAAGTATAGCCCAGGATTATACGATTAAGTTTTTCTTGCATTTCGGAATACGATTTTACCAAGCAGAGAATCGCCATAATTTCGGAAGCGGCGGTTATAATGAATCCCGTCTCGCGAGGAATCCCGTTAGATTTTCCGCCCAAACCGACGATGATGTTTCGTAAAGCCCGATCATTCATATCCATAACCCGTGGCAAGGTAACTCGCCGCGGATCAATTATAGGCTCCTTGCGGCGAAAAATGTGATTATCGAGACAAGCGGCAATCAAGTTGTGAGCGGCAGTTACGGCATGTATATCACCCGTAAAATGAATATTGATCTCTTCGACTGGAAGTACTTTGGCTTTGCCGGCGCCGGTCGCACCGCCCTTCATACCAAAAAGTGGTCCCAAGGATGGTTCCCTCAATGTTACAATCGCGCTTTTACCAATGCGGTTCAATCCCATTGCCAGACTGATTGCTACGGTTGTCTTACCTTCACCAGCCGGGGTTGGCGTCATAGCCGAGACCAGAATTAATTTATTTTTAGCGTTGGGAGGGAGCTGATTGAAGTAACTCAGTTTAATTTTGGCTTTGTAATCACCATATAAATCCATTGCTTCGGAAGGGATTCCAATTTTTTCCGCAATTTGGCGAATTGGAACAAGACCTGCTGAAGCCATCGAAGATTCATTGACCATAACGCGCCTTTATTAGTTAATTAATTTAATCAACGGCTATATGTTAACTAAATTTATTTAAATAAACAAAATTTTCGAGAGGCAAGCGCGCCGGTCGTTCCTTTTCGGCTAATTTTTGATAATCGCTTAAAATTGGATCAATTTCATCCGCTTGTTTACCGATATTTATGAGAGCAATTACCTGGTATTCAGTGGGAATATTCAAAGCCTCCTTGACTTTGTCCTCATCGTAACCGGCAATGGGATGGGCGACCAATCCCATTTCGGTTGCGCGCAGGATGAGAGCCGCAGTCGCCATTCCGGTGTCGAATAGATAATATTCTCGATCTTTGATAACGCAGTCGAGGTCTTTTTTGGTGAAAACCGCCACTATCAGCGAAGCCTTTTTAGCCCATTCGTTGCCTTTGTTAAGAGCTGGATGCAAGTGGGTCAATTGCTCTTTATCATAAACAAAAATGAATCGCCAAGGCTGTTTATTAAAACAAGACGGCATTAACCGGGCACTTTCCGCCAAATCCTTTATCATCGCCTGGGTGATTTCAACTGGCGCTAGTGAGCGCGTGGCACGGCGTCTGTCTAAAATGTCTCTCAGCATAACAAACCTCCCTATTTTAATCTTTTGCATTTTCACTTGTTTTGCACGCCTTTCAATGGTTACCTTTAGAGAAGATAATGAAATAAATTGTTACATAGCAATGACTGGTGAACATAAAATTGTAACGCTCTTAATTGTTTATTTTTCTTTAATCAGTTTGTACTCAATACCGGGTAATGCCAACGAATGGCAGGAACAAAAAATCCAGCAAGCCTTATTTGAGATGTATAACCTGAATAACGTCGCCGCGCACCAGCATTTTAAAGAAGTATTAAATAGCCAACCCTTTCACCCGTTGGCGCCGATGGCAGAACTGGCAACTGATTGGTTGAAGAATCAGGAAGAATTGGGCTATCAGGAGGGCAATCGAATCCTGGCTTCGCGGATTGACTCCGTTCTGGCAATTTATCATGATAAATTAAAAGCTAACCCGCAGAACGGCGAGCTGGAATTTTATTATGGTTGCACTTACGGTTTGAAAGCCCGGTTGTCGCTCGGTGAAAAGGATTACCTGGGTGTCTTGATTAACGGCTACAATGCGGTGCGCTATATCAAGGCGGCGGAACGTCATCAACCGGATTTCATTGAGCTCCAAATACCTTTTGGCGTGTTCAATTATTATGTGGGTATTTCACGAGGCTATATGCAAATCGCCTCCTGGATTATGAATACGTCGGGAAGTAAAGAGGAGGGATTGGCGCAAATGCGTTATGCCGCTCATAATGCGCGTTACAGTTGTTACGAAGCGCGCAGTATTCTGGCAATGGTGACTTTATATTTCGAAGGTGACTACGAGTCCACACTCTACTATGCGGAGATGATGGCGTCCGACTTTCCCAATAATCCGTATTATAATTACCTAGCTGGTGAGGCGCTGATTCAAATGGGGCGCTACGCCGAGGCTGAAAAACAGATTAAGCGAATCAAACAATTATTGCCGAAATTAAAGCCCAAGACGCAAAAGGAGTATTGGTCAAAATTGCATCAATTGCAGGGCAGTCTGGCGCTTAAGAAAGGTGATCTGGCGACAGCTGAGAAGGAACTTCGGGCAGTGATTGATAATTATGACCAGGAAATGGATGTCCAGTTGGGATTTGCGCTTCTTAGATTGGGCAATGTCTATGACTTGACTGGTCGGCGGGAATTGGCGGTTCAATGCTACCGGCGAGCGTATGGATTGAAGAACCGCTCGCAAGCCTGCCAATTAGCCAAACTTTATTTGAAAACACCCTATACTCAATAAAAAGGCTGAGACTGAGTAAAGAGACTGAGACTGAGAAAGAACTTAAATCTCAATCTCTTTTCTCAGCCTCTTTACTAATGACCAATGACCAATGACCATTCTTAACCTTATTTTTCTTGTTTTGGTCTTAAGAGAATAAACCGCCAAGTTCGCCAAGAACCGCTAAATGAGTAAAATCCCAAACTCCAAATCACAAATCACAAATAGCCAAACCAATTTCCGCGAAACAGTCTCCTGCCTTCCTTCTCTATCTCTTTTCTCAACCTCTTTTCTCATTTTTCCGCTGGGACTTTGCTTCCCAGCCGGAGATGTTCTTAAGGCCGTAATGGAAAACTGGATGGTTAGTTTTAGCGCTCCTCTGCTCCTCTTTTCTCAATCTCTTTTCTCAACCTCTTTACTATTTACCAATGACCAATGACCAATAGTCAATGACAATTCTTAGCCTCTTTTCTCAACCTCTTTTCTCATTTTTCCGCTGGGACTTCGCTTCCCAGCCGGAGATGTTCTTAAGGCCGTAATGGAAAACTGGATGGTTAGTTTTAGCGCTCCTCTGCTCCTCTTTTCTCAATCTCTTTTCTCAACCTCTTTACTATTTACCAATGACCAATGACCAATAGTCAATGACAATTCTTAGCCTCTTTTCTCAACCTCTTTTCTCATTTTTCCGCTGGGACTTCGCTTCCCAGCCGGAGATGTTCTTAAGGCCGTAATGGAAAACTGGATGGTTAGTTTTAGCGCTCCTCTGCTCCTCTTTTCTCAATCTCTTTTCTCAGCCTTTTTACTAATTACCAATGACCAGTGACCAATGACCAATGACTAATGACCAATGCCCATTCTCAGCCTGTTGCTTTTCTTACACCTAAACCCGGTCTATCCGCCGGGAACTGGCGGCCGTCCCTGAAAATCACACCGCTAAAGGGATCGTTCGAGATTAGCAGATTACCATCGAGGTCAGCGTAATCAATCAGCGAACAGAGTTGAGTTGCGGCGGAAATTGCGACCGAACTTTCGATCATACAACCGATCATAATCTTCATGCCAAGTGATTTAGCCAGCCAGATCATTCGCAGGGCTTCCTGCAGACCACCGGCTTTCATCAGTTTGATATTAATGCCATCGAAAGCCTCGGCGAGTTTAGGGATATCGGAAGTAGTCTTAACGGCTTCGTCGGCGATGATCGGAATTTCAATGCGCTCACGAATCCAGCGCGTTTCTTCCAGCATCTCGGATGGCAAAGGTTGTTCAACTAGCTCGATGCCATTTTTGGCTAACCATTCAATTTTACGAATGGCGATTTCCTTATCTTTCCAGCCTTCATTGGCGTCAACCCGGATTGGTTTATCCGGTGCGACACTGCGCACGGTGGTAATTATCTCTTCGTCGTTTGGACCACCGACCTTGATTTTGAGAATTTTATATGGTTCGGCTTCGCGCGTTTTCTGCTTGATAATTTCCGCCGTATCAATGCCAATTGTAAAGGAGGTCAAGGGAGCTTTAGTCGGATCGAGTCCCCAGAGTTTATAAAGTGGCAGGTTGAGAGACTTGCCGATCCAGTCCATTAAAGCCATATCAATGGCGCATTTCCCGGCCGTCTGTCCGGACTCGATTTCTTTCAGCTCGAAGCCAAATTGGGTAAATTCCGAGGGATTTAGTCTTTCGATCAAAGGTGTGGCTTTTTTGATCAGCTCGATAGTTGATTCTGGAGTCTCATCATAGCGAATATTCGGTGCGGCTTCGCCGATACCGGTGATGCCGTCCTTTTCAAGATAAACAAAAACATTGTCTTTCACATCGCTGGAGTTGCGTGAAATTGTCCAGGTATGTTTCAATTTCAAAGTTTTGATTTCGTAACGCACTTTCATACCCGTATCAGTAGTTTTGGTTTTTAATTGAGATATAAAGGGGAATGCCTGAGATATACGTGCGGCTACGGCAGTAATCCCTAAAGTACCGATAAATTCACGTCGTTTCATTTCGATCCTGTTAAAATTTAAATCCGAATACGATGCAATTTAATCTCTTTATATAACTGAGCAAAGTTCTTTTGGTGTAAATAATTCTACCTAAAGCTTGTGTCATAATTCTAAATGTCATAAAATCAGTCGAATTTATGGCGCAATTAATTTCCAATTCATCGGAGGATTTGCCAGATGGAAGAAGTTCGTTTTAAAATATATCCTTATCGTTGGGTAGTGTTAATTGCATTTATGGTTATCATCGCGGTGAATCAGCTCTGCTGGATCACATTTGCGCCAATCACTGGTCGAGCCGCGCAATTCTATGGGGTTTCTGACCTCAGTATCGGTTTTTTATCAATGATTTTTATGATCGTGTATATTGTTATTTCGATTCCGGCTTCTTGGATTATTGACACGTACGGAATTAGAATTGCGGTCGGAATCGGGGCCGCTTTAACTGGAGCTTTTGGCTTAATGCGCGGTTTGTTGGCGACGAGTTATCAATATGTGCTATTTGCCCAGATTGGACTCGCCATTGGTCAGCCATTCATTTTGAATTCCATTACGAAAGTTGCGGCGCGTTGGTTTCCGATTGAAGAGCGAGCAACGGCTTCCGGTTTGGGTTCGCTGGCGATGTATGTCGGTATCATCATTGGAATGGCATTAACGCCGTATATGACAATTCGAACCGGAATTGAGGGCACATTATTGCTATATGGAGTTGCCTCGGTTATCGGGGCGGTTATTTTTTTCGTGATGGTTAGGGAACATCCACCGACCCCGCCCTGTCCGGCTGGTCAGGAGGAGCGGGCTTTGGTTTTCGATGGCTTGAAGCAAATGTTGAAAACTAATGGATTCCAGCGATTAATGTTGATATTTTTTATTGGGCTGGGAGTTTCCAATGGAGTGACAACTTGGATCGAAAATATTGTCCGATTCGGAATGGACGGTTTGAAATCACCGCAGACCGGCTCGATGACCATTCCACTCGTAATTTTAATCGCTCTGATGGTTTTATGTACTTTGCTCAGCGTTAATCTGAAAGAGTCGAATTTGCTTCGGAAATAAAAAAATGCATCCGATTCAAAAACCAATTACAACATTTTTTAATTTTTATGGCTATTTTAAGGGCAAATATTAATTGCTATTGTCATAGTTGATATTTATATTTTTGGAGTATTTTAAAAATTGAGAAAGGAGTCATTATGAAGAAGTTAGTTTTAAGTGCAGTAGTTGTGATGTTTTTAATGGCTAGCTTAAGTTACGGATTCGGCTTGGGCATTATGCTCGGTGAACCTTCCGGTTTGAGTGGCAAATACTGGATGAGTGAAAAGAATGCGATTGCTGGTGGATTAGCCTGGTCATTAAGTCACGATTATATGCATGTGCATGCGGATTACCTTATTCATAACAACAACTTAATTAATGTTAGCGGTACTACTCTTCCATTTTATTATGGGTTGGGCGCAGGTATTGGTTTTGGCGATGATTTTCATCTCGGGGCACGGATTCCATTAGGGATTGAATATTTCTTTGCTGATCGGAAATTTGATGTCTTTTTTGAATTGGTTCCGGTAGTGGGCTTATTGCCTGATTTTGGTTTTGGGGTTAGTGGTGCAATCGGTCTGAGATATAACTTCTAATTAGCAATTTTAATAATTCGTAAAATATAGCCGGAGGATAAATTTCTCCGGCTATTTTTTTAATTGTTGGGAATCTGAACATAGGTTATTTTCTTCAGTATGAATATTAAAAGCAAAGTACTATTAATTTTTACTATTTCTTTGATAGATAGTTGTTCGCCAAATCAAGATCAGTTGAAGGTTATGAAAAATGGTGTAATTACCTGGCGATCTGAGACCGGCGAGAAAATCGTGACGCAATTTTATTCTTTATCGGATAATAGTCTGAAGTTCGTCAAAGTGGTTCTACCGGATGGCAAAGAGTACACATTGCCACAAGTTGTATCTGCTTCCGGTGTGCGCTATACCGATGAACGGGAAATCGTGTTCTGGATGAAAGGCGAGATGGCCTTTGTCCAGCAACGCGCTCCGAGTGGTGAGTGGCAGATTTTGTCCAATAACTGCCGAGTGATAACGGAACCGTAAAATCCATTTTTTAGATTCTCAAGCCTGACGGCGGAGTACTGACCGGGCACGTAAATGGAGGTAATAAAATGAAATGTCCAAGATGTAATAACACAATATCTTCTTTTAAAGTTTGGCAGATTACGAGATGGTCACAGATAAATTGTAATAAATGTGAAGCCGTCCTTGGCAGGAAAATAAACCTTCAATTTATTTTAATTGTCTTTTTATTATCTTTTCCATTATCAGTGACTAAGATAAATCTGTTATACCTCATTTGGATATTATGTGTAATGTTTATTGATTCATATACAATTCATTTGATAGAAAAAGAGCCATCGTTTTATAAAAATATCAAAAGAGCAACTTCTGATAAAAATGTTTTTAGACAATATAAATCTTGGTGGATATCTGTTTTTTTTATTGTCGGGATAATTTCACTCTTATTTCCTGAAAATTATAGCGAATCGAAAATAATATCAATCATAATGCAATCGGTTGGAATTTTATTTTTTGGATTTGTTATCATGATAATTCCGTTTGTTGTTTTTGCTTTAGTAAAAAAGGATATTAAAGGTAAAATGTTTATGATAATCTATTCTGTCTGTGTCTTAATTGCTATATTATTTTCTATCCTGGCTCATATAAAAAATTGAGGTAAATTAAAATGATAATAAATAAGTCTTTTAAAAAATGTGCCTGTCATAAAGCTGTTTGCAATAAGAATCATAATATTCTTGATAATTTTCTCCAAATCAGAGAAAAATGTCCTGCAATAAAAGAAGTATTTATTCCAGAATATTTTATATGTGAATTTATAGATACTGTGAAAAATAATAAATCACGTGATGACTTTATGTCTTTAATTGCTTTTGAAGATGGGTACTTAAAAAATATTACTCGACCAGTTCATAAGTTTTTACTCGATGAAAGTGGAAATAAAAAGCCAAATGTGAAAATAAAATTGCTGGAATCATGGATTATAAACTATCAAACCTCAACAGAAAGAAATCATAAAGCAAAGCAACAATTTTTAGGTCCTTTTCACGAATTACTTTTTGCAGATTGGCTTGATGAAAATGGATATGAAATAAAAGACTTACAAGCATTGGGAGCAAAAAGTGATGTGATGGCTGAAAATCGTAAGGAAAAATATACAGTCAACTTTGAGGTAAAATATATTGGTTATGAAGAGTGGTTCTATGACAAATTAAATAATAAAAATAAGAGTTTTTCGCCCTGTTTATTGTGGCAGCATGATTTTCTTCTTTATGTTGCTTATGAAGCCGCAAAACAATTATCCCGTTTATCAAGAGGATTTAAAGTAATCACAATTTTACTCCAGAATTCAGAACATTATGATTTAGACTGGATTGACTGGCATAGTCCACATTTTCATTGTATAAAACGACCGTTTATCGACATGGGTAAATTTAAAAGTTTAAACATCACTAATGAGGTAATTCAGATTTTTAAACAAATTGATGAAATCTGGTTTTTCAAAGCTAATTATAATTTTACTTATGATTTTATTAAAAGGATACCTATAAAGAATATTGAAAAATCCCTGTTCTTCGCTTCGTCAGGTTCTCAAACCTGATGGGAGTGATTGAGACCTTCAGAAGGTCTGACGGTATTCTTCATTTCTTTTACAATTTTTCAAACCGACCTTCTGAAGGTCGCATTAGATATCAGACCTGCTGACCCTAGACAATGAGGAAACTGTCTGGACCCGGATTTTCAGGATTACAGGATGGGCAGGATTAGAGAAAATGAGTCATGGAAGATCGACTGCTGTCATCAAGGTAATCCGTGAATCCGATGAACCGTGGTTAAGACTATGAGTGACTATTTCTTACGTTCATTCGTGGTTCTTTTCTCCGTTTGGCTGAGAACTGATTTTCGTTTAATCAAAAGAATTCCCCGATGCTTACGTCGGGGTATGAAAAGGGATAACTTTCATGCATGAGCAAACATATAATAAAAAGTCACAACAAAACATTATTACTTTACCATCTTGTATTTCCTGTAAAATATCGCCGTGGTGTGCTCAAGGAAGAATTAGGTGAAACAATAAAGGCAATAGGTTTGGAGATATCAGAGAGGTACGAGATTCACTTTGTTGAAATAGGAACATCGAAGATCATGTGCATTATATGGTTCAGAGTGTTCCGAAATTATCAGTGACAGAGCTAGTGACGACAGTCATGAGTATAACGGCTAGAGAGATATTTGAGCGTCATCCGGAGATAAGACAGGAATTGTGGGGTGGTCATTTTTGGACAAGTGGATATTATGCAAATACGGTTGGGAGATATGGGAATGAATTCTTGATACAGCAGTATGTCAAGGAACAAGGGAAAAAGTATGATCGGATATATCGAGGACAATTGACAATGTTCGAAGGGCTGTCCTGATTTATTATGGATTGGGTGCAGGCATTGGTTTTGGCGATGATTTCCATCTCGGGGTACGGATTCCAGTAGGGATTGAATATTTCTTTGCTGATCGGAAATTTGATGTCTTTTTTGAATTGGTCCCGGTAGTGGGTTTATTGCCGGATTTTGGTTTTGGGGTTAGTGGTGCGATCGGTCTGCGATATAACTTCTAACTGGCAATTTTAATAATTCGTAAAATATAGCCGGAGGATAAATTTCTCCGGCTATTTTCTTCAGTATGAATATTAAAAGCAAAGTACTATTAATTTTTACTATTTCTTTGATAGATAGTTGTTCGCCAAATCAAGATCAGTTGAAGGTTATGAAAAATGGTGTAATTACCTGGCGATCT
>Ga0208824_1002485_pt1 | contig 14145 bp, 14 predicted proteins | sample AD_JPNTR3_MetaG_FD_184447 | JGI IMG/M metagenome (GOLD analysis project Ga0208824, IMG submission 184447) | Active sludge microbial communities of municipal wastewater-treating anaerobic digesters from Japan - AD_JPNTR3_MetaG (SPAdes) (version 2) | ecosystem: Engineered > Bioreactor > Anaerobic...
ATTTTCTGCCGAAAAACAAAATAATTCATACCAATTGCAAATTATATTTCCATTACTTGTTAATAATAACAATTATTGGAAATATATACAAATACTTTGTAAGAAGTAGTAAGTAGGGAGTATAGAGTAGGTAGCAGTTAGTGATAGAATTTCTCTAGTTTTTGCAAACAGAGGAGATGGGGAGCAGAGGGGAGAAGGGCTCGCAATGACAGCCTCAGCCTTAACTCCAACTTTATAACCTTTTCTTTGGAGTCCGCCAGCTAGCGGATGCACCGACACGGTCGGTGCACTCCATATGTACACTTTCTGTCATTGCTTGCCCTGTTAAGTAGTTACCTCTTCGATATGATATAAGGTTAAAGTGAACTTCATTACTCAAAATGGCAAAAAGTCCGCCAGCTGGTGGACGACTGTGGCGGTCTATTAAGGCATTTTGTATTGGTTTTGAATTGTGAGTAAAGGTAAGAGAATGTCACACTTAGAATTAGGAAATACTTCTCCCGCTATGGCGTGATCGCAATGACAGCTTGAGGACAGGGATTACTTCTCCCGCTACGGCGGGATCGTTCCGGCAGGAAATTCCGCCAAAGCGGAACCAATGACACGTTGAGGATGAATTATTGGCTAATAATAAAGACAATAAAGACTGGGATGGGGATTGCCACGTCGCTACGCTCCTCGCAATGACAGCTCGGGAATAGGGATTACTTCTCCCGCTACGGCGGGATCGCAATGACAGCAAGGATAGGAGATGCAATAACAAATAAAGAGCAATAACAGAATAAGAACAATATTAAAAAATTTTAAGACAATCGAAAGCCAGATACAAGTTTAAGTTTAAAAATAAATTATCAGATTTATTACCTTCAAGATGTTCTAAATTATCTATTGTTTCATATCCAATAGATAAATCCGACTGCAAATGAACATTATATTCATAATGGAGAGAAGCATATATTTTATTCGTGGTCTCTATAATACCATAAGGGATTTTCTCTTTATAACCAGTTTCCATTGTGACTTCGTCAGCCATCCAAGGTTCTGTGAATTCTCCCCTGATCGTCCCTTCTCCTTGTCGCAATGAAGAATAATCAAGGTCTAAGCGAAAATGTGAATTCATCCAGCGATCCAAATGAATTTGGAATAATTGAAAATCAGTCCCAAGAGGATGGGCAATCGGCATATTTTTATGTAAAAACTTTTCAAAGGGCCGGGCATCGGGGACATTATACGTACGATTGCGAACCTGAACAAATTCCAGCCAGCCATGGGTATCAAAAAACAGATCAACCGCCTGTATTCCAAAGAGGAAAGCCAGTTCATTGGGCTCCAGATCACTCTTTACTTTATGGTCAATCTGGAAGTCATCAACCAGAAATTCACTGTATAACTTATACTTATTTCTGAAATACCAGGCAAAATCAGCATAGAGCATCATATTCATTGATTTTCTGTCGTTATCCTGAGTAAAGGAATAAAATGCCAACGGATTGGACATAGTGAAATCCAAAGACTGATTCTCCCCACCATAAAGCGAAGATTGTCCTAAACCAACGGACAAATTTGCGACCGGTTTGATTTCGAAACGTGCGGCATTGAGATAACGGTTGGCATTATACATCTTATCCAGTTGAGCGACGAATGTCTGAAAGGAAATATAACGGGACCTTACCTTTAAACTAAACTGATCAAAAGGGCGGGAATTGTCGGAAATCAGCAGGTTGCCGGTATGACCGTAGCCCCACTTAATGTAATCACGACCGAACTTTAGATCAATATTCGAGCTGTTCCAGTTAATATACATTTGCTCCTGGTAACCCTGAAATCCCCGCCACTCGTAACCGTCATAATACGGATCATCCATGAAGTGCTGATCTACATAGGCGCCATACTTTAGCGAAAGATTCCGGTTAAGATTAAGCGAACCGGAAAGACGGATAGAAATATAATTTCTTGCGTTAGTCAAATAATTATCACTTAAACCTACGTAAAACCGAAAATTATCTTTTTCTCCTGAAGACGATATAACTTCAATTTCAGATTTAAACTCATATAGAAGCCGGCCGAGTTCAATTTTCAGAGAATTGGCGGATAAATCATTTACGTCTATATCAATTAATATTGAAGAAATCTCAAAGCGCGACCAGGGACGGTTACCCTTATCAAGATTCTGAAAATATCCAGCTGCCTGGAGAACCTCCACGGATTCATATATCCAACTGCTTGTGGGGATCATATCCGCGGCAGAACCACGCAGAATCAATGTCAAGGATAGTAAAATAACAACTGTTTTTAACCCTTTTCCCACCGCTGATTTCCCCTATTAATTCACTTTTAAAGATACTATATTTACTGAAAATAAAAAATCCCGCATAAGCAGGATTCTGTGAAGTTCTAAAATATTATAAATATTATCGGAAAAATTTAATAATCTTATCACAGATATAATCAACTTGCTCATCCAATATCTCTGGATAAATGGGAAGACTCAACAATTCATCCTGATATTTGCTCGCTACCGGGAAATCTAAAGGACTATGACCAAGATATGAATAGGCATTAAGATTGGGCAAGGCGATGGGATAATGAATTCCGGTCGCTATACCATTTTGTGCCAGATACTCACGGAGTTTGTCACGATTTTTAGTACGGATCACATATAGGTGATAAACATGTTTTACATTAGACTGCTCTTTCGGAAGGATAACTTCTTCAATATTCTTTAACCGTTCCGAATACCAATGGGCGACTCTTCTTCTGCCATAGATCCATTCATCCAGATGTTTCAGTTTAACGCTTAAAATTGCCGCCTGCAATCCATCCAGGCGACTATTTACACCCTCGAACTCATGATTATATTTCGCAACTCTACCATGATTGGCATACATTCTTACTTTTTTAGATAACTCATCATTGTTGGTAACAATAACGCCACCATCACCATAAGCGCCAAGATTTTTACCAGGATAGAAACTAAAGGTTGCGGCTATACCAAAATTACCGACTTTTATGCCATGATACTCAGCGCCATGTGCCTGAGCAGAATCTTCTATTATATAAATATTATGCTTATCCGCAATTTCCATTATTCGATCCATATCGGCTGGATGACCGTGTAGATGAACCGGAATAATTGCTCTGGTTTTAGGGGTAATCCTTTTTTCTATTTCACCCGGATCTATTGTATAATATTCGGGATTGTTATCAGCAAAAACCACCCTGGCCCCGGCATGGGTAATCGCCTCTGAAGATGCGATAAAGGAATTTGCCGCTGTAATTACTTCGTCACCTTCACCCATACCAAGCATTTTCAAAGTTATCGTAAGAGCGTCAGTACCATTAGCTACTCCGATACAATGTCTGGTGCCAAGATAATTCGCAAACTGTTCTTCAAATAGTTTTAGATATTTGCCGCCAATATAGGAACTATTCTTTATAACATCAGCGATAGCATTATCTATTTCTTCTTTTATTGAACAGTATTGACTGTATAAATCAATAAACGGTATTTCCATATTTAATTCCTTATTAGCAACGAACAATAACGAATAATTTTTATATAACTTCTTTTTTAACAACGAACAATAACAAACAATCAAAAACAATCATAAGTTATCTTACTTTATTGATATGAAATCAGGAATTCGAATGATCTCAAAACCTTTATGATCATTTGGAAAATTTATCAAAATCCCTAGTTGAATACTGGTTGCAACCAAATAATTTAGTAGTTGTGATTTATGTATCGGTAATAATTGAGTAATCGTTTTCAATTCAATAATTACTTTTTTATTTACAACTAGATCAGCATAATAGGATCCAACAATATGATCCTTATAATTAACATTTATTTCCTTCTGTGATTCAACATGGAAGCCATTGTTTTCCAATTCAATTTTTAAAGCATTCTCATAGACTTTTTCCAAAAATCCATTACCTAAATTTTTTCTGACTTCGATGCAAGCTTTTTTAATTTTATAAAATTCTTCTTTTATAGATAACGCTAGACAAAGAGTCTTTGTTCGTTGCTGTTCCCTGCTAAATATTCCTGATTTTCCGGGCGGGATTACCGGCATAGATACCCGGCTCTGATATATCTTTCGTTACCACTGATCCTGCGCCAATGACGACATTATCACAAATCTTTACCGGCAATATTGTGGCATTCGTTCCAATGGAAACATTATTCCCTATTTCAGTTGAATGCCACTTTGTTTTATCACCACCTGCAGGATGTCCCGATTTAAATACATCATTAATAAACATTGCGCCATGAGAAATGAAACAATTATTTCCAATATTTACCAATTCGCATATAAAAGAATGTGACTGAATTTTACAATTATTGCCAATAATAACATCTTTCTGTATCTCAACAAATGGACCTATAAAACAACTATCTCCAATTGTACATTCATAAAGATTCACCGGTTGGACTACAACAACATTCTTTCCAAATTTAACATCCCGAATTTGAATGTTTTTCAGATATGGCTTATTCATGATAAATTATGCTAAATATTTTACATCAAGAGCCTGCACTTCATTAAATAAAAATTTATAGAAATATTTCTCTATTCGATTCTGCGGACTTATAGATTGCTTCCAAAATCTTCACAGTTTGCATACCATCCACCCCACCCACAGCAATATCTCCATTATGCAATAATACATTAACTACATTTTCATAAACTTTATGGTGATTGGACATACTCCCTTTATAAGTACCATAATCGTTTGCCTCTTTGGATCTAGGTAAACTTGGTATTTTATAATTTTCAATCATTTGGTACTCTATTTTATTTAAATATTCTCCACCAATTTTTACAGTTCCTTTTTCACCAAATAAAGTAATGGAGCCTTCCATATTTTTTTCATAAGCACAATTGGTAAAATTAATAGCACCGGTTGCACAACTCTTAAACTTCAAAGCAACAATGCCAGTATCTTCTATATCAATTGCTGGATGATTATAATTTTTGACAAAAGCATAAACCGATTTCACCTCTCCAGCAAACCAATACATCAAATCAATAAAATGACTGAATTGGGTAAATAATGCCCCGCCATCTTTTTCTCTATTGCCTTTCCAGGTAGAACTGGCAAAGTAATCTTTATTCCTATTCCAATAGCAGTTAAGTACTGCAAAAAACAATTTTCCTAGCCTATTTTCATCTAATAAATGCCGAACTGCCTGTACTGGTGGATTGTATCTATTTTGTTTAACGATGAATAACTTCCGATCATTTTGTATTGCAGTATTAATCATTTTTTCACAATCTCGAGTTTTAAGAGCCATTGGCTTCTCACATATTACATGTTTTCCAGCATTTAAGGCATCAATTGTCATTTGGGCATGTAAATAATTAGGTGTACAAATAGATACAACATCAATTTCAGGATTTTTTAACATTTGCTTATAAGCTGTATATAATTGAACATTATTATCTTTTACTTCATCAAGCCTCTTGGTATCGATATCACAAATCGCTTTTAGATTACAGTATTTATTTCCCTCTATTTTTTGCCTGTGTCTTGGCCCAATTTTACCAAAACCGATGATACCAAAATTAATTAACTTTCTCATTAAATAACCTCCGTATAAATTTAATTACTTCTTATCTTTCCGGTAACTATATTAAATATAGCTTGAGAAAAATATTTTATATCCGTCCAGATTGGATGACTCTCTTTTTCACGAAGATAGATAGTTTCGGCTTCGATAAAACCGTCTTTGCTTTGTTTAAGAAGAGAAACATAGGCAGGAATGCAACCAGGCTTATATTTAGCTCGTAACTTGCGAACATCTTCAGGAAACTCATTCAAAAAAGTCATAGTTATCGGGCGTATACCTACTAATTTCATCTCACCTTTTAGAACATTCAATAACTGAGGCAGTTCATCTAACCATAGGCGACGCATCCATTTGCCCCACCGTGTTACTCTAAAATCATTAGCAGGTTTACCAATTTCATTGTATCCAAAATTTTTTACCATATAATCATGGACATATTCGGAATAGGGGTGCATCGTTCTGAATTTATAGACATAAATATATTTTTCATTTTTACCGATTGCCCGCTTTTTATATAAAGGACCATAAGATGGATTTGGATGATTGCTGGGTTCCTTTTCTTTGACAGCAATGAAAAAAAGGCGGTTATCGCTCTCTCTAATGGCAATGACACGAAATCCACAAAAATATAGTCGTCCCAAAATTTCACAGTAGGATACTGGTCGGTTTTTCCCTTTCGTTATTGAAAAATAAATGCCCTTTAGAAGATCAATTTTAGGGAAGACACGATTAAAAATAAAATCGAAAAAGATAATGAGGTAGGCTAAAGGTTTAATGTATTTATTTTTAATTTCCCGACTGCGTTCCTCCAGAGTCTGTCCGCAACTAACAAACACGCCACCATTTTTCAAAACACGATTGGCTTCAATGAAATATTCATTGATTCGCCTAAAATCGTTCAACTGATGGAGATTCAATAGAAATTCAAGAGATGTATCCTCATACTTTTTAATATTATAAAGAGTAGCAGTATTTAGGATATCCGACTTTTTTTGGTCAAAATTATTCAAATCTAATGATGAGTTGATAAATTCAAATAATATATTTTTATCAACGATATATTCGTTTTTTAATTTATCCAGTAGGGGCTGAAAACCATCCTGATGATTAAATTGGGGGATATAGCGCTCATCATTCTGAAGATGATATTTAGATTCATTATCAAGTTCTCCATTTTCCAGGCGTTTTGAATGGGTCATCAAGCCGGACATAGCAAAATCCGGGTCCTTTAAAATAAATTTCCGAGTGAAGTAATAAGACCATGAAATAAGTATTTCTAAAATAGTTGCAAAAAACAGCGTTCCCAAAACGATCAGGCGGGAATAGTTCATCTGTTTGAAAGTAACCATTATAATTGCAATAATTGCCGTTGACAAAAAAGCAGTAGATATAATTGAAGATAATATTGAACTATAACGGCGTTCTTTAAAAGTCTTGTATTTATTGCTGGAAAGAGAGACGCCAACCCATATCATTAAAAACAGAGAAACCGGTTTCCAGTAACTGGGGATATAAACCCGCACCGTCGCTGGCTTGAGCCAAGCGGCAATCAGAAAGGCGCCGGCAAAAATGCCAACGTCAATAAGGCATAAAAGCCATTTACTTAAACGGTGTTTCATCTAATTATTCTATTAAACGATCGTTTAACAAGATTTTTTGAACCTTGCCATAATAAGATTTTGAGCCATTCAATATTATTATTAGCCCAATTATGCGGATGAATACTAATCATTATTTGATTTGGGACATCTTCTGAATTAAACAACTCAATGATATCTTTCGTTGAATTTATAGAAATTTCAAACTGACTTTTAACTTTATCACGAATAGATACATTTTCATTATTCCAACTTCTACCAGCATCGGTAATATACAAAACTTCATTAAAATCAATATCAAAATATGGCTCACCTATTATACCAAAGTCATGATAATTATATTTATTCCACAAATTCCTATTATCCCATTTGGAAAGAGGACTCCCATGCATACATATAGTTTTTATAGGATAAAATTTTCTTAAATAATTCAAATTATTTTCAAACTGTTTTATCGCCTTTTCATAATCACCTTTGGCAGTTGCCAGGTCTTCATAATGATAACCAATCTCGTGCTCTAGATCTGCTATTTGTTTTATTATTTTTGGTTGGTTACTTTCTTTTACTATTCTGAAATAATAACTTGCTTTTATATTTAATTGATTTTCAATTTTTGCCATTTTGAGAGCATTTTCGGGTTTGCGGTCTACATCGTGACGAAGGATGAGGGTTGGGAAGTTTAGGAGTTTAGGAGTGGAGGAGTTAAGGAGAATAAAGTGGTTAAAAGAAAATATATGATAGTCTTTGTCTAGAAAAGTTTGTAATAATATTTTGTATGTTTTTAGGGTGAAATCCATTTTTTAATTGTTTAGAAGTCTAGGAGTTTAGAGGGTTAGGGTTGTTTAAGTTGGGATCTACGGAGGTTTGATAGTTTTGTTGTTATCACTTCAATATCTAATCTTAAATTGTCTAAAGTATCTTCATCAATAAAGCATAACTCTTTAGCAATAATTAAAAGATTCAAAGATTCCATCATGCTTCCATAAGCCATTTGTGTATAATGAGCTTTATCTTTGCCAGTATTCCTTCCGCTTCCCTCTGATAAGTTAGTAGGAACCGAAACCACTGCTCTTTTTATTTGATCAGTTATTCCATATTTCTCAGAATTTGGGAAGTTTTCGACCAATTTATATATCTTTTTAACAAATTCTATTGATAAACGCCATACTTCTAATTTTTCGAATGAGTATTTATGCATTTTTTTTGTTTAGAGGTTTAAAAGTTTAGGGGTTTAGTGGTTTAGTTACATTGATATTTGATTTTTTAAAAAGTAATTAATTATAAGAATTTATAAATTTTCTAATGTGTTTTATGAAATAAAACCTTAACTCTTTATAATGTTTGCCTTATATAAAAAGCATATATATATATTTTTTACAAATTCTAAACTTCTAACCCTCTAACCTTCTAAACATTTAATCATCTAAACCTCCACTGATACTCTGGATTATCTTTCATTACCTGCACACTATCAGGATAATTTTCAATAAACCATACCATAAAAGCAGTAACATAGATTTTTTCGGATAGCATCTTTTCACGACGTTGTTGCCATTCTTGCTTAAGGTTGGGGGTATTTAAAAGTTCTATCGCTTTTTCTAAAACTCCTTCTGAATCTCTAAAACCAAATAATAATCTATATCTTTCTTGCTCTTCTAATGTACCAGCTGTTAAACTATTTACATAAATAGCAGGTGTTCCGAGGCAAGCACATTCCGAAGCCATAGTAGCTCCTTCGCCTACAAATAGTATAGCAAAAGCTAATGCATCATGCATTTTCTCTGGTGGTATTTTTATTTGATATTTTTTTAAATCTTCGGGCAATTCACCTTCTGAAGAAATAAATACTTTTGCATATTTTGACAATTCCTTAACGGCTTTTCTTTTCATTTCTAAACTTAAGCCTGAATGTCCGATATCATGGCTAGCATTCCAAGAAACAAATCGCATAATTACATATTTTTCATCTTTTTTAATTTCAAGTAAATCAAATATTGATGGGTCTGGTTTAAAATAGTTTGGATGAAGATAACACAACTCCATATATCCATTAAAACGGATTTGTTCTTTGCCAAGGTCTTTAGTAAAACAAGCAGGGGTTAATACTACCTCTGTAAATGGAGAATAAAGTTTATATTGTTCAGTTGAATGTTCCGTATCATCAAAAGCTATATGTGGTTTTTTTAATAAAAAGGATGCATGAGCTGGATAAATTGAGCCAAAACTTAAAAATAAGTCTGGCTTAAATTTTAACGCTTTTCTGAAAATTAAGTAATCTGCTTTGAGCATATACAAGAATTTACCTATTATATTTTTTGATCCAATTCCTCGATCAATATATGGGATTTTATATTTATTCAATAAATATTGCTCCATTTCTTTATTTCTAGAGATTATGAGAAATTCATGTCCTTTATTTTCCATTATTTTAATAAAATTTCTAAAATAATGAACATGTGCTGGATGTCCGATGTCTATTAGTATTCTCATAAATTATGATTTTTTAAAGAAGCAATTATTGTTTTTCCGGCGAAAACCTGTTCACCAATTTTAGAATTAACTTCATATTTCTGAGGTATTATCAAATCTACTTGAGAACCAAACTTTATAATTCCAACTCTTTGTCCCTTTTGCATTACTTGTCCTTCTTTTACAAAAGATACTATTCTTCTTACTCTTCTGGAAGCAATTAATACTACTCCAACTCTATCTATTTCGTTTTCTATTACAATTGTGCATCTTTCGTTTTCAATATCGGATTCTCCCAATTTTAATGAAAGAAATTTTCCATTTATATGCTTATTTAAAATAACTTTACCTTTTATCGGTGATCTGTTAACATGCACATCAAAAAAGGTCATAACTATACCAATTAAATAACAAGGTTCATTTAAAATGTTACTCTTAGTAATTTCTTTTAATTTTGAAATGTTTTTCCCTTTTACTGAAAAAGGCATCTCGTTTTTATCTAATTTTTTTATATAAATAATTTGTCCATCAGCAGGGCATACAATATCATCTTCGCCAGCATCGCTTTTTCTCTCTGGGTCCCTATAAAAACGCCAAATTCCTATACAAATTATAATTACTACTATCAATACAGGAGTTACTATCAAAAACATTAAAAATTTATTTACAGTAACAATATTAAATATCAAACAATTTATTAAAGTAGAAGATAAAATTGCAAATATATTATCCTTATAAAGATGTCGTTTATGTAATTTCGCTTTGTGTATTAAGTATAAAAAAATAATCGTACTTATTACAATATTCTCAAAAAATATAATCCATAAAATATCCACTATTCTCCCTCCTATCTTGTGAAATATAAAGATGGCAAAAACAATAAATAAGCAACAGCGGGCAATGGATCTCTGGCATCCCAACATGCATACTCTTTTTCTAATTTTATTGTATCAAGATATTCTCTAATATTCATTTTTCCTTTACACATTTCTTTAGCCGCAACATAAGTATCCGTTACTCGTTCTATCCAGCCAATATTCTCTTTTGTGTTTCGGGAAGTATTAACTTGTTTCTCATTAAAGTAATCAATTAGCATTTGAATGAGATTTATCCCTATCTTATTAGAAATGGAATGCCATTTCCAGCTTCGAGGGTTTATCTCAATTAATTTATAATCATTTACTCTTTCATCATACATAAACTCAACTTCTGAAAGACCAAAGTAATTTATGCCCTTTAAAAATTTCTCTGCGTAATGTTCTATCTCTTCATTGATGACCGTCTTAGCAAATGTCGTAGCAATTCCAAAGTCCATTGGTTTCTGCCTAATTCTATTTGCAACAAAGCTACCATAAATTTTTTGATTTGCAGTAAAGGAGCAATAAGAGTATAAATTTTTTGCACCACCCAGTAAAATTTCTTGTAATATTACTTCATTTGGTGGAATAATTTTCAATACTTTTTCGTAATTTTCTACTAGCTCTTTTTCATTATTACAAACAAAAACCTTTTTCCCTGTTTCTTTATGAAATTTATACATAATAGCCGGTTTAATAATAACAGGGAATTTTAATTTACTAATAAGCCCATCCAGTTCTTCCAAATTTTTAGGGAAAAAACTATCCGGAATTGGAATACCAAGTTCTTTTGCTTTTTTATAAGTATATATTTTATTGTAACAAATTTTTGTTATTTCAGGTAAGGGTATGGATATATGAAATTTCTTATTTAATTTATAATAATTATCAGATAAAAATCTAACAAGATTATCATTAGTTGGTATTAATACTGAAGATTTATCAGAATATTTTGAATTTAATAAAATATCCAATAATTCATCTTCTGATAAAAATTTTGTAAACTTTGAGCAAGTATTAGAAAAACGAGTTAAACAAATTGTCTTATCATTGAAAAGATATACAGAATAACCCAATCTAAATGCTATTCTTGAAATCCCTAAGGCTTGAATGTGGTCGCCTAATATTATTATATTTTTAATCATTTATTTCTACCATTATTTTTTAACTTAATGAGGTTGATGTTCAGCATCTAATACAGGTATATATAGCCAAATACTATAATCAACATAACCAATATAATTGCAGTCTGGTTCATAATTTTCATCAACAGCTGCAAGAAAAACGGGTTCGTAGTTTTTAGTATTTTTATACACTTCATACATCTCTGGGGCCTGAAATACATTGATATTGGGATGATCGTAAACAAAGGATGACAATTGAGTGGAATTAGGTGTGAATGTGATTTTAAGATTTGGCATTGGCTAATTTTTTATTAGTTTAGGAGTTGAGGAGTTTAGGAGTTGATGAGTTGAGAAGAAGGGGATAATTTTTAATTTGAAAATTATATAAAGCATTAAGGAGAAGGCAACAAACAACTGACAACAAATGATTTGCTAAACTACTCCTCTACTTAACTCCTCAAATTATACACTTATAAACTCCTCCACTACTAAACTTTTCTAAACTACTTCTTCATAGACTATAATGATTTTTTTTGCAATAGAGTCAGAATCCAAATCCAATTTTTTTATTCTTTCTCTACCATTAGTTCTTTTGCCAAACTCAAGAGCCATTTTAATTTTTTCTGCCACATCTTAGTGAAATTATATTAAGTAAGTAATTGTTTATAAATTTTTTCAAGTTTAGAAAAATTAATATCCCAGTCGGCGCTTTTTCTAGCAATGTTTAAACTATTTTCCTTCATTTTTATACGAAGATTCTTATCGCTTGTGAGCTTTATTATAGCTTGAGCAATACCCTCTGAATCCCGTTTATTACAAAATATTCCATTGTAATTATTCCTAACCCACTCATGATTTGCCGCAATATCTGTAACAACTACCGGTAGTTCACATGCCAAAGCTTCCATTAAACTAAGTGAACTTCCATCAGATAATGAAGGGGAAATATATATATCAGAATTATTTAGATATAAAGGTAGATCCTCGTTTTTTACTTTACCTACAAATTTTGCATATTTTTCTACATTTAATTGTTTCAATTTATTTATGTATGTTTTAGTTAATGGTCCATCACCGATAAATAAAAACCTAACATTCTTATTTTTCTTTATTACCAAAGGGATAGCATTTATCAAATATTCAATCCCATATATTTTTTTATGTTGTCTTGTACAAATGACAATGATTTTATCTTGCCAGTCTAATAGTTCTATAGGTAGTTTATTATTATTGGGATTAAACAGATTTAGGTCAATTCCCCATGGGAAGAGAACAATACTATTAGGATTATAATTGTATTTATTGATCAACTCATTTTTCACACTCTCGGCGTCGCAAGTAATCATATCAGCATGATTAATTGAAAATGTAACAATTATATTTATAACCGGATTCTTTTTAGGCTGAAAAAGAATATCGCTACCCCATGGCATTAGTAAAAACGGATGAAATCCAGATAATGCACATACAAAACCAGAAATACTAGCGTATCCTCCATGAAGAATATCTGGCTTTACTTCTTCAATTATAGTTTTTAAAAATCTAACTGCTGAAATATACCAAAGTGGATTTAGTCCATGAAGCCGTTTCGCATAAAATTTACTTTTACAGTATTCATAATACTTAATGCCTTCTACCTTAAATTTATCATCAATTTCGTCTTTTCTTAACGAAACAGCATGAACATCATAATTGTTTTCAGCCATTTTCTTTAAGAAACGATAATCATGAATCTCAAAACTATTTGATACATAGCAAATTCTCATATTTTTCAATATCCTTTACCTATTATAATAAATCGGAACGCACCAATGATTTTTTGCTACCCAATCTGTATTAGGCAAATCTACATTATGTTTTATAATTCTATGACATGGATTATCATAAACTTTTCCAGTCGAATTATTTATTTCTTCGAAAATAATATACTTATAGTATCCAGAAATCATACCATCAGGTAAGATTAATCTTTTGCTAAATTCCTTATCAAGCTTTCGAGCATATTCATTTTTATATTCAACTATTTCTGGTAATCTATCAACTTCTACAACACCTATAGCTGCGCAAAATTCACTTATTCGTAAGTTTAAACCAGTAACTTTAAAATCAGGTTTACCATAATTTCTAAATTTCTTTGCAAATTCAATAAGTTCTCTATGTTTAGAAACCAACATACCGCCTTCACCAGTAGAAATTGTTTTAGTTGGATAAAATGAATAAACCCCAGCATCTCCCCATTCACCTGGACGTTCTCCGTTCCAAGAAGCTCCATGAGCATGAGCACAATCTTCAAGCAAAATAATATTATTTTTTTTGCAATACTTCGCTATCTTCGCAATATCAAAAGCAATATGGCCACCAATATGCACAACCCAAACTGCAGAAGGATGATGTTTTTCCGCTTTAATCTTAAAATCTTCATAACTCATACATAAATCGTTTTTATTGCAGTCAACAAATTCGACTTTGGCTCCACTATTAACTATAGCCAAAGGTGTAGCCATAAATGTATTGGAAGGGCA
>Ga0208824_1002489_pt1 | contig 14118 bp, 13 predicted proteins | sample AD_JPNTR3_MetaG_FD_184447 | JGI IMG/M metagenome (GOLD analysis project Ga0208824, IMG submission 184447) | Active sludge microbial communities of municipal wastewater-treating anaerobic digesters from Japan - AD_JPNTR3_MetaG (SPAdes) (version 2) | ecosystem: Engineered > Bioreactor > Anaerobic...
CAGCAACCGCTGCGCCTCTTCGTCAGAAAATCCTGCAAAATCCCTTGCGTGCAGGCGTGGCACGGGCATCCTGCCCGTGTTTCATGGGCGGGACGCCCATGTCACGAGGGGGTTTTGCAAGAGCCTCGGTTACTCGGGACGGATGCCCAGTCGGCGTTCGAGGTCGCGGTCACGCGCGCCCCCGAGCTTCACGGCCTGGCGATAATACATTTCGGGCTCGTCGAGCTTGCCGGGCGTCATCTCCAGCAACAGCCATGCCATATTGAGATAGCTGTCCGGACGTTTCGGATTGACCTTGAGTGCCTTGTCCAGCGTGGTCATGGCGCGGGAGTAGCCGCCGGATGCCGCATAACAGCCTGCGGCCAGCAACAAAACCGATTCGTCGTCCGGCACATCCTGCAAAAGGTCGTCCAAGACCACCAGAGCGTCGCGGTGCTTGCCTTGCTGCACATTCGACAACGCCATCAACAGACGGGCATCGACATTTTCGGGATCCTGCTTCAACACTTTGATCAACGAGGCCTCGACCTCATCGAAACGGTCGACAGACAACATGTCCTTGGCCCACTCCAACTCACTGCGGATGTTGACGGGTTTCCCCGTCTCCTTTTTTCCGTCGGCTGTCGCGTCGGACGCAGGCTCAGGCACTTCGCCTTTTTTAGGAGCCAGCTTAACCGCCACTTCCGGCAGGTTGTTGGTTTCGGCCTCCTTCTTACGGGCCGCGCGCTTGGCCGCTAGTGTTGACGTATCGGTAACTGCCACGGTCCGAGCCGTGGCGTTCATCTCTTCGAGCATGATGCGGTCGATCTCAGTCTCGCACAGCGCCTTACGGAAAAGGACTGGCGCGAACTCAGAGCTTGTGGCGCGTGCGGGGTTCTCGCGCTCCAGGCGCACCAGTTCGGCGAGCGCCTTGCGGTACCCCTCGATGGCCTCCTTGGCTTTGCCATCGATATACGCAGCCGAGGCCTCTGACATCATATCGTTGGCCGGTTGAAGCAACTCAGTGACTTTGGGCTCCTTGTCTTTGCTTTTGCTCCAAACATCCAGAGGAATGGCGCAAACCCAGGCACCCAACAGGAAAAGGCAGATCGTTTTACAAGCACGCATGTTCAAACACTCCGAGGCTTTTGCAAAACCCCTCGTGGCATGGGCGTCCCGCCCATGAAGCACGGGCAAGATGCCCGTGCCACAACTACAGGCAAGGGTTTTGCAAGAACCTCACTCCGAGTTGGCCCAAACATATCACACATCGGGGACCACCTTCACGCATAAAAAGAGCGGCTCGTCGGGGTTCACGCCGTAGCGGCGGGCATCAATCGCCGGCAAGCACTCGGCATGCTTGACGAGCGTGAGCTGAAATCCGGGCGCACGGATGCGGTCGAACAGGTCGCACCCGTAGAGCCGCACATGATCCTCCTGCCCGTAGAACTCAATGCGCTTGGCGTCCGTCGCAATTTCCGGATCCTCTAAGCTCGTTTCCAGGCCCGAGGCGAACGGGGTTTGCAGGATGGCGCTCCCCCCCGGACGCAGGACACGCCAGATTTCATTGAGTGCGCGCGCATCGTCCGGCACATGCTCCAGAACGTGGTTGCAGATCACCCAATCGAACGAAGCATCGGCGTGAGGGATTTGCGTCACATCAATGCGCTCCACCCCTTCACGGCTCGGAACGAGGTCGCCTTTGACATACCGTTCCGGTTGACACGTCTCGATACGCGCGGCGAGATGTTTTTCCGGCGCCAGATGCAGGATCGACGCGCCCGCCAACTTGCCCCAGATGCCCAGTTGGTCGAAGTAGAGCATCAGGTGGCGCTCGCGGTCATGGCTGCGACAGAAGGGACACCAGAAGTTATCGAAATCGCTGCCGGTCCATTTGACATTGTGCAGGTAGGGCGAAAAGCTTTTCCAGCCGCCGCGGAATCGCGAGAAACGGAAAAAGCTGTGACCGCAGACGCAGCACTGCCGCGCACGGCCGAGGCCATTCACAAAACGCCGCATCCGCCGCAGCGCACCGACCTTCTCCTGTTTGGCCCGGTATTCCATACACGTCCCTTTCAACTGCCGATATGCGCCTCACCGGAGTAGACCGGCACCGCTCCCTGCGGCGTCACCAACCGCAACGCGCCATCCGGCAGAATGCCGTCCGCACGGCCCGCCAGACGGGTTCCCGCCTGATCCACCTCAATCTCCTGCCCGCGCAACGCATCCCGTTGCGCCAGGCGCGGCAACAACGGCTCAAGCCCCTCGACACGCCAGCAGTCGTAAAGTGGCTCAAACGCATTCAAGATCGCAGCCAGCACTGCCTCGCGCGAGAAGTCGCGCCCCGTTGCGATACGCAACGAGGTGGCGCGTTCACGCAACTCGACGGGCAGCATGGCGCACGTAAGATTAACGTTCACGCCGATACCGAGCGTGATGTGGTGAACACGACCGGTCTCAGCCTGCATCTCGCAGAGCACGCCGCAGAGTTTGCGGCCGCCACTCAGAATATCGTTGGGCCACTTGATCATCGGCGCACAGGCCGGCGCCGTCTGTTCGAGCGCCTCGGCAACCGCCAGCCCCGCCACCAATGGCAACGAGGCGGCATGCCCCGGCTCGATCATCGGACGCAGCAGCAGAGAGAAATAGAGATTCACGCCGGGCGGAGAGAACCAGACGCGCGTCATGCGGCCGCGCCCCGCGCTCTGCTGGTCAGCGACAACCACCACCCCTTCCGGCGCACCGGTCTGCGCCAGCGCCGCAATATCACGGTTGGTTGAGACGCTCTCCGCCACATAGCGCAAGTCGCGTCCGATCCGCTGCGTGGTTAAAAGTGATGCCAGTGTCATGTGAAGTAGGGATTGCTTCGTTTCTCCGCTCCCAACGTGGTCATCGGACCATGCCCGCATATCACACGCGTCTCATCCGGCAACTCCTGCAAGCGCCGCAACGAAGCCTGCAACTCATCCCAACTGCCGCCCGGGAAGTCGGTGCGCCCGACCGACCCTGCAAAGAGCGTGTCGCCCGCGACCAGCAAGCCGTCGGCCTCGAAATACAGGCACCAGCCGCCGGGCGTATGTCCCGGCGTGTGGATCAAACGCGCCGTCAATCCGCCGAACGACAGCGTATCGTCATCGCGCTTACTGGTGTCGAGCGTGGCCGGACGGCGCGTCGCCGGATAGGGCGGCATCGCGTTCAGCGGCAAAAAGGCGAATGTCACGTCGTCCGCATGCAGATAGACCGGCACCGGATGGGCGGCGACGATGTCGTTCACCGCCGAGATGTGATCAAAATGGGCATGCGTCAACACGACGGCTGCTGGTGTGAGCCCGTTACGCCGCAGGACTTCCAGCAGCGTGCCGCCGTCCGCGCCGGGGTCCACCACCCACGCCTGATCCGGCTCCTGCCAAAGCAACACACTGTTCGCCGCGTACGGCCCGACTGGAATCACCTCGATATGGATCACACCCCTACTCCCGTTCACTGTCCCGCGCGGCGCACACAGCGAAAACCGCCAAACACACTCGCCTCGCCATTGCCGCTGTTCTCACTGCGGTAGCCGCACCGCACGCCGCCGCCGTCCGCATCCCAGCTCCCGCCGCGGAAGGTACGGCTGGCACCCTTCGGCGCCCAGCACCACTCCCAGACATTGCCTGCCATGTCGTAGAGCCCAAAGTCGTTGGGCTCGAACGACGCAACCGGAGAAGTGTAGGGCATTGCTGTCTTGGCATAATCCGGATGGTGCCCGCGCGTCGTGCTTACATCGTTGGTGTCGACAGCGTGACTGAAATAGTTGGCCTGCTTCTGGCTAATGGTATTGCCCCACGGATAACGTTTGCCGACCTGCCCGCCGCGCGCCGCGTATTCCCATTCGATATGGGTGGGTAGCCGGTAACCGGAAGCCGAGAACGAACAGTCGGGCGCGCCGCCCGAACGGCGGCATATCACGCCGCCCACGCGGTAACAGGGGCCGAGGCCCTCCTTCTCGCTGCGGGCGTTGCACCACTTGACGCTGTCGACCCAGTTGACGCCCTGTACCGGATGGTCATCCGCCTTGCCGGCGCCCACACCGGCCAGATCGTCGTACCCGTTAGTGACCGCCCAATCGCGCACCTCACGCCAGTGGGCCCACGTCACCTCAGTCGCATCCATGTGGAAAGGCTCCTCCACCGTCAGCGCATAGTCGCCGAAGTCAGGATCCTTCCCTTCGTTGGTACCCGCCGGTATCCGCACCGCCGCCGGGCGGCCCGCACCCTCTGCGGCCCATCCGGCCCATGCCAGCGCCGCTATCGTCACACACATCACACCGCGCATCATGCTCCCCGATCTCCTTAAAAAAAATGGCTTACCGCAACGGGAGTCCCCGCCAGAATGCGGCATTTCGACTTTCATTATGTGGGGGGGCGGAAAAACAGTCAATCCCGTTCTGCAATCGTTTCATTTTTCACACTTCGGCGTTCTGAGTTGGGCGTTCGGTATTCTGCGTTCAAAAAGCCGAGCACAGCTTTTACACTCGCCGTTGCGAGCCACTTTTTGTGACCACAGAGAGGTCACAAAGACGAGATTAAAACCTCACCATGCAGCCGCGCCGCGCCCATGATCATTCACAGCATTTGGGGGCACTTTGTGGGCGGTCTCCGCGCACAACGCCATTGCATGCCCTGTGCGCACCCGGTGCCCGTACACTCGCCAGTTTTTACACTCATCATTGTGACCACTGAGTGGTCGCAATAATCGATACCGATACCGATTCCGATAGCGATACCGATTCCGACGGGGCCTCTCTCCACGCGCAGTTCCTGAAACCAGCCTCTGCGTCTCTGCGCCTCTGCGTTAAAAAAAACGCGCCCCGCCCGCGCGGCTGAAACCGCGCGTGACGGAGCGCTGACGGCTCTGCGTCTCTTACATGTCCATGCCGCCCATGCCCGGGTTCGGCATCGGAGCTTCCTTCTTCTCAGGAATCTCCGTGACCATGCACTCGGTGATCAGCAACAGGCCCGCGATCGACGCCGCGTTCTGCAGCGCGCTGCGCGTGACCTTGGCCGGATCAAGCACGCCGGCCTTGACCAGATCGGTGTACTCACCGGTCGCCACGTTGTAGCCGTAGGCACCCTTGCCGTTCCTGACGTTCTCGACGATCAGCGCGGCTTCCAGGCCGGCGTTCTCGACGAGCTGGCGCAGCGGGGCTTCCAGACTCTTGCGAATGATGGACACGCCGACCGCCTCGTCGCCGCAGACCTCAACCGCATCCAACGCCTTCTGACAGCGGATGAGCGCCACGCCGCCACCGGCGACAATGCCCTCTTCCACCGCGGCGCGGGTCGCGTGCAGCGCGTCGTCCACGCGGTCCTTCTTCTCCTTCATGGCGGCCTCGGTCGGGGCACCGACCTTGATGATCGCCACGCCGCCGGCGAGCTTCGCCAGACGCTCTTGCAGCTTCTCGCGGTCGTAGTCCGAGGAGGTCTCGTCGATCTGCTTCTTGATCAGCGCGACGCGGCCCTGGATGTCGCTGGTCTTGCCGCCGCCCTCGACGATCGTGGTGTTGTCCTTGTCGACCGTGACCTTCTTGGCGCGGCCGAGTTGGCTGAGTTCGACATTCTCGAGCTTGATGCCGAGATCCTCGCTGATCATCTGACCGCCGGTCAGGATCGCGATATCCTCGAGCATCGCCTTGCGGCGGTCACCGAAGCCCGGCGCCTTGACGGCGCAGACCTGCAACGTGCCGCGCAACTTGTTCACGACGAGCGTGGCCAGGGCTTCGCCCTCGACATCCTCGGCGATGATCATCAGCGGCTTGCCGGATTTGGCGACGCCCTGCAGCAACGGCAGCATGTCGTTCAGGCTCGAAATCTTCTTCTCGAAGATCAGGATGTAGGGGTTCTCAAGGACGCACTCCATCTCTTCCGCATCCGTCACGAAATACGGCGAGAGGTAGCCCTTGTCAAACTGCATGCCTTCCACGACGTCCAGCGTGGTCTCGAGGGTCTTGGCCTCTTCCACGGTGATGGTGCCGTCCTTGCCGACCTTGTCCATTGCGTCAGAGATGATCGCGCCGATTTCCGCTTCGCCATTGGCGGAGATGGAAGCGACCTGAGCAATCTCGTGGTTCTCCTTGACCCGCTTCGCCTGCTTCGCAATCGCCGCGACGACCGCATTGGTCGCCTTGTCGATGCCGCGCTTGATCGCCATCGGGTTGGCGCCCGCGGTGACGTTCTTCAGGCCTTCGCGGTAGATCGCCTCAGCCAGCAGAGTCGCGGTCGTAGTGCCGTCGCCAGCCACATCGCTGGTCTTGTTGGCGACTTCGCGCACCATCTGGGCGCCCATGTTTTCAAACGGGCAGGGCAGCTCGATCTCTTTCGCGACCGACACGCCGTCCTTGGTGATGGCGGGTGAACCGAACTTCTTATCGAGGATCACGTTGCGCCCGCTCGGGCCGAGGGTCGACGCAACCGCCTTGGTGAGTTTGGAGATACCGGTCAGAATCTTCTGGCGGGCTTCCATTTCATAAATCATTTGCTTCGCAGCCATTTTAGAATTCTCCTTGTGGGGTCATTGTGAATGTGTTTACAGAATCACGCCCAGCAGGTCATCTTCGCGAACGAGCTGGTAGGTCTTTTCGTCAATCTTGATTTCCGTGCCGCCGTACTTGGGCAGGAGCACTTTGTCGCCGGCCTTCACGTCGAACGGAATCTCTTTGCCGTCCTCATCACGCTTCTTACCGACGGCAATGACCTTACCCTCCATCGGCTTCTCTTTGGCAGAATCGGGAATAATGATACCGCCTTTGCTGACTTCCTTAACGTCAAGTGGCTCGACCAACACGCGGTCGCCGAGCGGACGAATCTTCGTCATGTTTTCTCTCCTTTTTGGGGTTAAGTTCGGGGGGGCGGTCACCCCGCCCCCTTACGATTGTTTCGGGTTAAAATCAGTTCTTCTTGTCGTCGTCCATCATGGTGTAGTCGGCATCGATCACACCGTCATCACCGGGCGTCTTCGCGGATGAGGCCGATGAGTCCTCGGTCGTGCTGCCGCCGCCGGGCGCGCCGCCACTGAAGCCTTCCGCTCCGGGCTGGCCATCCGGCTGTTGGGCGTACATGCCCTCGGTCACGGCGGACATCGCCTGGTTGAGCGCTTCCTGCTTGGCCTTGATCTCATCGATCGACCCGCCCTTCAGTGCCTCTCTCAAATCCGCAACCGCCTTCTCGACCGGCGTCTTTTTGTCGGCCGGGATCTTGTCGGCGCTCTCTGAGAGCACCTTCTCGACCTGATAGCAGAGGTTCTCCGCCTGGTTGCGCGTCTCGACCTCCTCGCGCCGCTTGGCGTCCTCGGACGCGTGCATTTCGGCGTCCTTGCACATGCGGTCGATTTCTTCCTTGGAGAGACCGCTGGAGGCTGTGATCGTGATCTTCTGCTCCTTGCCGGTGCCGAGATCCTTGGCGCTGACATTGAGGATGCCGTTGGCGTCGATATCGAAGGACACCTCGATCTGCGGGCGTCCGCGCGGTGCGGGCGGGATACCGTCCAGATGGAACTTGCCGATGGTCTTGTTGTCGCCGGCCATCTTACGCTCGCCCTGGAGCACGTGGATCTCGACCGACGGCTGGTTATCCGCCGCCGTGCTGAAGATCTCGCTCTTCTTGGTCGGGATCGTGGTGTTGCGCTCGATGAGGGGCGTCATCACGCCGCCGAGCGTCTCGATGCCGAGCGTCAGCGGGGTCACGTCCAGCAACAGCACGTCCTTGACCTCGCCCTTGAGGATGCCGCCCTGAATCGCCGCACCGACCGCCACCACCTCGTCAGGGTTGACGCCCTTGTGCGGCTCTTTGCCGAACAGCTCCTTGGCTTTCTCCTGCAATCTGGGCATGCGCGTCTGGCCACCGACCAGCACCACCTCGTCAACGGTCTTAAGATCGGCATCGTCCATGCACTTGCGGCAAGGTTGCGCCGTGCGCTCAATCAAGTCATCGGTAAGCTGCTCCAGCTTGGCGCGGGTCAACGTGACCATCAGATGCTTGGGGCCACTGGCGTCTGCCGTGATAAAGGGCAGGTTGATGTCGGTGTTGGCCGCCGAAGAGAGTTCGCACTTGGCCTTCTCCGCAGCCTCCTTCAGGCGCTGCAGGGCCATCATGTCCTTGGAAAGGTCGATCCCGTTCTCCTTGCGGAACTCCTCGATCAGCCAGTTCATCACCGCCTGGTCGAGATCGTCGCCGCCGAGATGGGTATCGCCGTTGGTGGCCTTCACCTCGAACACGCCGTCGCCGATGTCGAGCACCGAAATATCGAACGTGCCGCCGCCGAAGTCGTAGACCGCGATCTTCTCATCCTTCTTCTTGTCCAGACCATACGCCAGCGAAGCGGCCGTCGGCTCATTGATGATACGCAGCACTTCGAGCCCTGCGATGCGTCCCGCATCCTTGGTGGCCTGACGCTGGCTGTCATTAAAGTACGCCGGCACCGTGATCACAGCCTGCGTGATCGTGGTACCAAGATAAGCCTCGGCATCGGCCTTCAGCTTCTGCAAGATCATCGCCGAAATCTCCGGCGGCGAATAGGTCTTGTCGTCGATCTTCACATGGGCGTCGCCGTTCGCGGCGCGCACGACCTCATACGGCACCATCGAGACCTCATTCGCCATCTCGTCATAACGGCGTCCCATGAACCGCTTGATCGAATAGACCGTGTTCTTGGGGTTGGTCACCGCCTGCCGCTTGGCCGCCTGGCCCACCAGACGCTCACCACTCTTGGTGAACGCAACAATGGACGGCGTCGTGCGCATTCCTTCAGCGTTCGGGACCACGACCGGCTCGCCGCCTTCCATAACGGACATGCAGGAGTTGGTCGTTCCTAAGTCAATTCCTAAAACTTTTGCCATAGTTGTTCTCTGCTCCATTCCATCCGTCTGGGTTCTCGCTGTAACAAAACGAATGCGACGGACGCCCTTAATCAAGCAAACGACATGCCATCTTTTTTAAACACATTTGGCGAAACAATACATAACACCTTAACCTGCAACATGTTATGACTTTTTCAGTCTGATGCCACTCATTTAACCGAGACACGCCTACAAACGTTATGTCACACCTAAGCTGTCACTTTGGGTCAAAAACGGGCAATTATGTCTCACCTGCAGCTTAAACCGATGTTTAAAAAATTTGTTTAAGTCGGCAATAGGTTGGCTGCCACACCGTTTAACCAGTTGACTGTATACGCCAGAATTGCGGATCGAGTCGCTTGACGTCCCCGTTCCGAGCGTTTACAATCACGGACTCAGGGTTACGAACTGTTCACCATCGCGGGAGAGAGGGGAACGACATGGACAACTTGAAACGCACTATCTTGGTCGCCGCCATTTTCGCGGCAATGGGTTCCGTTGCCCGTACACGCAACAGCTCGTTCAGCGACCGCAGTTCACGGAGCGCTCCGTCTCGCAGTGCTTCGCAATCCGCCCCCGCGCGGTCTTCTTTCAGCCAGTCTGCGGGCCGCTCCTCCGCAGCGATGCCCGCGCCACGTGTTCAATCCGCACCGCGTGTTCAGTCCGCGCCACGTGTTCAGTCTGCACCGCGTGTCCAATCTGCACCGCGTGTCAGTGCGCCGCGTGTCAGCGCACCGCGTGTTCAGTCTGCGCCACGTGTTCAGTCTGCGCCACGTGTTCAGTCTGCACCGCGTGTCCAGCCTGCGCCGCGTGTCAGTGCGCCGCAGCCGACGGTAACACGTCCCGCGCCCCCGCAACCCGCGCGTCCCGCGGTGTCGCGTCCGGCCAGCACGCCTAGCGCGGCACCGGTACCTCAGACGCGCACCGCTCCAGTCGTCACGCGTCCGGCCACGCCGTCGGTTGCCACACCGCGCGCACCGGTCATCCAGTCCCCTGCCGCCACGACACGTGGCGATGCCAACCGTGGCGCTCCGGTCACCGCGCGTACACCTGATACCAGCCGCATGGCACCGGTCCAGACACGTCCGACCGTCACACGCTCCGATCCGGCCGCGCCCGCCACACGCACACCCGACACCAGCCGTAGTGCCCCGGTCGTCACGCGCACGCCTAATACCAGCCGTGCGGCACCAGTCCAAACACGTCCGGCTGTCACGCGCTCCGATCCGGCCGCGCCCACTCGGACACGTCCTGAAATCAGCACCACGCGCGCACCCGCCACTGATTCGAGCCGTGCAACATCGCCCGCCACGCGCAGTGCGCTTCCAACGCGGACGACGGCTGTCGAACGCCCGGCCTCCGCGCGCACCAGCGCGGCACGCGTCGATCGCGACGCCCTCAGCCGTTTGCCCTCCGCAGCCGACCGTGCAGCGGCCACGCGCCTCATGCGTCCTGACGAGAATTCGCAGACCCGAGCCGCTACACGCGGCACCACCAGCGCCATACGCCCGAGCGGCACCGCCGACGGCCGTCTGGCTTACGCGCCGTCCGCACTGCGTTCCGATACCAGCCGCCTCACGACGCGCGGCACCTCGCTGTCGGACACGCGCCGCAGTGTGCCTGCACGTGTCAAGCCGGGCCTGTCGGACTTGCGCCGTAGCCCCAGCCGTTATCACGACGGACGCTATTCGGTCTACACGCCTCCCGCCCGCCGCTACGACGGTGGCCGCCACCATCACTACCATCATCATTACCACCACTATGATCGCCATCACCGCCGTCACCACCACTCCAGCTTCTATCTTAATCTGGCGATCGGGTCCGGCTGGTATACGCCCGGCTGGTATGGCCCTTCGTGGTATGCCCCCGCATGGTACGGCCCTGCATGGTACTATCCCGCCAGCGGTTTCGGCTTCTCCTGGAGCAACCATCGTTACGGCCTCTCCATCTGGAACAGCGCGCCGGTCTACGCCACGCCGTACTACGATAGCTGGGTCTGCGGTGGATGGGGTTTCAGCAGCCTCTACTACAGCGGCTGGCGTTCCGGTTGGTACGGAGGCGTCTCCTACATCTACAACCCTTGGCCGGTCTATCGCACTGCTTATTTCTACGAGCCCGCGCCGGTCGTGACCAGAACCGAAACCGTCTACATCACGCAGCCCGCCGCGCAAACCACGGTGGTCTATGAGGAGCCGCAAACTTATGCGACTGCGCCCGCCACGCAAACCACGGTGATCTATGAGGAGCCGCAGACCTATGCCGTCGCGCCCGCCGCGTCGCCAAGTGGCAGCCTGCAATCCGCGCCTGCCTCCACCACCGCACCGGTGTTGCCACTCCCCGTGCCCGGCGCCCCCGCCCCCGCCGAAGAGCCTGACAACCACACATTATGGGATGCGGCGCCGGCCGTGGCACAGGTCGAAACAACGGCCATCGGCTGCTTCTGCCCCTGCCGCTGCAACGGCAAGCGCCCCTGCATCTGCGATTACCCGTGCGGTGCCGAATACGCCATCGGCCGTGAAGAGTTTAATCTGAGCCTGAACTTCGCTTCCTATACCGACACGCTGGATCCTGAAGCGATTTGGCTTTCGTATGCCGGACTCGACCGCAGTGCCGCGCTGGCCGGCGACGTCCTGTACGCCGGCTCCGCCACGACAGCCTATTAACTAACCCGGCCACGAATGATGCTGCAGCTCTGGACAGCGCCCAAGTGGAACCATGAAACACATGAAACTTCATGAAAAACAGGGGCACCTTGGCGCCCTTGGCGGTTCCAGAAGACGCTCAGGTAAGTGTCGAAATTTGTGCGGTGACAAGAACCGCGCTGTGCGCGGGTCGCGGCACCGCTTTCTCTCCGCGCTGTGCGCGGAGACACGCTTAGTTCTCTCACCATGAACACAGTACCCTACTCAGACCTGATCTCGTACTACGTCGAGCGCTCCGACCGACGCGCGGTAGACCTGCGTGAAGCGGGTGTGCCGGAGTGTGTGGTGCTTGGCCAGGCTCTGTACCGGCGCGCTTATCCGCCGCTGCAGGAGCACCGCCATTACGGTGTGGCAGAACTGGCCTACGTCGAAAGCGGGTTTCAACCCTACAACGTGCTGGACAACGAGTTCACGCTGTTCGGCGGCGAAGGCACCATCATTCCGCCGGATACCGGCCACGGCTCGTCGGGGCAACCCTCCTACCCGTGCAAAAAAGCATGGGTCCAGTTGCGGCTACCGGATGCGGACAGCACGTCCGACTGGCTGGGCCTATCGCCCGAGGAGGCACAGCCGATCCTAGCGATGCTGCGCCACCCCGTGAACCTCTATTCGAAATGGCCGGCCGACTTCCCCCAACTCATCAGTCGGCTCTTCGCGATCGCCGACCGCCCCCCATCACCCACACGCACCGCCATGTTGCGCGCCGGCTTGCAGCACATCCTTTTCGAGTTGCTCGACCGCAACGTGCCCGAAACCGCGCACGCCCACCAACTGCGCGTACGCAAGGTGATCATGTGGCTGGAGACGCATATCAGTGAATCCCCGACCGTCGACCATCTCGCCCGCGAAGCCGGTCTTTCATCCTCAAGCTTCAAGCGGATTTTCCACTCCGTCACTGGCATGACGCCCCACGCGTATATTCTCCATAAGAAGATCGAGCGAGCCATGGGGCTCCTGCTGGAGGCCGATATGCGCGTCACCGATGTCGCGCAGGCCTGCGGTTTCTCCACCTCGCAGTACTTCGCCACCGTCTTCAAACGCATGACCGGCGTAAGCCCCAACGATGTTCTCCGCAAACGCGGCATCGCCCTCCCCACTAACACTGACGGACAATGATTCTGACGCCATGCCCACGTACCTGACCTTGCCGATGATCACGGCTGCGGCCGGCATACTGGCCGGAGCCGGTTTCCCCGCATTTGCCGCAGCGGCGCTGGGTGCCGCCGCGGCGGTCTGGTTCGCACGCTTGAAACATTCAGGCGGTTTCTACCTTCACGTCACGCTGGACCCCGACGCGCCGGACAACGGCATGCTGGCAGAGGCGCTCCGCGCGGCCGTGCGTCAGTTGCAACACACACAAAGCTCGGTCACGCTCCGCATCGCCGCGCTACGCGCCTCCCCGCACCCGCGCATCAACCTCAACCTGACCCGCGACGGTGATCTTGAAGTCCTGTGCGACAGAAAACGGCCATGCGCGCTCGGCCATCCCGGCCTCTGGATCGCCGACCACCCGCTGCCCCTCTGCATTCCTCACATGCGCAGCATCACCCTGCATCTCACGCCGGCTGTCAGAGAACGCCTGCGCGTGACATGCGATAGCGCCGCCTCCGTCACGCGCAACGGCTGGATCGCCATTCTGCTAATCGTCACTGCCGCCTGCGCGTTCGATCTCTCCGGCCTGCTCGCAACCGCGCTCGGTTTTGCGGGCCAAGCCTATCTGCTGGAGCACCACCCCGAACGTCCGCGCCGCCAACGCAAGGTCAAACCGCACTGAGCGGTGGCACAGATAATAGACATCGAGCAGGCACATCTCGTCGAACGTGAGCTGATTGCGGCCCGACACCTGCCAGAGCCCCGTCATGCCCGGCAAGCCCTCCAACCGTAGCGCGTGTCCCGGCCGCGTGTAATGTCCTTGGTCGCTCTCCGGCAACGGCCGCGGTCCGATCAAGCGCATCTCTCCCCGCACGACATTGACCAGTTGCGGCCACTCATCAATGAACGTGTGCCGCAAAACGTTTCCAAGCCGGGTCGCCCGCGGATCATGCTCAAGTTTGAAAAGCCGTTCCGGTTGCCCGTCCTGCCGCTGCAAGTCAGCATGCAACCGTTCGGCATGTCGCGTCATGGTCCTGAACTTGAATACAGTGAAAGGCGCGCCCCGATACCCGTAGCGCGTCTGCTTGAAGATCACCGGCCGCCCGTCGCACACCCAGATCAGTAGCGCCGTCAACAGCATCACCGGCGAACAGACAACCAGCAGGCACACCGCCAGTACGCGTTCCGCCATTCCGCAACGCTGCGGCTGGGCATCCAGTCGAAATTCAAACATCCCCTCACGATTCGGTCGGCAGCGCCCCTCCCGCGTCAACACCGGCACACACGCGGCCGGCACCGCCGCGTTATTCCCTTCTCGAACAGCCAACGCCAAGAAGTCGAGCACCTCCCCCGCCCCGCCATTCCCCTGAGTTGTAAAGACTACGTGCATGTCCGGGACACAGTATCCGCTTTCTTCCACGTCGCTTCAAGCCTTTCCCTTCCGCGCTGCGCGCGGAGTTAACATTTAGGAGT
>Ga0208824_1002501_pt1 | contig 14066 bp, 15 predicted proteins | sample AD_JPNTR3_MetaG_FD_184447 | JGI IMG/M metagenome (GOLD analysis project Ga0208824, IMG submission 184447) | Active sludge microbial communities of municipal wastewater-treating anaerobic digesters from Japan - AD_JPNTR3_MetaG (SPAdes) (version 2) | ecosystem: Engineered > Bioreactor > Anaerobic...
CCGTGGACTGAATGACATATTTCCGAGGACTTAAATGTATTTTCGACTTGTTTCTTTGAACTATGCTACAAAGGAAATATGCCATTGACATTAAATCGCAAACATCGAGGCACGTTGAGTGCGTAGTATTGATGTCAAGGAATGAAAGCTGAAAAGCCCGATTTTACGGCGGTTTTCGGCTATACAGTTAAACTGCACACTCAACCCCGGTATGGTTTTGGCTGTATTCGGAAAGACATCTACGCACTAAAAACGGCTGACAACATTTCTGCACACCGAGGAAAGTGCATCAAAATGATAACAGGCGTTTGAGAGTGCGTCAAAATGTTGTCAGAGAGTGAAAAGAGCGTAAAAACGAGGCTTTTACCTTTTGCTATAACATTTAGAAATGTGGGTGATTATGTGGGCAAAACGAAAAATAATAGTACAGCATTTGGAAGAAATCTTCAGCATCTTAGAAAAATGCAAGGAGAAACACTGGCAGAAGCAGGCGAAGAACTGTTATTAAGTCCAACTAGGCTCAAAAACTACGAAAACGGTGATAGAGAGCCTGATTTTTCAATATTAAGTCAAATATCTCAGCATTACGGAAAAACAGTGGATGAGTTACTTCATAGTGATTTAACTGATATAGGGAAAATGGATTTTTCTATTCAGGGAATAGGGCAGTTTATAAAGATCTGGGAAACAATGGTTCCACTTTTTAAATCTGAGAACGCTATGAATAATCCTGATTTCCATAAGGGATACGATAAATGTCGTGCTATTCTTGATCATTTCTCTAGAAATGAACCAGTATTGGGGCATACCATCAATGAATGCATTGAATGTTTTGCCAATGCCGCAGAAAATGAAATACCAGAAGCGGTAGCTAATATGATGTGGATTATTATTCTAGAATGGTCTCAAATAATGGATCAAAATATGGCGGATATATTTACATCGATTATATATCCGCGTAAAAAACAGAAAAGCACAGCAAAAAAATAATTCAAGCAAAGCAAAGTGTGTCAGATGAGGTTTTGAAAAAACGAAAAGAGTTTATAGATGACCTCGATGGTTTTATTTTGGAATTAATTGAAGCTCTAAAATCCGACTTGGAATGGGCGGAATTAGGAGATTATTACCTGGGACTGAAATACTTGTTAGGCATAGTGAATACTGGATATAGTCAAGAGATGAATGAAGCAATTGGTATGCAGATGCTCATTGCACAACTTCGTCTAGGGAACAAGTATGCATTTGAAATGTTTAAAATGATGCTTGCTATTTGACATAATCACTTATTCACAAAATGTGAAACACAAGAACAAGAATCTGTGCTATACTATACTTGTAAACCATTCACCCTGCCTTGGACGTGAGGCACGAATGAGAAACGGAGGACGTATAGTATGAAAGAGCAGAGTCAGATCATCCAGTGGATCAAAGCACACAAAAAGCAGTTGATACTTGCCGGGATCGGTATCGCTGCGATGATAGCGTTGGTACTTGGCATCAAGAACAAGGACACGCTAAAGGCTTTGTGGGCAGCCCTCAAAGGTGCTGTTGAGCCGACGGCAGAGAGAATTTCTGATGCCGTTACCACAACAGTAACTGAGATTCCCACAGAAACTCCAGCATTACTGTTGAGTAACGATCCTCGTGTTGCGCAAGAAGTTCGCAGACACATCCGCAACCTCCATGAAGGCTGGCATGCCTCCCCTGAGAAACTGGCTGCCGCCCGTGAAATGGGCATTCTTCTCCAAGAAGGTCAAACTTGGGTTGATAACTACATGAAGGGAGTGTGCTCGGCATGAGAAGAACTGCAGAAGAAAAAGGGCTTCTTGCCAAGCTTGCAAGTGGTATTCTTGATGGTATGGTCGGCGATGAGCGAGAATACCGTGGGTACAAAAGTGTTTTCTGCGGAAAGTATATTAAAGACGGTATCCCTGTATCATATCGGCAAGGTCAATCGGAACGCTTTTTTAATGGCAAGGAAAACGAGCGAATTCCTGGGAAGCGTGAAGAAGAGCATTTCGACACTGATGATCAAAAGTTGGCATTTCTTCAGAAATATGGCTGGCTTATTGATGATGATGAAGTAAGGGCTTACAGTGCTAAGTTTAAGCCAGGTAGAAAGTGAGTTTCGTATTCACAGAAAGGAGATCTCATGATTAAAAAAGCTCTAATTGGTTTGGCAGTTGCCGCTGCTGGTGCACTTGCAGCTGGCGGAACATATGTGTATAATAACCTTCTTTACGATAAAGATGGTTATAACAAACACGGATTCGACAAAGACGGCTATGATAATGACGGATTTGATCGAAAAGGTTTTGACAAAGATGGATTCGATTGCGAAGGATATGATCACGAGGGCTTCGACAAATCCGGCTTTAACAGATTTGGGGTTGACCGAGAAGGATATAATAGGAACGGCTTTGACAGTGAAGGATATGACCGTTCTGGAAAAGACCGCCAGGGATACTACAAGTCGGGATATAATTCCGAGGGATTAGATCGCGGCGGAAAATCCTTTGACTACTACAATGACGAACTTCAGAAAATTGAGGACATTCTGAAGAAAGCTCATGGTCAAATGAAGAGCGGTGAATTTGGCTACGCACTTCATGACATCCGCATAGGCTTAGAAAAGGGGGTGAAGTGCATCATCATCCACTGGAGTGGCGACTCAGATATCAAGGAAAAACTTGATGACAACATTACCGTCTGCAAGAATTATACGCTACTCCCCAGAGACTTTATCGAGGAATTATATGATGCCAAGAATCACTGTAACCCTTTACAGCATGATGCAGATGTTCAAAAAGACTATGGACAAGTTCACTTTACATACAAAGTGCTTGAAGAATTGAGCGATAAAATTAAAGCCTTCACATAAACAAAAAATCCCCCTCACCAGGCAAGGAGCATCTCAGCTTCCTACCTGATGAGGGGGATCATATAATATATTCACTTTTCCACGCTGACCGTCACACCGGACTTGAACCGGAATTTCTAAAAGAACATTGTAACTTTGATTCAAAACTCATAAAGGACGGTATAATTATGAAAAACAAACTCTTTGACCTTGCGGCAAAACAACGGTTGGTACGGGCGATAAGCCCTTGCATTTCTCCATATATTATGCTAAAATAGAGTTAAGAATGAATATAGCACGATCTGAGGAATTAACAAGCATCGAAACGTTGTAACAAACCATAACATACAAGGCAATTCTTAACTCAAAAGGACAAATCTGAGAACCACCGCATATTACTTGCGGATTTCTCACAATACCTTGATGAGGAGGTCAAGCTATGAGAAAATCTATTTCATCAAAGGCTGCGACACTGATCATGTCAGCCACAGTATTTCTTTCATCCTTACCGCTCTCCGCATCTGCTGAAAGCATCAGCATGACAAATGCGGTCAAAACGCTTGAGACCTGTATTACGATCCCTGCCGATCAGATCAGTTCCGGGAATTATAAGGACACCCGCTTCAACAATCCCATTTCCCCCGATTTCTTCTGTGCCGATCCGACAGCAGTTGAATACAACGGCAGGCTCTATGTCTACGGCACGAACGACCATCAGCAGTTTGAAGCCGCCGGTCCCGATGTGGACAATACTTATGAAAAGATAAAGTCTCTGCTTGTGTTCTCCACAGCAGATATGGTCAACTGGACCTATCACGGCGAGATCAATGTCGGAGAGATCGCACCGTGGATCACGGCATCGTGGGCGCCGTCTATTGTATCTCGTAAAGAGGCGGACGGAAAAACGCATTTCTATCTGTATTTCTCAAACAGCGGAGTCGGCACAGGCGTCATCACATCCACCGATCCTGTGACCGGCTGGACAGACCCGCTGGGACATTGCCTTGTGACCGGTGATACACCCGGTCTGAGCGACTGTCCCAATCCCTTTGATCCCGGTGCCGTCATTGATGACAACGGTGTCGGCTGGATTGCCTTTGGTGCAGGCAAAGCATCGGGCGGTACAGACTATATGCCGGGTTCTGTGCGCATCGTTCGGCTGGGAGAGGATATGATCTCATTTGACAGCGAGTTCAAGCAGATACCTGCACCATATTCTTTTGAGGCAAGTGAACTGAACTATATTAACGGAACTTACGTGTATACCTATTGCAGCGATTGGAATGATCACAGTGAACAGTGGGATTTCGACTGTCCTGCACCGGGCGGCTGCGGTATGGTCTATATGACATCTAAAACTCCGCTTGATCCGACAAGCTGGAAGATGATGGGCGAATGCTTCCGTCAGCCCGGCGAGGTCGGCTTCGATTACTCCAATAACCATACGCATATGCACAAGTTCAAGGGCAAATGGTATATGTTCTACCACACGCTGATGCTCAAGCACGGTATGGGCATTACCGGCGGTTACCGCAGTATGGGTGTCGATGAGATCGAAGTGGACGAGGAAAATGTCATCATCGAGGACAAGGGCGGCACGAAAAAGGGTGCATCACAGAACGGCGTATTCAGCCCGTATGAGGCGCATTCTGCTGCTGAGCTTGTGGGTACTGCACAGATCGACTATGATATGACCGACCCGTATGCACCGATCGTCAGCGCAAAGCAGGCCGGATCATGGACGGCAGTCCGAGGCGTGCAGTTTACAGAATCCGAAAACGCATCACAGCCCGCTGCTGCCGAATTATTGCAGATGAATATTGATACCATTCAGTATGATCTGACTGTCACAAGTCTGGATGCCCCCACAACGATCACGATGTACGCCTCAGCGCAGAACGGTGTCAAAAATCAAAGCTCTGTTGAAGTCACAGGCAAGGGAAAATACAAGGTCACGGTCGATATGAACAGCGCAAAGGGCTTTCAGATCGTCGGCTGCTTCACAGCGGCAAATGATACCCCTGTGACAATGGAGGTCGATTCCATCACACTCAACGGAAAGTACAATATTGCTGTTGCCGCTGAACTGACAAATACCCGTGAATGGGCAGATGGTCTGCGGAATATCTGGAACGGATTTTCGGACGGCGATGCGGTCTATACAGATGATTATGCCGTATTAAAGTATGTCAAGGCAGACGACGCGATCGAGCTGTTTGCAGCCGAAAATTCCGCAAATACGAACAATGCTCCGCTGGTAGAAAAGCCGATATCATTTGCAGCATCTGTGAAAGGAAAAGGCAGTATTGATGTGCATCTTGATGCGCCCACAGGCGGCCTGCTGACGAGTATCGCCTTTGATTCTCCAAGCAGTTTTACAACCGTTTACAGCGATCCGATCAGCAATATCGGTGGTACGCATGACCTCTATTTCGTCTATTCCGATCAGGGCGTTTCTATGCAGTCATGGCGCTTTACGGAAAGTAGCGAATCGTCTGACAGGCTCATGGGTGATGTAAATATGGACGGGAATTTTGACATTGCCGATGTGGTTCTGCTCCAGAAGTGGCTGCTCGCAGTGCCGGATACAAAACTAACTGACTGGAAAGCGGCTGATCTGTGTGAAGATAACAGACTTGATGTATTCGATCTTTGCCTAATGAGAAGAAAGCTTATTTATGGCTGAAGATGCACATACGGGATAAGTTTGAAAAGGAGTATATTTTATGGCCGATAAAACGAAATGGACAAGAGAGCCGAAAAGCTCTTACATCAACGATGAGCGCATGTTGTCGAAAAAAGTATAAAGAACAGGAGTCAGAAAAATGCTTAGGCTTAGACCATTTAGAAAGAATGATGCAAAAACAATTATTACATGGACAAACAAAAAGGAAGAATTCTATAAGTGGTCAGCTGGAATTCTGGGTGAATATCCTGTTTCTGAAAAACGCTTGCTTGAAGCAACATCAGGCAGAGAAGATAACGACAGGTATTTTCCGTTTACTGCTTTTGATGAAAATGGGCTTGTCGGCTTCTTTACTGCAAGAGTACGTCCTGAAGAAGATGATAAAAAGCTCCGTTTCGGATATGTGATTGTCAATCCTTCAAAAAGAGGAACGGGCTATGGAAAACAGATGATTACGCTTGGTTTGAAATTTGCATTTGATATATATGGAGCTGATTCTGTCAGCCTTGGTGTCTTTGAAAACAACAAGCAGGCATATTATTGCTATAAAAGCGTAGGATTTGAAGAAAACGGAGTGCGGGAGGAATATAATCTGTGTGGTGAAACATGGATTGATATTGATTTGGAAATAAAAAAAGAGACATATTACGCAAAGGAAAAACAGCATGACTGAATCACCAGTGATGCGGGCAGGCGGAAAGGAACAGAAAAATGGGTAAAAAGTTTCATCTGAATGGCTATAGATATTCCAGACCGAATACAAACCGCAATAAAGAGGGCAATATCGTTTTGATCAGTGCGTTCTCTGTCGGTCCCGCTGAGGTACACCAATGGGGCTTAAATGCCTACGGACAGCCGTACAGACTGGATGACTATATCGATGAGGACTCAAGATCTGAAAACATTATCTCAAGAAGCGAGCTGGTAGGAGAGCTTCAGAGGCTTATCAGCCGCTGTCAGTCGGAGGGGTATCCGGACTGGGCAGCAGCTTATCAAAATGCGCTTCTCTGGCTGAATAACCACTGATACAAATCCCCGCACCACTGAATCGCCAGTGATACGGGGATTGCTCTATCTATTCACTTTTCCACGCTGACCGTCACGCCCGATTAGAACCAGAATTCCAGAAAGGACTCGCAGACCTTGACGCTTTCCAGCAGCTTCTTCACCAGCGCCTCATCAAACTCCGTGATGGTGCGCGGTTGGGAATTGATGAAATTAGCCAGTTCCCGGATTCGCTTCTTGCGCTCGTTCTTGGCAGCCTCATCCATGTTTGATTGCTCCTGCAATTCTCGCAGGCGCAGGATTCAAAGGAATTCTGTTTATGTATTCGCTGACCGAAGCTCAGCTCACCACCTTCCACAAGCTCCTTGACAGCGTAAATGAGATACAAGGCAGGCTTCAAGGACGGTGCGACTATGATGCAGGAGATTCAGGGCAAATAATATAGCATAAGGAAAGGGCTATGTCCTCTGTGGAAGGCATAGCCCTGATTTTATTATCAGAATACGATTCGTTTTTATCTGTTATTTTTCAAATTTAAAATAAGAAAGCATAAGCTAAGAGCCTTGTATATACAAAGCTATTAATCACTATAGTTTCATCATCCGATACCCGATGCCGATATGTGTCTGTATCAGCGCCTGACTGCTGTCGCCTAGCTTTTTTCGGAGGGTAGCCATGAATACACGCAGGGAGGCTTCATTGTTATCCGCAGGAGTTCCCCATACGCTCTGGATAATATATTTGTGCGTCAGCACCTTGCCGACATTCTTGGCAAGCAGGCACAGTAGCTTGTATTCTATCGGTGTCAGATGCAGTTCTTCATCATCAAGATAAACACAGCCCGAAACATAGTCTATCCGTAATCTGCCGTTGATGAATTCTGTAAATGATACATCCTCAGACCTCATAAGCCGCCGCTGTATCACCCTCAGCCTTGCAAGCAGTTCTTCGACCGAGAAAGGCTTTGTCAGATAATCATCTGCCCCCTTATCAAAGGCTGTTATCTTATCCCTGTCCTCACTCCTTGCACTGACGATGATGATAGGCACATCGCTCCATGTGCGTATATGCTCAATCACCTCCACGCCGTCAATGTCGGGAAGTCCAAGGTCAAGTATGATGATATCAGGCTTGTGCGAAGCACTGAGCATGATCGCTTCATTGCCCTTGACCACGGTGATATAGCGATAGTCATTCATTTTCAGGGTCGTGGTTATCAGATTTCTGATGGGCTTGTCGTCCTCCACCACCAGAACAAGATATTCATTCATTCAGATCGACCTCCCCTATTGGCAGAGTAAAGCTGACAACGGTACCGCCGGGTATGTTGTCACTGACAGAGACAGTACCACCGTGTGAAGTAATGATCGACCTGCACAGCGCAAGTCCCAGTCCCAGATTTCTTCTGCTGTCCGACGAACGGCTGCCGCCGGTGTAGAACATATCAAAGACCTTTTCCTTTTCTTCATCTGAGATACCTGTGCCGTGATCGGACACGGATATCACAGCATACGCATGTTCACGGCGCACACTGACAGTCACATCAGAATCATCATCACTGTACTTGACTGCATTATCCATAAGATTGACGATCACCTGTACGATCAGGTTCGCATCTGCCATGACGGGGATGATCTCGTCATACATATCAACGATGATATTTCTCTTTGGGTGAGTGCGTTCGGTGTGTCTGACAGCCTCCTGCACAATGTTATCAAGTATCTCTACCGAGATATTGAGCTGCATTCTGCCGTCCTCAATTCGTGTGGCATATAAGAGATTTTCCACCATTCCGATAAGCCACATTGATTCGGAATAAATATCCGTGTATATCTGCTGACGTGCTGATTCATCAAGCGTATCGCCGCCGGAAATGAGCGTACTGGCATTGCCTGATATGGAGGTCAGCGGTGTTCTGAGGTCATGGGATATGGAACGGAGCATATTAGCTCTAAGCTGTTCATTCTGCGCCAGAAGTGCTGCCTCCTCCTTTTCACGGGCATTCTGCTCAGCAATCATGGTATTGCGTTTGAGCTTATTGGCAAGCGTTCCTGCAATAAATGCTGTAATAAACATCGTAACAAATGTGACGGGATAGCCTGCATCGTGAGCTGAAAGAGAATACTCAGGATAGGTGAAGAAGTAGTTAAAAAGCACAACGCCCACTACCGATGAGATCAGACAAAATTGTATCTTAGACGTGAAAATGGATATCACGAGTACAGCGATGATATACAGCATAATGATATCCGCATCGGCAAGTTGAAAGGCCTTGAATGCGTACCCGGCAAGGGTTGCAGCGGTCAGCACCACAAGACATAAGGCGGAGTCTTTGAACACAGACAATGATTTAGATTTTTTGATAGATTCAGCAGTCATAAGGATCACCCTGATTATTATAACATATCACTTTTGTGTTCGTCAACAGCATATTCTGACAGGTTGTGTCCACGGCTGCTCTTTCGTATTTCCTCGAGGAATTCATCAACTTTTTTCATAATGTAAAAGCCGTAGAGAAACATTGCTCCTACAGACAGTGCAAGCAGAATATCTCTCACACGATCATCTCCTAAATTCTGAAACATTTCTGGATATCCCGAACCTCACCTATGACAAATGCAATGTCATCAGTTTTTATTACGGTGTCCGGTGCAGGGATAAATACCTCTGCTCCACGTTTGATCGTCAGAATATTGATCTGGAATTTCTTTCGTATATCGATCTGTGATAGCGACTTTCCGAACCAGTCCTTCGGCACTTTCAGTTCATAAATCGAGTAATTGTTATCCAGATGAATAAAATCAAGAATGCTGTCTGAAGCATATTTTGTAGCGATGCGAAGTGCCATCTGCATCTCAGGATAGACAACCTCATCGGCTCCGTTTTTAAGCAGGAATTTCATTTGTACATCATTTGTCGCACGTGATATGACCTTTTTTGCCCCGAGTTCCTTGAGCAGAGAAGTCGTTTCGAGAGATGTCTGGAACAAACCGCCAAGTGCAACGATACATACATCATAATTTCCTATTCCCAAAGAACGAAGGAATTCTTCGTTAGTACCGTCACCGATCATTGCATCTGTCACATACGGCATTATTTCGTTAATACATTCTTCATTGATATCAACAGCCATTACCTCGCAGCGCAGTTCCTCCATGCGCTTTGCAATGTGACTTCCGAATTGTCCAACTCCAATTATCAAAACTGATTTCATATTCATTCTCCTTTATCCTACTGTTATTTTTTCAAGCGGCAGACGAGAATTTCTGTTTTCGGCAGAAGGAAGTGCCGCATAGATCATTGTTAATCCGCCGACTCTCCCGAAAAACATCAGTATCATCAGTATCACACGGGATACATCAGACAGACCGCTTGTAATGCCAAGTGTCAGTCCTACTGTACCGACAGCTGAGCCTGTTTCAAACAGACAGGTCAGCAGCGGAATATCTTCTACTCTGCTGATAATGATACCGCTTGTAAAGAACAATACAAGATACATGAAAAGAATGGCACCAGCACTGCGGACCGCTTCATCTGATATTCTTCTTTTGAAGCACTGCACATCATTTCTGCGGCTGAAAACTGTGATCGCAGAAAGGAACAGAACAGCAATAGTCGCTGTTTTCATACCGCCTGCGGTGGAACCCGGAGAGCCGCCTATAAGCATAAGAATGATCATAATGGCTGTACCCGATTCGTCCATAGTAGCGAGATCAGTTGTGTTAAAGCCGGCAGTTCGGGTAGTGACAGACTGAAACAGGGCATGAATCGTCCGGTTGTGGATATTCTCACGGTCATATTCATAAAAGAAGAAATACAGCGCAGGCAGTATGATCAGGACAGCAGATGTCATCAGTACGACCTTGCTTTGCAATGAAAAACGCCTGAATCTGTGCTTGTGTGTTCCGATATCGCCCCACACGAGAAAGCCGATGCCGCCTGTGACGATCAGCAGCATAATGATAATATTAAGATAGATATTGCTATGGTAAGAGGTCAGAGAGGAGAAAGGCTCCCTGACTCCGAACAGATCAAATCCTGCGTTACAAAAAGCGGATATGCTGTGAAATAAAGAATACCATAGTCCCTTTGCAACACCAAAATCATTGCAGAAAACAGGTGCGAGCAATGCTGCACCGATCAGCTCTATGATGAGCGAGGTTTTGAGTATAAAGCCTGTCAGCTTCACGATACCGCCTACCTGCGGTGCGGAGATGGATTCCTGCATCGTGCTGCGCTGCCACAGACCTATCTTCCTGCCTGAGGCTCTGATAATAGCTAAACCTATGGTGATAACGCCCATGCCGCCAATCTGTATCAGCATCAGAATGACCGCCTGCCCGAACAATGACCAGTAGGTGGCAGTATCTTTTACAACAAGTCCTGTCACACAGGTTGCTGAAACAGCGGTGAACATCGCATCATCAAATTTCGTCACACACCGCTGCCTTGATGAGATCGGCAGCATCAGGAGCAGCGTACCTACCAGTATCAGGCAAAAAAAGCTGATAATGATGACCTGAAATGAAGTCATATGATTTCTGTTTTTTACTCTATTTTTATGTAACATCGTACACCTCACGATAAAATTATAATCTTATTATATCATATAATCGGTTAAGGTGCTGTTAAGATTACGGGTGCTGTGTTAAGATTGCGTTAAGGTACAATATTGATGTGTGCCGGTTGACCGTGGTCAATTGGCGTACCTATAATCCGTTCCACACAAGTCCTTTTTATCATTATGGCGCGCGCCACAATAATAGCGCACCTTATTGGAACTGAATAACAGACAAAGACCGGAGATTTGCTCACACAAGCTCTTCTCAGGTCTTTTCTTTTCAGGCGGTTAGTTTTTCCGCTCCGCAGGAACGGACGGCTGTGAGGGGCATTTCCGTTCGTCAGAGGGCATAGCAAGAGCAAGCTGCCGAAACAACTTGCCCTGCTGGTTATTCGTCCTCATCGCAGCACTCGTCAAGGCTGTGTAATATGTAGACTACATTTTTCCGAGTTATAATATCCGTTTTATCGCACTAAACGATAATGTGGATAGCATGATATATGTGGAAATGCAAGGGATAAACAAAAAAGGCTGCTGATACCGTATGAACAATATCACGCGATACCAGCAGGCCTATTATCTATTCACTTCTCAATAATAACTGATGTCCCTGACTTAAAACGAAACTCGATAAAGACATCGCATACCTTTACATCCTTAAGCAGCTTTCTCACCAGCGTCCCATCAAACTTCGTGCTGGTGCGCGGCTGGGAATTAATGAAGCTGCAAAGCGCCTGTATACGGTCCCGGTGCTCAGCTTTGGCAGCTTCGTCCATATTAGTCTGCTCCTGCTGTTCACGCAGCAGAAGAATTTCTTCCACAAGGTCGTCATAGTTCTGTCTGCTCTCCGTTCTGTCTATTCATCATCATTCTTTACATAATTGGGTTTTGATATCAAATTATTGTTGCGATCGATCAAGCGGGCATTATAATCCTTCATTGCTTTGACTATAATCTGTCTTTGATCCTCAGAGAAAGAAGCTGCCGCACATTTCTACCTCTTGATTTTTTCCATATCCTTGCCTTTTGCAAGTTCATCAACTAGCTTATCCAAATATCTGATTTCCTGCATTAAGGGTTCCTCTATATCGTCAACCCTAATGCCACAGATTACTCCCTTGATCAGCTTTCTATTGGGATTCAGCGAAGGTGCATTCAAAAAGAAATCACCATAAGACATTTCTGAGCCAAGCGCATTACCAATATCAGCTTCGCTATAGCCAGTAAGCCATTCTGTTATTTCATATACTTCTTCTTTTTTTCTTCCTTTACGTTCTGCTTTTGCTATAAGCATTGGAAAGACTTTATTGAATAGCATTTCATATATTTTTTCATTTGCCATATCAGTTCTCCTTATGCATAATTCTAATGATTGTAATTTGCAAAACCATCACAAGTGTTCCCTCTGCAGAACACATATGCTCTCTGTCAATTCTCTTCCCTCACACCAGTTATTCGCTTAAGGAATAGGCAAAGCTTTCTTTGCGTGTCCTGGTTATATGCTGACATTGGATTTCTCAGAAATCAATCTCATCATGTTTTATTCCTTATGCGGCTGATCGTGCGTTCAAACTCTCCGCTGTCAAGCCATTCAGCAAGAAAAAACTGTTCTAGTATAGGTACAGTACAGGAATAAAAGCCTACTCTATCATTGTACAATGTCAGATATTTCTTAGGAAGAACCATATATCCTGCTCTCAGCGATGGGGCTATCGTTTTGGAAAAGGTGTTGATATAGATCACGTTCTCGTCAGTCGTTTGAGCGAAAAGCGTCTGTGGTGCTTTTCCGTTCAGAGTAAATTCCGAGTCGTAGTCGTCTTCGATGATCACCGCATTTCTATGAGAAGCCCATTCAAGATAATAATGTCTGCGTTCAGCAGATGCAGTTATAAGGCTCGGAAAGCTGTTGAACGGCGTAACATGGAGTATCTTTGCCTGTGTGCGTTCAAGCTCATCGGTACGGATACCCTCGCTGTCCATTTCGAGCATATCGCAGACAGCGCCGTTTGCGGTATACACCGCACGTATCTTCTCATACGAGGGAGATTCCAAAGCTATCATATTATCTCTGCCGAGCATCTGAATGCAAAGACCGTACAGATATTCCGCACCCGAACCAATGATTATCTGTTCGCTTGATACGTTTATGTTGCGGCATCTTGCGAGGTAACGGCATATTGCGTCACGAAGCTCAGTACAGCCGCCCATAGGCGATCTCATGAGTATTCTTTCGCCGCGATCGAGAATAACTTTTCTAAGCATTGAAGATACAGTTGAAAAAGGAATATTGTCATTATGGAGAACAGCCGGATTTGCAGGTATTATGGAATTCATTTGCCGGTCAGATACGGGAAAGAAGTTATCCGGGCAATACTTAACATAACAGCCGCTTCTCGGTTTCATCCGGCAGTAGCCTTCATCGCATAATAGCTGATATGCGTGTTCAACTGTTATAATGCTGACAAGACATTCCTTTGCAAGCACACGCTTTGACGGGAGTTTCGCACCGTATACAAATGCTCCCGAGATGATACGGCTTCGCAATTCCTGATATATCTGCATATAGGCACAGATCGTGCTGCTGTGGTCTATCTCAATGTACATTCTCTGCACCCCTTTGTTCTTTTTCCTTGATTATACTACTTTTACCGGCGGTTTTCAACCATTTTGATGAAATATTCGTATACAGACGTATCATTGGTAAGTTCAGGGTGGAAGGCTGTCGCAAGCTGATTATCCTGCTGTACAGCAACTATTTTTCCTTTGATTCTGGAAAGCACGTTCACACCCTCTCCAACACGTTCTGCATAGGGCGCACGGATAAACGGCATTTCAATTTCTTTTCCTGCAAACTCATCAACACAGCGAAAACTGCCAAGCTGTCTGCCGTAAGCGTTCCGTTTTACGGTTATATCGAGCGTTCCGAAGCAAGGTTCCTCTCCCTCTATTTCTTT